>Ga0115006_10002596_pt1 | contig 11926 bp, 13 predicted proteins | sample ArcOceMetagenome_3_FD_88943 | JGI IMG/M metagenome (GOLD analysis project Ga0115006, IMG submission 88943) | Marine eukaryotic phytoplankton communities from Arctic Ocean - Arctic Ocean- Svalbard ARC20M Metagenome | ecosystem: Environmental > Aquatic > Marine > Oceanic | place: Arctic Ocean...
CTCTCGTCAGGCTGGAGTGACGCGCCGTCAGTTTAACAGCGGGCGCCCTGGGTCCCTCTATAGTATCCGCTGAATACGAATAAACTCCTCCTCCTCCTCCTCCTCCTCCGAGGCGGTGTGCAAAACGTGTACCTTCACTTCTGACTGATATATGCATCATGATAATGATATTACCCTCTGTGACAGTGAGTCCGACTCGGAGTCCGACTCGGCGAGTCTTTGGTCTTTGGTCTTTGGAGGGTTGGCTTTCCCCCCTGTCTCGTTAGGCCCGGCCCGGGCAGGCGGCCGCGGCGACTGCCCGGGCCGTGCAGGCCCGCCGGCGGGCCCGGGCCCGGGGACTAACTTGAAGTCTTTGGTCTTTGGAGGGTTCGCTTTCCTCCCGTTCTCGTTAGGACCGGCAGGCGACTGCCCGTGCAGGCACTAGGTGAGAGGGGAGTTTTCTAAGTGAAGGGAGCCCGGGCCTGAGTCCGCCGGCCCCTGATGTCACGGACTCGAGAAAAAAAATAAGCGCGGACCGATACGAACGTCGAAGCATGCTCCACACATTAATATGCCTGGTCGCGGCCGCGGGATCCCCATCCATGGGAATGGCAAAATGCTCAGGATCAGCGGCAGACTGACGGGCATTTCTCTGCGTGATGGTTTTGAAATGGTGGTGTCCTGACTGCGGCATTGCCAGATACCCGGGTTCACCTGATGCGCGGGCGTGTGCCTGGAATTACGATGGCGCTGCGCACGTCGAGCCCTCAGGCGTCGAGTACCGATGTTGCATCTGCCTTGCTCATCGCGGAAATGACCACTTATGTGCTCACTGCACCGATCGATGGGGTCTCTTGCCCGCGCCGCCCGATACAAATCAATAGAGCAAATCAGAGAACCGTGGCGCTTTCGTTGTCCATTCTGCCCCACTATCCATTCTGACTGACGCTCCCCCAAACGGCCTCTCTCTTCCCCTTTGTGCCTGCTTCCGTCCTGTCTGCTCAGACATTCTCGCAGAATTCGAAAGGGCGGTAGAAGAACACAGAGCAAACGATCCAGTCGCTTTTCTCAGCCATGTCAAGGACGTGCGCGCGATGATCGGGCAAGCGCTTCAATATCGACTCGATCTTATCGTCATCAATCTGCTGCTCGAAACGTCAGCAGGAGTGAAGACGCTCGAAGAGCTGGTCGCCAATCGTGAGCTGCGAAATGTGTGCAAAGACGGCACAACAGAAGTTAGCCTGTGGGGCGCACAAGGAACCTTGGATTTGAGTGTCTGTGACGCAGCCCGCCTGGCAGCTCTCTCAGAGAAAGGGAAACCGGTCAAGGGTTCAAAAAGTACGATTTCGAATCCACTGCGTATGCGTATGCTTGCCTCGGCCGCTGGGGTGACAGCTCTCGTGCTCGATGGCGTCTTGGTGTCGCTAAATTTGTCCGGCAACGCATCACTGTCAGCATTGCCCGTCGACGAGCTTGCAGCTGTATCTTCTTTGAGAAGCATTGAATGTCTTGGTTGTCCACGTCTCTTCAGTCCGCCCCCCGAGATTGCTGTGCAAGGTGGCAAGGCCGTCATGGTACTGATACAAAACTTATTTTTATCAGACATTGAACATTGTTTCCTGCAGTAGCTCTTTGTGATTAATTGCGCCATTACATGGACCCACTCAGATTTTGAACTCTAGTTGAAGCAGATCCATATTTAGGAATAAATGAACAGGAGGTGTAGACTCGCATGTAAGTCTGCTGCATGGGAGACAATGATGTGAATCGTGCTGAAAGAATGTGCAAATTCTAGTATGACCCCTGTGTGTGTATGCACGTAGTATGACCCCTGTGTGCAACTTTGGGTCTGCTGTAGCTTCTTTCGCAAGCATGCAGCTGTTGAATCGTAGCGCACGTACCGATCTGATTCTCTATCTGCATGCAGGCATACATAAAGTGCGCAAAGGAGAACGGTGTTGGAAACACGAACATCGAGCTCATGATCATCGGCAAGGCCGAAAGCGGTAAGACGTGCGTCAAGGAAGCCCTTGTCTCACATTCCGCAGCGCCATGCGAGAACGAGCAACGAGCTAGGTACCAGCCGACCGTAGCACTTGAGACGTTCACGTGGGATCTTCGTCGTCGCAAGAGAAAGGTTCATATCAAAGCTCGCACAGGCATAGTGCAAGTGTGCCGACGCTACCCTACTCCGCTCGACCTTTTCCTCTACATGAATCGCCCTGCATTGCGACACAGCTGTAAAAAAGACATGAGCTTCCTGAAGGTCGTGCAAGATGCCGAGCCAAAGGCGTGCGCTGAGTGGCAGCGAATCATTGCCAGAGACTACCCCGACTATTGTATGTTCTCTCAGCGCGACTTTGAAGGTGCCGAGGCTTTTTCTAGAATGGTGATGCAGGGTGGTGCACAAGGGTTCAAGACCCTAGTTGCGAGATACTCGCATGAAGAGCTAGCCCTCAAAATCGCTGCTTCACAGACTTTTTGTGTCGCCACCTCTTCGTTGGACTCGCTTGTGTGGTCGACCGCTCCTACGCAGAAAGCTCACCAGGTTGTTTTACGAAAGAAAGAGACGCTTGAAACAGGGATGCAGGTATGGGTCTGGTGTGGAATTATTTTCAACATCAAAGACTTGGGCGGGCATCCGATCTACAGAACAGTCAACAGCTTGTACATGGTGAAAAGAGCAATATACATGCTTGTATGGCGTGTGGTGCGCAACAATGTTCCCAACAGCTGGTCAGAAAGGCAAGAATTACAGGAAATGGTGACAGACTGGCTGGATCAACTGCAGATGCGTGTGCCCGGAGCTCAGGTTTTACTCGTTGTCACGCACGTTGATTGTCTGCGCAAGGAGGAGGTGGAGCGGCAGGTAAAGGTGGTGCAGAGCATGGTCCAGTCGACGCTCAACCGCTTGCGGCTCGACAGCGCGAAAGGCGGCCATTTTATTCCACCACTTACGGTCTTCAGGGACGGGCGAAGCTTGCGTGTGCGAAGCCTCGAGCGACAAGGAATTGGTGAACTCACGCGTGCCTTGATTGACATGGCCCATGATTTGCCTTGGTGGCAAGAGATCATTCCAAAGTGCTTCATGCAATTACAGCAGCAGTTGGCAAAGATGGCTTCAAAACGGAAAGTCGCTGTGACGGAACACATGTTGACGGATTGGGTGACTTGGGAGGAGTATGCTGATGTGGCACGGGCTTGCAAGCTCGACGACACGCTCACCCAAATTGCTACCAACTTTTTACATACCAATAGGTTCATACAGTACTTTGGTCGTTTTGACTTCGGTCACAGACAGACTGCAAGGGACAAGGTCGTCTTCATCAGGCCACACGGAATTGTCAATGTCATCAAAGGCCTCATCCGCCATGAAAGAGATACGCTGCTGTCCTACGTGCTGACTGAAGCTCAAGGCACAAGCACAGAAGAAGGCGCTTGGTTGCCAAAAATAGACGAACTTACAAGGCAAGGGGTGCTGAGCAGAGATCTCGTACCGTTTCTGTGGCCCTCTGGTAGCACGCTGCAAAGTACTCGATTTTGGGAGTGGGCGAACCAGCAAGACGAGGCAAGACTTTGGAGTGAAGATGGCAAGTTCGTGCATTTGTGCATACAGCAACAAGACTACGACAATGTTTTGATTCTACTCCAGGCCCTTGATCTGATCCATCCCATCAGCGACACGAAGTATCTGGTGCCAGCGTTAGTGCCGCAAGTATTTTTGAATCGTATTGATGCAAGGGCATTGGACTCTACCGACTGCGGTATACGTACCAGCTTTTATTTCACCAACGTGCCGCACGGATTTCTCGAAATGCTCGTTGTTAGATGCCGTCAATTTTACACGCACGTGGATTTTTCGGCAACAGTTGCTTCTTTCTACGCTCGTGGCATCAAGGCCCAGATTATTGTCGTTAGGAATGAGAGTATCGAGTCCGAGGGCGAACAGCGGCAAGTGATTGCTCTCAAGTGCATGTCGTGCACAAGTAAGTTATCATTCTAAACGGTGTGATAAAGATAATGATTTTAACGAGTGAGTAATTCTATTTCTCTATGATTTTAAAATTTGTTTTTGAAAAAGGCGTTTTATTGATCATGAGCTCTTCTTCTTCCGGGCCGCACCGGTCTCCCCTCTCCTAGTGATTGGACGGTCCTTTCTTTTCCTCCCGTTTCTTCTTCTTTTCCCCTCCGTCTCTCCATGTTGCCTGATCAAGATTTTCTGATGGCCTGGCTTGATGCTGACGCCCCCCTTTCTTGTGCAGAACAACAGATGCTCCAGATTGAAAGTCAAGTTGCAGAGCTTCAGGTCTTGTATTCTGGAATGCGGCTGCTAGTGAAAGATAGGGATTGCCGAGACATCGAGGAACCGATACAGGTCCGCATCATAGAGGCTCTGCCCGTCTTCCAAGCCTCCGTGTCGATTCTGGAGAAAAGATGGCGTGGTGAAGAGAGAACCGTTGACGGGCCTTTCGTACCACCCCAGCAGCAGGCAGCGCGTGCGCAGGATGGAAGTATAATTTGGCATCGAGACGCTCTTTGCTCCGTTCTTGCCTCCCCATTTCGCGACGCCGGCCTCTCAAGCGCCGATGTGTCCATTGTCAGTGTCGATCTGGATGCTCATCGTACAGTAGACCGCAGGTTTAACATAAAGGTTCGCATTGAACGCCTGAAACAGGACCCAGACACCGTGCAAGTACTATTCAACGCAGTGCAAGAGCAAGACATTGATGCGGAGCTGGTTCCCACTTTCAGGAGCCTCAGCAGGACCATTAAAAGGCTCCTGCTTGATGCTGATCGTGACAGCCCTGAAAGTGCACAGGACCTGATCATACACACTGGCGGTGGGGCGGATCAAGTGGATATGAAGCGGGTGAGAGCAGTGCTTGTCTGCATGGATGCGAATATCTCTTCGAACGACGACGCCCTGCAGGTCTCAGCATACGCCCACGTTTTGTGCTCTTCGAAACTTTGTCCCTAACTGTTGTACAGATTTCTTATCCACTTAAAAGCTGGATCCTGACTGCGCGCCCCTTGCGCAGGAGTTCAAACGCGCAGTGGATCTCCAAGCAGGATCATTCGTCATTCCCATAGTTTGCCCCGGCTACGTATTTCCCAACAAGATTGTGAATGGAAGGATGACTACCGACATCAACTTTCACGCCTGGTGGCCCACAAATATGAATGAGCTCAAAGACCACGCTCTCTTCGTGAACCTTCAGAATCGCGCTGAATGGCGATCACGCGTCGAGCTTGAACTTCTGCCTGCAATCAACTCTTTCTTGTCAGGTGCCATAATTGTCTTTGCGTGAGCGTGTGCCTGCCTGTCGCTTCCTCTCCTTGCCCCTCTCGCGTGATGATCGTGGTGTTAGAAGACGACGCAAGCTTGTGCCTGTTGGCTGTGGTGAGTGGCACGGGTACGTTTAGGATTATTGATTTACTGTCTCAGGGGAGTGAGACAGCGAGAGGCAAGGACTCTGACAAGTGGCGTGGGTTTGCTCATAGCGTGGAGGGGACATTCTCCACACCCTAAGGCCTCGAGTGGGGCCGAGGACCAGATCCAGATTCCGTGTTTCCAGTGCCTGCATGATATGATATCTGAGCCTTCGACTTTTAGCGCCAAGTACCTCCAAGATGACCTGCGCGACTGGAATGCGGCTCAGAACCAGAGGTCCATAGAAGGAGACAAGCAAGACCCCGAGAAAGGCGACACTGGCCCCGGCGTTTCCCCAGAAACGGAAGGCGAGCAGGTGAAGGAGCAGCAGGCAGAAAGGGCGCGAAGAGGGCTCATGGTAACCTGTGACCGTGGACATCAGGTGCCTGCGAAGGAGATTCTTGCCAAGTCTGTCACGTTTGAATGCGTGGCGTGTCCCGAGTGCGAGCGGAGCAGGACGTGGCCTCCGCACTGCTTCAATCGCAGCCTCTGTATCGGGCAGTTGAGTCGCGAGGGCTTCAGCGCCTCGCGCGCTCACATGCTCACGTGCCCTACGTGTGAGGCGGCGAATAGGCCCGCCCGCGTCCGCCTACTTGGTCAAGTAGTGGTGCCAGAACTTTTCATCACCTATTTCCCGGGAGAGGAAGATGAAGCCATAGGCAAGTCTGCCATGCAAGAGTGGATCGAGGAGAGGAAGGCGCGGGTGGAGCTAGGTACGCAGGCGCTGTGCTGGTTTGATGCAGCTGGCGCCGTCCGAAGTGGCCAGGCCAACCTGGCCGACATGGAAGAGGGCATTCGAAACAGCAGAGCTGTGCTGCTCTTCTTGACCGATGGATACATCATGTCCAACGACTGCATCCGTATCCTGCTCGCCTGCTTTGCACACAAAAAGTACGTAATCCCGATATTGATGCCTGATGTTGGGCAAGAGCTCGGATGGTCAGGTCCTGGGGCAGATGCTCAAGACTGGTGGGAGCATTGCAGAATTATTTCCTCGAACGTGAATCCAAACACAGGCCAGCTTTTGTCGTGGGCACCACTGGCTCAGTTTAGCCCTGTCGACATGCGTAGCGAGACTGCAGCGGGAGAACTCGAGGTCGTGTTTCGCCTCAAATCTTGCCTGATGGCTGGCGGCTTCGTCGAGGACGAGTGCCGTCTGCTCCATTCACTTTGGCACGGCAAGGCCATCTTCTGCTCATTCAAGGAGGCGCTGGGGTCTAACCGGCTAGTGGTTGAGGCCAGGGCACACTTCGATGCAGTAGACAATGACGGCGATGGCCACATCACGCTGGATGAACTTCGCAGGGCCTTTCCGCAGCTGACGCAAGAGGCGGCAGAGGAGCTGATGCACTATGCCGATTACAACACAGATGGCCGCATTGATTTTGAGGAATGGTACCACATCGTCCAGCTGCTTGCCGCAGAGCCGCGCTCATTGCGATCAAGCGCGCTGAATGCCAGCCAGCGCAGCCACGCGGCCTCGGCTCCCGCCGCAAAACTGTACCCCGTTGGCGTGTGCGAGCAGCAGCTGCTGGCGGAATGCAGGGGCCTGGACCGCGAGCACGCCCGGCTCCTCATAGCCGAAGCTGATGCCGATGAAGACGGCTTTCTCACCTTTGACGAGCTCATGTCTGTGATCGAGACAGCGGCGTAAGCGTGACCCCAACGGTGACAGGTCACAGATCCAGTGAGCGCAGCCTAAGGTGGACAGCATCGGGGCCCAGCCAACGGCTCCCCAGCAGTGCTCAGTTTCGAGGCATCTACGCCATGTTTATTCGCTGTAAGAAACATGGGCTACACGAGCTCGCCTCTGTGTCAGTTGGGTATGTCGCCCGTCCATGTATCTGGAGATTGCCGGCAGAAAGACCTGAAAGCAGCACGCACACAGGGCAGAATCCACGGGCTCCTGCTGCACCGCATCTTCTCGCTCTCCCGCCGCTCTCTCGCCTCCTAGGTGATTGGGACGGACACTCCCGGTGTCTGAGCCCCCTTGTGCCTATGGGCGCAAGGCCGAGCGGAGGGTGGAGGTCCTCCTCCTCCCTCCGTACACCCCGATTTACTCTCTTCCCACGCTCCCTAGCAAGCTTGCACCACTCGCCCTAGCGGTACCCTCCTCTCGCCCACCCCTTCCGCCCCTGATCCACTCTCTTCCTTCAACTTCGAAACTCAAGAGCCTGTGAAGTGTGTGGTGAAGACCTTGAAGATATCCACAGTCACACGACTCGGAAGCACCTCGAGCAGCTCCAGTGTGTGCCCTGCGTCTGGCTACAAACCAGCACACGGCCGATCAGTAAAAGCCCAAAGAGCACAAGCTGCCTCCATATCAGCAAACGCGCTTGCGTGTTTGACCCTCCCCGCTCCCCTCGGGATTGCCCCGCGGCCAGGAGTTGCCCGGCGAGCTTGCGCCGGGCGCCCCCCCCCCGCGCGCAGGCGCCCGCGCGGCACGCCGAACGGACGTTTGGGGGGGGGCAAAAAAGCCCAAAAACACAACTACCCACACCAGCCTGATACCAAACGTCCGTTCTCGCTCCGCGCCGTCAGCACGCCGCGGTGCAGCGGAAAGCGCACCCCACCCGCCAGTATCACCCCGTCCGACAGGTCGCCGTCTTGCAGAATCACCATAGTCCTGCAAGACCGGCTCCATTTGCTCCACTTTCTCCTTCTGCGCCTGCGCCGCCGCCGCCGCCGCACCCGCCGCGCCCATCCACACGGGCGGCGCCAGCCCCGCCTCCACCACCCGCAGCGTGTTCGCCCACTTGAACTCAGCCACGAGCAGGCGCCCGCGCTCGTCCAGCGCCATTGCCCAGGGCTGCTTGAAGCGCGCACCAGCCCCGGTGCCGTCGGCCGCGCCCGCCTCGACGCCCGCCAGTGTCGTCACCTGCCGGCCCCGGATTTTGCGCAGCCGGTGGCTGTGCGTGTCCGCCACCACGATCGTGCCCTCGAGGGGCAACGGAAGCGCGCGGCCGCTCCCTCCCCGTCGGCAAATCGGCCTCCCCGTTGCCCGCGACCGTGCTCTCCGCCCCTGCCATCGTCACCCGTCGCACCGCGTGGTTGTGATAGTCCGCCACCAGCACGCTCCTCCCGTCCGCGTCCAGCACCAGGGCCCGCGGGGAAGTTGAAGCGCACGGCCGCGCCCTGCCCGTCGGCAAAGCCCGGCTCCCCGCTCCCGGCCAGCGTGCGCACGGCGCCGCCGGGCGTGACGACCCGGAGAGCGTGGTTCATGAAGGCGGAACACAACAAACTCGCCGCTGGGCTGCACCACGCTGCGCGGCATGTCGAAGCGCGCGGCCGCGCCCTGCCCGTCGGCGAACCCTGCCTCTTCGCCGCCCGCGAGCGTGCTGCCGGCGCCGGCCTGGAACACGAGGCGCAGGGCGTGATTGCCAAAATAAATAGGCGACAACCCCCCTTGCCGTCCTCAAGCCCGCCTCGTCCTCGCTCTCCCCGCGAGGATGAACCTAAAGCCAGAGGGCGCGAGCAGCTGCGGGGTATTCTCCACGGCGCTCACCAGGCGGGTGCCGTCGTCCAGCAAAATCATCCCGCCCTCCTGCTCTCCACCGCCGCCGCCGCTCCGGCGCGGCGGAACAGTTCGTGAGCGGGAAGGGGGTGCTTTTGGAGAAGGGAAAGTGCTGCTTTAGCAGCAGCCGCAAGCGAAATGTGCGCCCCAGCCCTGGCTCCCCCAGAGCTGGTCTTGTGAGGAGGGGACGGCACGGCCGGGAGGCAGAGTGTGGATCCAGCCCATGCAGCTGCACAGCGCGGCCTTCGTGTCGGGCTCCAGCGGCCAGCCAGCGTCGTGTTGGCGCCGCACGGGGCCCGTGCGGATCCAGCTGTGCCGGGGGGGCAGTGGTGTCAGGGGGGGGGTGGGGCGGGGCAGAATGCGCAACAGGCCGGGGCCGGGAGCATCACAGCGCCACAGTGTAGAGGACGGACCGCGGTGTAGACTACGTGCAGAGGACGCGCGGGCGTTGCGGCGGCATTGCGCGCCCAGCCTCCCAGCGCACCTACCGCCAGCAGCGCGTCACAGCGGCGTGTGTGCCAGACATGACGACTGGGACACACGCCGCTATTGGCTGGCGTGCTAGCCAGCGATGGATGGTGGTTGCGCGCGGTGGTCCACACGCTGTATCGAGCTCCTGCTCGTCTGCGGTGGGCGAGCGAGCGCCTGAGTGACGTTGGCGCCTGGAGCGGTGCGGTGGTGGCGCTGTCGCTGAAGCGGATGGGTTGCTGGCAGCACAATGGGCGCGGGCGAAAACAGTGCTCTTGACCTTCCCGCGCCGTCGCTGCCAAGTGGCGTGACGGCCAAGATGCTCCTCACCACCGCGCCTTACAACGCGCAGAACCCCCAGACCAACCAGGTTCGTGTGAGCTCCTTTCGTTTCGCACGGCTGTCAGTGTTTTCGACCCCCGACACTGACTGCATGCATGATGCGGGCAGACTAAGCACTGCTATGCCAAGTACAACGAGTTCTTCAGGTGCGCCAAGTTCCAGGGCGAGGAGCACGCAGCGTGCCAGAAGGTCAAGTCGCAGTTCTTCGCCCTCTGCCCTAAGTCTTGGGTACGCTCCCGGCCGCTCCTGCCGGTGTTCCCGCGCGTTGCCCCGGATTCAGATCTCACGTGGCGGCTCGCTCTTTGGTGCTCCATCTGGCCCGTTGGCTGCGCGGAGAGGAGGGGCGCTGGAGCAGGCGCGGCGGCGGCAAGATCTCACCGTCTCACCGCCATGCTTGCCTTGCTCGCGAGGCTCGCCTGTGCGTCCAGGCTGACGTGTGGCCCACGTATGGCAGGTTGAGAAGTGGGATGAGCAGCGGGAGGCGGGCTTCTTCGCCGGGCCCTTGTAAGAGAGTCCTGGTCGGCGGCTGCAGCTGGTCCCGTGCAGTTGCGAGTTTTAAGTCTTTAAGATGGTGACGCCCCTCGGATTGTCAGTCAGGGCCCGTGTAACCTAATTTCCAGATTGTCTACAATACACAAACGTTTGACAACCCGCAAGTCCGTTAGCACGGTCTGAAGCCCGCGGGTGGGCTGTGGGTGCTCCTTGCAGCCTTGCGCAGGCGCACACTCAACTGCCCACACTCAACTGCCCACACTCATCACTCAACTGCCCACACTCATCTGGCCGCCCAGTGCTGCCCTATCGTCATTTGTCATTGTGGCGCCTGGGCAAGCGCCGGCACCGGCGGTGGCAGTGGCGTAGATGAAAGGTCAAGGTGCCGCGCAGACGAGCTGACAGCGCAAGGTGAAAATCCTTTGCCGTCTCTTCTTATTCACGTTGGCAGACTTGTGTTCCGCGCGCGGGCTCCTCGTCCCCGCTGCTCCACGCTTTCAACCAGTGCATGCCTGCATCACCGGAGAGCGTGCCGAAACTCGGGCCCTCGCCCATGACCACCTCGCCTCCTCCTCGTTCACTGCGTCAGCCTTGAATAAACTTTCCTCCTCCTCCTCCTCCTCCTCCTCACCCTGTACCAGCACCCCTCTTGACGTTTCTTGGCGCGTCACGCGCGGCGCGTGGGCGCCGGAGCCGAGGGCTCCCGCCTATCCTTCGGCTCCCGCCTATCTGCGTTCTCTCATCCCATAAGTCTGCGATCCCGGGCCGAACGTTCGGGTTTTTACGTAAAAACAGTCGGCGCGTCTGGTGCGACACGGCAGAGGCACAGGGTAGTTTTAAGGTCAAGACACCGCTAGTTTAAGGTCAAGACACCGCTAGCTGGGCGTCTGGTGCGCCAGAGACAGCAAGACGCGTTAGCGGTTTTTGTCCTTAGCATGATGGGGCAGAGGCAGAGAGGCGCCTTAGTGACGCCTGTCCTGCAGCCAGGCGCGTTAGTGACGCTTGTCCTTGGCACTAATGAGGAGCGAGTGGAAGGCAAGGAGTTGCTTGGACTGCGGGTAGTCGCCAATGGCAAAGAGCATGTTGGACAGCACCTCGCTCGCTGCCACCTGCCTGTCGCGCTCTGCACGCGCGCCGCGAGCAGGAGAGAGCGCGTCAGTGAGAGATCGCGGCATGCGGGCCCTGGTGCTCGGGCTCGGCAGACACAGCCTCCTTGCCTTTTGAGCCCCCGTCGCACACGCAGCAAGCGTTAGACCTCGTCAAGCAAGGGCGCGGAATAGAAAAAGAATGAGCAGCCGTGGCGCATCGGTGATCTAGAGCGATGAGGGGCAGGTGATTTAGAGCCATGCGCGGCAGGCAGCATGTGATGAGGGGCAGGCAGCACGTGCACGGGCCGCGTGGTCACGTCTGAGCGGCGGATGAGGATTGAGATGAGGAGGCAGATGAAGATGCAGAGATGCGTGGAGCGTGAGGCAAGGGCTGTGCGTCACCTTGCGCGAGATTGCCGATGTCCATGAGCAGGTCACGGACCGCAATGTAGTGCGCCGGAATATGTCGACACGCCCCATGCCTGGCGCACATATATCATCCGTATCCGTTGAATGCGCTTCGTCAGCCTACGCATTCTCGCACGCCTCGCAGTTTGCCCCCAGAAGGGGGGGGGCAGAAGGGGGGGGGGGGGGCGGGGGCGGAGGGGCAGC
>Ga0115006_10002598_pt1 | contig 11925 bp, 7 predicted proteins | sample ArcOceMetagenome_3_FD_88943 | JGI IMG/M metagenome (GOLD analysis project Ga0115006, IMG submission 88943) | Marine eukaryotic phytoplankton communities from Arctic Ocean - Arctic Ocean- Svalbard ARC20M Metagenome | ecosystem: Environmental > Aquatic > Marine > Oceanic | place: Arctic Ocean...
GTGTTGACCTCCACGAGCTGCTCCAGATAGAGCTCGCTCTGCACCACCACGCCCGGGTATGGCGTCGCCCCGGGAGAGTACCCGCGCAGCAGCTGTTGGCGCAGGCGGGTCTCGTCGTGCCCGTGGGCGGTTGCGCCGAGCGGGGGCGCGGGCGCGCCGGACCCAGGCGCGGGGGTAGATGACGCGTTGGTGGGCAGCAGCGGTGCCCCGACGCCCAGCTGCAGGCCGGCGGCCGCGAGCCAGAGCGCCCGCAGCGCGAAGCCCTGCATTTAACGCCCGTCACGAACGAAACTTTGTAACGGCCCAGTACCCCCTCGACCCTAGCGTCGCGATGACGAGGGACGGGTGCCGTGACGTGAGGACAGCGTCGGGGACGGATGTGGATGGTCTCAGACAGGGCGCAGTGCGGCGTGCAGCCGAAGATGGCGCCATTGGCCGGTCAAGAGACAGCCCGCGTCCGCGCAGCGCTTGCGGACCAGTGCTAGTATCCGCAGGCTCGGAGAGCGACTCCAGTCCAGCACTGCGGCACAAGTTGACGCCCGCGCGATGTCAAAACGTGATGCGCAGGCGATCGATCCCCTTCTCTGCGATTGCCTCGCGGCTGCAGCGGCTGCCGTTGCACCTCATGCTTGTTTGGTGCGTGCTACTGCTACCAGCAGCACTTCCGCCAGCGTTCCAGGCGGACGCCCGGGCGGCGGAACCACTGCCGGCAAGCGAACTGGCCTTGGCCGTGCGCAGGCTAGGCAATTCCTCTGCGCCTAGGCCTGGAATAACGTGGACTTGGGGGTACCGCATGTTGGATCCGCAGAAGCCTTTCAACCCGTATGCATGTACTGATAAGCCGGGCGTACATTACTGCGGCTACCCTTGTGGCACAAAAGAACTTGGGATGAACGAGTGCAATCCGAATCTAGAAGGTGACTGCAAGGCATGTGGAGGAAACTGCCCTATGCCGGGCGAGTCAGTAACTCAATTCACTGGCTGGGAGGGCAAGTCCTTTCCCCTTCGATGCCTTCGGGTTGTGGAGGCTGTCGAAGATACGTGGACGCCCCTGTATATCACGGTGGAATCAATCCTCACAGAAGCGGAGGAGCAGGGTGTGGGCATGGCTGTCACATTGACAAACGTGTATGGCGACTTTGACCTGCACGGATGCAATACGACCCTGAAAGGCAAGCTGGACAAGTCGGGTTGGTTCAGGGTGCCATGTCCAAACAAAGTGTTCCATCAAGCGCGCGTCGAATACTTTATCAGCCCTCCGCCTGCACCACAGCGACATACCATCACACTTATGGGCACCGTCGCCATGGTCAGAGAAGCCTTGGGCGTGTTGAGCTACCGACCGCCAGCGGACTCAAACAGCAAACGCCTAGCCGCAGCGCATTTGGACCAAGTTTCCACTCAATTTCAGCCTTATGAAACCCTCTCTTGGAACGTGTCAGTAGGTGTGTGCAAAGGAGATGACAGTGGGAAAGGAAATGTCGTCCACGCCGCGGATGATCTTTCCAAGCGAGGCGTCGTGGAAGAGGTGTATCCTGACGATGAAGACGAGAAGATGAGAGGTACGAAGAAAGTGCGATGGGAGGATGGTACACTATCAGGCTGGCTAGAACCAAAACACATCGCAAGCCACATCTGTACTTCGCTCGCTGAAGAGACAGAGCCAGACGAAGAGGACCCGGACGCGGCGGTGCAGTCTTTGCCCACCGCCCATGTAGCAGAATTTGACATGATTGTGCACATCTGGGAGCTCAATGATCCTCCAGATATTTCCGACCCCCAGAAGTGTTATTTTCGTCCGGGCTGCTATGGAGATCTTCGGGACGTGCGCATCACGAGTGGTGGGACCAAGTACTACACTGAGCTTATGACTGAGACGGGGCCTGTGAAAGTGGCCCCCACGCTGGTGGCCGAATGTGAAAGTGCAAAGTGCCAGGAGTGCGTCACAGAGCAGTTTCGGGCAACGGTCGACATCTCTGCCACTGGCACAGTGACTGCCTTGCACGTGACACAGCACGGCAGGGGCTATGTATCAGAGTTTCCGCCACGTCTAGTTTTCAAAGGAGGGGGCTCTGGGCAAGGTGCAGAGGTGCGGTTTGATATTGGAGCGTCGCTGTTTGCGCCTTGTCCCTTTCCGCAGTCGTCGAGGGGCATTGAAGGCTTCCCTGATCAGGCGCAGCAAGCAGAGAATTGCGAGCCGGAGCCCGAGTGCTCAGCCGGCTCAGCGTTCCCGCTTCCAGCAACCTATCCTTTGAATGTGCTCGAGTATTATTTTGGGCAATACTGGCGTTATGAAGACCGCGCCGAGTCCCTGTCTATTGGTGGCATTCAGATCTACGACATAGATGTCACGGAGACGTGCACCTACGCACGTCCGTACTGTACGTTGCTCGACGTGCAGGCACGAGCACAGCAGGGCTCGCTGCAGCTAAATCGCCGGCAAAATATTGCTGTTTATATGGAGAAGCGCAATGCACTTGCGTGGTCCTCGTCGCAAGAGAATGCCAACATGGCTATCAAGGTGCTCCTTTATCAGACAGAGCTCCCGGCGCTCCTGGGCCCGGAATCTTCTGCCCTTAACTACAACTCGCAGGTCCTTGGAGGCCGCGATGAATTTGTGGTGGTCTCCGCGCAGGATCAAGGCTTCACCGGCTTTGACGGAGTGAGTGCCTGCTTCAAGGGCGGTGATCATACCGGATTGGGATTTGGCAAAGAGTTGTCCTGTGGACTCAGACTCAACGTCACGATTGTCGCTGTGAATGATCCACCCGAAATCCAGACGCCGGAAGGCACGATGATCAAGGCGTTTGAAAACGACCCGTTCCTCTTGGACATGCTGCATGTAATCGACACGGATGTAAACGAGCGGACTACTTCGCTTCTTGGTAGGGCGCAATGCCCACAGCTCACAGCTACGCCAAAAATTATTTTGTGTGTGCATGCATCAGAATGTAACAGAATTGTGGGATGTAGACACATTGACGATACACACTGTTTTCTTTTGTTCATACTTCACAGCCGTGGATGACTGGACGGGCCGCAAAGAGTACGATCCCTACCTCAATCGCATGCGCATCAAGCTCCAGGTCATCAAAGGGCACATTTTGCTTTCGCCAACGGCCCGTGATGTTTTAGTCACCGGAAACAGGTATGATCTTTTTGTTTTCTGCATACGCACCCATTGCCGATCAGACATCACTGACATTCAACATGCTCACCGTGCGTACGAACATCTCAAACAGCTCGCAGCTTTGGTGGGTGATGTCCCGCTTTATGCTCGGCCACGACTTGTGCCGTGCAACCAAATGCTTCGAAAAGCCTGCCTCCTGCCTCCCTGGCTACAATCCAGGGACCTCGGATGGTGTGTCGTATCAAGACGTTTGTTCCTTCTACGAGACAAGGCCTGAACTTATACCCTTCGGCCTGTCGTCATGTGTGGATAAGCCTTCATGCACGTGCCAGGTTGACAACGCGTGCGCGAAGAATGGCGATATCTTCTTGTACCTCAATCGCTCGCAGCCCGAAGCCGAAATGTACCTGGATGAACTCATGAAAGCCCTCGCCACATTTGATGCCACCTGTGGTGGCCTGCCGTACTTTGGTGCACCAACCCTGCAGATGTCTTATGGCAAGAAATGCCTCTCCGACACAGACTGCATTCCTCCCCTGAGCCCTGGTGCACCGGGCCTTCGCAAATGCACGCCTGGTGTTGACTGCTTTTGCTGCGCGAACGTATCGTTGGTCTGCTCCTCCGATGACGATTGCTCGGACTTTGGTGTCTTCAGGTGCCCGCCCTCCCTGCTCGTATGCGCACAACCCCACTCATGTTCTTCTGATCTTCTCACCTCACGCTACCTGTCTTTTTGTCTTACGGCAATCAACAGCATGTGCGGGTGCCAAAGAAGCAACCCAACAGACCGCGAAGCGGCTCTGATCGAGCCATGCGGGGACGGACCTGGAGAGCGACCATGCTTTTGCTGTAACGACATGACGATTTCGTGTACGAGCAACGCGCACTGCGGTGTCGAGGCCGTCGGCAAGGAGGTAAGAGATTGTACAAAGATGAGCCCATGCTTCTGATCTGACATGCGTGTAGGCCACACCAGATTAATCGTTCTGTGTGTTTGTTTGGCGTCTGCTATGAGTTGTGAATGAATTGGAGTAGCTAACCAGGAGTATGCATGCAGCTGGCGAACGTGTCATATTGTGGCTGTCGCCCAGGTGAGGGCATTTGCGGTCCGTTTGGACAGGGCCCCGTAACGAGCCAGCGAAGCTACGGAGGGGACCCGTCCTTGTTTCTGGCAAAGAAGGTTGCCGGCGAGACTGAGTGGACTGACGCGGCGCTGCTGAATGGCGGTCGTCCTTGTGTTTTTGTCGGAGCCAAGAGTAGTCGATGTCTGCCTCCGGTCTGTCATCATATTCTCCTTTCCTCCTCAGCCCCGCAACATCCCGTTCACTCACGCTATGACTGCTCGTACGTGATTTTCTTTTGAACTCTGAACCATTTAAGCTGACCGATTTGTAATGTTCTCAGAATATCTTGACTGAAGGCACTGCGAAGCCGTCGTTCGTCAGCCAGATGCAACGAGCTGGGTCATCGCTCATTGAATTCTACGGCCCTATGGTCCAAACCAGCAACGCCCTTTCCACCAGCTATTACATGACATCCAATCCCGCATTTACATTCTACAACAAGCGCTACCGTGTACCTCTCCAAGACCGTGATGGATCATTCAACATCCTCGAAGATGATGAGGACTTACTCACTTTCACTGCCATGGACATGGGGAATTCAGGGGGCACAAAGAGACGGTGCATGTTGTGTCCACAGCACTGCTTGTGTCGTGCCGATTGCTCTGACTGCATCGACTGTGGAAGGCAACACCGCGCGGGTTGCTACGATGAAAGGTCGTTCGTTGTTTCTGTGTCTGCAGTGAACGACCCGCCGCAAATCACTGGCCCAAGCGAGATCTGGGCGGTCGAAGGCATGCCATTTTCGTTCATCAATACAAATGAATATGGATTGTTGGGTGGAACTCTGAAGCTGCAACAAGGATCCAGCACCGTCATGGATTCACGAAAACCGCACTCGATTCGACAGAATTCTGAAATGACGTGCGATGATGACGGTTGTAAAAAGGTCTGGCTTGGTTCTACTGTAGATCCTGTAACGTCACAGACAAAATGGGAACGGCGAGTAAATGGCATTGGGATCACGGACCCGGATTCCAAGGACTACGGGTATGACGGCAGATTTATTACCGTAAAGATCTCATGTTCGCACGGTCGTCTTTTTGTCAATGAGAAATTTCTGGAGGAAGTGAAGTTCAATGGTGATCTCGAGTGCGATCTGACCACGTCACCGGAAGTATCAGAAATAGGCTGTCGCATCCGACTTCTAGATTTGGGACATAAGCAGGGCAATGTGGGACTGTACACACGGAAGCGCGGTCCCTTCTCAGAGCCGAGCACATGCGGGACCTTGGTGCGGTATGAAATCAACGAGATACCGCAGCCCGGAGGTAAACCAAATAAGATTATCGAAACTCGGTACCCTTTGGTAAACCGGAAGGTTCCGTCAGTAACCGTGAGCTCTGCTGCGAAGGAGTGGGGATGTCCCTGCTACTCGAATGTTCAGTTTGATTCTACAGGTCAGTCGTATGGGACTGTGAGTCACTGCACGAATCCTATTTTCTTCAATAACAAAATGCCTCTAGCATCAGGAGAAAGCGTACCGTTGGTGGGCAATCGTTTTATAGCGCTGGAAGGTACCCTGGCGGATATTTCGCAGGTCATCGCCAATATTACGTATTTGCCTGATCCTTACTTCAACACCCGAATTCCAGGCGTGTCCGACGAAATTGTGATCGAAGTGGACGATGCTGGTGGAATCGGCGACTCGCTCAAAGATTCGTCTGGTCAAATCATTCCACCCACCCCTCTGCAGGGTAGCAAGACCATCAAAGTCAATGTAGAGTCAGTAAATGACGCTCCAACGATAGGACGTCGCGTTGCGCCGACGTGTGAGAATAAGTATGCTGATCGCAAAATGAACTGTCCTCGCGGAGTCAACGATCCTCTCACTCGTCACTTGCAACGCACTGAATCCTGGACACAAGTAGAGAACTGGCCTGACAACAACATTGCAAAGGAGTCGCTGGTGATTTCTTTCAATGCTTCGCTGGACTACATTGACGTGGATGAGGACAGCATCTTTGCCATCACCCCAGACATCATGTGGGTTGTTGACCCGGATTCTGGAGAGGCTAACACGATATTCCGAGAAGAATGCAGAACAGAGCCATTCACGAATGATGCTCTCAAGTGCGAAAACGATCCTGCATGCAAAGTAATCTGCACGGATCCGTTTGGAGTGAATCTTGTCGGCAGCGAACGGTGTGTTGGAGGGCAGGTTGAAGGGGTAAAATGTGCGAAAGGAGGTCCAATCAATGTGTGCGGAGACAGCAGTGAGTGCACGACACAAGGCGGTCAACTCTTCCTATCGCAGTCTAACCCCGGCGAGCTTGTGGTGGAATTGTCAGTATCGCGAGGCAAGCTGTCCTTTTATCCTCGTCCACCACAGTTCCCTAAAACTCTGGCTCCGGCATATACTGTACTGACAAACATGACACCCGGTTGCATGCCGTCAGTTGCATCCTGCAAAAATCTGTTTGAATCCTGTGTTGAAGCTTACGGCATCAACGAGTTCGACTGTCTTTTTAACGTTTCGCATCTCTGGATTCGCACAACGATCAAAGATTTGCAGTTTGCTCTCGTGAACAAATACATCACGTATGTATCAGATCTCAATTTTTTCGGGACCGACACTCTGAAAATATTTGTTTCAGACCAGGGGTACACTTCGGACAAATACGACGCGAGCAAGTCGGCTTCCCATAGCATCAAAATCAACATTGTCCCCATCAACAACCCTCCCGTCATCTCGCCTCCCACGGAAGTGCTCAGTCAACAGCGCGGGATCTTCTGTCGAACGAGCTACATGGACTTTGCCGGAACGCAGGGCACCAATTGCCGATTCCCCGGCGCATCTAAGGTACCTCCATTCGGCCAGAATCCAATTACATTCTCAGATGTCGACTTAGACAGCATCACACGAGCTTGTCCCGCAACCTGTGGCAACGTGACTTTAGTGATGAAGTTTGAGCGGCCGAGCTCGGGCGCCTTTCGCTTCTTCCCCGTCCTTTCGACGCTGCAGGTTGAGGAGTTTATTGACATTTTACAGCGTCGCACGCTAGTGATTTCGGGCAAAATCCGCGATTTGAACGCAATGATGAACAACATTTATTTTGACACTGACGATGACTACACTGGCTATGCCCCCGTGAGCATGATTGCGAACGACAATTACAACTATGGCCAGTGTGATCGTGACACATACTGCTCGGTGTATGATGAAGCCGGAATTCAGACAACACCATGCACGCGCGACAGACGCATGCCATGCGTTTCGCCGATACCGGGCATTTCAAAGCACACTATTGACTTTGTCGTCGGTGCGCTGCAAACCTGCAAGTATGAGACGTGTCAGGAATGCAATCGCGATTTGAAATGCGGCTGGTGCCCGACAACGTGCGCAGGAGTTGGCAAGTGTATGATACAAAGTGGTGCACAGCCCAAATTCGAAATATGCGAGGCAGGTGTGGCCTGGAAAAACAAGACATGGGAGGCCAATGTGTCGAGACACAGCTCCTTCGGCTTATGCAAGCCTCCGGTTCTTAATCTGCCGCTCATCATCTCGGGTTCAGTGTTTGGATTTTTTAGCTTGGTGTATCTGGCGTACTACACCATCAGTCTGCTTATCCGAAGGTATGGAACACTTGCCGCATATCTTCGTAAGAAGAAGTTCAATTTCACGTACACGGGTCGTAAATTCCACATTCTACCCCCGCCTGGCGCGGACTACATCGGCTTCTTTGTAATTATGATAGTGCCGATCATTGTGGGTGTGGTAGCGTCCGGAGCGCTCGTCTTTGCGGACTCACCATATACTTTCAAAAATGCCTTTTACCTCGACGAGGCTGCGAAGGTCACCATGCGGCTAGACAACTGCGCGGTAAGAATCTCCCCCCATTGCATGTAATTCATTGAAATTGCGATTCAGTTTCAAGCTGAGAGCTGGCATGTTCTGACATGAACCTTGGTCACACCCAGGTGCGTTTCTTGCCGCGCGATAATTTTCCTCCTCCAAATGATGAGCTAAAAGCAGTCAAAATTCGATTTGCATATCCCAACAATCCTCTCATTGTGCTCACGTCTTTCACCTGCGGGGCATCTGTGGAGATGGAGGTCATCAACGACAAGTCGGAAGAAACAAAGTATCTCGACTATTGGTGCACGGTGGAGATTATCACGCCAGGGCGCACTGTTCTGCCTGGCCTGCACATCATCGCAAAGGGCGACAATCAGACCTCTGTGCGCGGGGGGCCTATGGATTCGGACACGCGCAATTACGGTCTCGACTTTGGACCCAATACCCTCAGAATTGAGGGGAACTATGTAAATGCCCGCCTGCAGAACTTGACTGTAAAGAATTTCCAGTTTCATGTCCGCAGTGGGTCGCTGCTCGCGGTAGACCTGGGTTCGCTCCAGGGATCTGTGCCTAATGCTGAAATGACGTCCTACGATGCTAACATGCTGGTCACGACTCGAAAGATGACGTCCCTCCGCGTGTGGCAAAAGAGCGACGACTACGTGTGCATCACGGCTGCAAACCAGTCCATGTACATAGACTCCAACTGCCAGGAAATTTGCGACTTCATCCAGCCCGACCCAGACGCTGAAGAGGAGCCAATTGACCTCAGCATACTTGTCGAGGACAGTGAATCGCCGTGCCCAAATCTTCCTGAACCATTGGTGGAAGGATGCTATGACCCAGTCACCTGCTCGGTAGTCCCAACGCAGCGATGCTTCTGCAAACCTACTTGCGAGATGCCTTATTCAAAGGTGAACGGCACATGCACTGAGGACGGAACTTGCTGCCGCGAGGTCTGCTCAGGCTACACGTTCGCAGACATCTTTCCGGAGCCGTCAATGCCGAGATGCGGTGCATGCATCGACACGATCGCAATGCCTTGGACCCCAGGCAAACTTGAGCAGCAGTGGAGGATGATGTCGGAGCATGGGCAGATCTCCGTCCAGTCTCTGGCAACGCCCAGCATGTTTTCCGTCTCGTCATTTCAGCTAAATTTGGAGCCAACGCCGCGTACTGAGGTGCCCATCGAAATCTCAGAGGATTCCAAAATTGTGCTCGACTCCGTGTTTCACCCTGGCGGAGCCTCGCAACCTTTAGAACCGTGGTTTGAAGTCAATGTAAAGGGGCCTGGAGCCCCGGAAAGCTCGTATGGCACATATGTGTGGTTGTCTGACATCCGCTACCTTATAATTCCCGAGTGGTTGGTCAGTCTCTTTTCGCTCAAGCTACTAGCCCCTCAAAAGACGATGGCACAGGTGACGCTGCAGCCCGGGTTTTGTCCCGGATACATCGAGTCAGACTCTGCGCTCTTCAGCGATCGACTTGTAAAAATGTACCTGAGCATCAAAGACGCCATGGAAAACTATCCCCCAAATGCGCAGGCACGCAAGTTGCCCTTTGGTTCCTACATTGTCGTTATTCCCATCGCCGATGGAGCTAAACAGTTCCAGCTCGATACCGAAACCAACAATTTTGCCATGGAAAAGGTGTCACGGGCGGACTTTGGCGAGATGATGACTGCCCTGTATGTGTCCGTGGCACTGCCGCTTATCACTAGTGCCATTATCACAATCTTGATCATTCTCAACTGTCGGAAGAGTGTTGCAGCATTTCGCGTGGAGAAGTGCTACGAGGAAGCCGTCCTCGAAGACTTAGCGACGTGCATTCGCCTCAGCCGCGGGGGCTTCAAAAGGCGACAATATTTGCTAGAAAACATCGAGATTAAGTCGATGCAGAAAGATCAGGCAATGCAAGCGCGCACCAACGTGTTTTTCCTCGTGCATGCAGCCTTTGGCCTCAATGATGTTGCTCTCACGCCAGCCATGTTTGTGCTGTGTACCATCCGCGACGTGGCGGTGCTCGGGGGGCCGGAGCTCATCGTCATATATTGCGCTTTCCTTGTGAAAGAATCACTGGTGCACAGCAAGTGCCTGCCGCGCCTTGACAAGTATGTGTGCGAGGCAGAGATGGAGCCCATATCCTTTTCAGCCCTGCTACTTTGCCTCTTCTATACGTTACTCGCGGTGGCAGAGCTTGCGGGACACTTGATGCTCCTCCCCTACAACAGAGTGCGGCGCGTAGTACGACATCTTTACTACGTTTTCCTCGCTATCATTAGCTTCTTTTCCCTCTTCTTGCTCGGCTGCATCATCTGTTGGATGGTTTTGGGTGTCCTCATCGCCCCACCCCGCGTGATGCCCTACTTAATCGCCATGATAACTATGACGTGCGTCGGACTGGCAACGTGGGCTAGGTGCATGCGCCTGCGCGCACGTATCGACATTGTAATTCGCCAACGTCTCAAGGTGTTTTATGAAAGCCCGACGGATGAAGTTCTCAAAGGGCTGCCGAGGATTGTGTTCCGAACTATCGTGGAGCAGCAGCTGCAGGCAGCACTGCAAACCGCAAATCTTTCCTTTGCGCGCACAGCGACCAGAGCCCTGCTGGCGACAGCGCTAACGTACGTTCAGATTCACTTTCTGTTTATGGGTTTCACCGCCTTCTCTGACCCCACGTCCATGTCAGCGGCCTGCCTCAACTCAGCCTTCATTCTCATGCTCGGAGCCGTAAACCTTGGCATCTTTGGTGACGATGGCGACCGTGAGGTAAGTCTGCCTGTCTTTCGGCGCGTGCCTGCGCATAGATACGACGGGCATGCTGCAGTGTGGCTGTGGCTGTTTGCATTGTGTATGCGTCCCTGAGCATATGTGTGACTGCTGCAACGCAGGGGAGTAAGGATCAAGTGCAAGCGCTTTTCGACGTCATTGCTCAGGGCATTCAGCGCGTGCTCTCCCTTGCTGCCATCCAAATCGCAGGTAGCTGTATCGTACTTGACACACAAAAATCCCGGAAAGAGGCCAAATTCTTTTCCTTGGCCGGGGACGTCTGGTCCAAACAGAAACTTGTCCTCAAATTATCCTTGATTGTAACGCACATACTCATTCAAACATGTACACACAACAGCTGCGGACAGGGTGGTGGAAGCGGCGATGGAAGGGGAGGAGACATCATCGTCCTCTGGCTCCTATTCATCTGACTCTGGTTCTGAGGAGGAGGAGGAGGAGGAAGAGGAGGAGGAGGAGGAGTCCTCTTTGAAACGAAAAAAGTGAATGTCTTTGCAGTCTTCTCTCAGTATCGTAAATCGCGTTTTCCTTCTCCTCCATATTCCCACGGACGCGTGCAGCACTGAGCGGGAAGGACGAGGAGGAGGAGGAGAAGGAGGGGGAGGAGTATGAGGAGGGGGAGGGGGAGGAGGGAAGTCCTCTTTTTGAAACGAAATGGGAATGTCTTCTGCGCGTGCAGCACTGAGCGGGAGACGTGGTTTCTTTCGGTTTTGTTTTCGTGACATTTTTTGCTTTCTTGACAACTTTGTTTTTCGTGACAGCTTTCCTTCTCCCAATAAAGCTCTCTCTCTCTCTCTCTCCTATCCGCTTGCGCATCAGCCTACACCGAATACATCACGGCATGTGCTCCGTATGCGTTCATGCAGCTTATCGAGAAAGCAAGTACGACTTGAAGTCTACTTCGTAAATTAGATTATCACAGAGGCAAAGGTGCTGAACTGGATACGTCCATGGCTGTCGAGGTCGAAGAGCTAATATGCATATATATCATATACATATTATATATATATATATATATATGATATGTACATGATATATATATATATATATATATATATATACACACACACATATATATATATATATATA
>Ga0115006_10002600_pt1 | contig 11923 bp, 20 predicted proteins | sample ArcOceMetagenome_3_FD_88943 | JGI IMG/M metagenome (GOLD analysis project Ga0115006, IMG submission 88943) | Marine eukaryotic phytoplankton communities from Arctic Ocean - Arctic Ocean- Svalbard ARC20M Metagenome | ecosystem: Environmental > Aquatic > Marine > Oceanic | place: Arctic Ocean...
AAGGGAGAGGGAGGGGGGAGGGGGGGGATAATTTTAGGGGGTTCTAACGGGGAAGTAACTGCGTGGGGGAGGGATATTTTGAGGGTTATTTGGAACGTGAAGGGAAATTATTGGGGTTAGGAGTGGAAATTTAGGGACGAATGATATGGAATGAGGTTCAAATATGGAAATAAGGCGTTATTGTACGAACCTGATTGCCTTTGTTGTCAACTGGGTGAGGCCTGGAAGATTGGGACGACGGGATATAATTGTAAACATTTAAAATCACCTGAACGTCAATCTCACCTCCCTTCTTCTCCATTTCTTCTTCTCTTTCACGCCGGGCCCCGAATGCGATTGCTTCTTAACGCTCTCTTGACAACGATGGCAACTTCATCCTGTCGAGTCGGAGTCATTGGGGGTGGAATTGGAGGATGTTCAGCGGCAAGGATCATCTCCAAGTCACTGGGGAGTGCCACGGAGGTAACTATATTCGAGATAGGCCGCGGTCCAGGTGGTCGTTCGGCGACTAGAAGGACTCGGGAGTTTCCAGGTCTTCACGTAAATCATGGCGCTCCAAGCGCGGAGATCGTTACTGAGGAGGGGAGAAGGGCGATGGAGGAGATAGTGGGGGCAGAGGAGGTAAAGGGGGGACACGGGACGCTGAACTGTGGAACTGGAGAGTTCAAGGAGAGGGAGGAGGGAGGTTGGGTTGGGGAGGGAGGTGAGGTTGGACCAGTAGGACCGTCTACTGCGTTATATAGCCAACTAACTAACTAACTAACTAACTAACTAACTAACTAACTAACTAATAACAACTAACTAACCAAACTTCATCGCAGGTGTTATGGGTAACCTTGCGTCCTCTCTCATAGAAGGGACGGAGGTCCAAACGAAATGGTCGAGCATGGTGAGAGGCCTGTCAAGGGAGGACGACGGCACCTGGATCCTGCGTAACGGCCAAGGGGAAATCCTCGGCGAAGCGGACTGGTTGGTGGTTGCAGGTAGCGGGATCGCCCACCCACGATGGACTGCAACATTCGGGAACGAGGTGAGGGGGAGGGGGGGAGCGAAGCGACAGCAAAAGCAACAACTCGCATATTCGCACAGCTAATCACCATTTGCTCGTCGCTTCGCTCTTCTCTCGCTCATTGCAGCCACCCCTTCTCGAGGCAGCCAAGAACCTTGAGGATTCCCAACTCGACGCCTCCCTCAACGCTATCGCTTCACAGATGGCATCGCCACTCATTGCGGTCTTCTTTGTTGTGTCAGGCCCGGAAGCACAAAAGTGGCTCAACCTCCCGTTCAAGGTTGCCAAGGCAGAGGGAAGCAACATTTTAGGGAAGATCGTGGTCCAGAGGACCGGGGAGGAAAGCGACGAAGTCGCCGTGGTTCTCCACTCATCTCGCGACTTCGCAGAGAAGAACACCGGAGTTTACGGCTCCTCAAGCTCTGCCAAGAGGGTAGGAGGAGCTAAGAGCGACAAGGGAAAGGAAGACGAGCTAAACGCCATGATGTTGGAGGCTTTGGCGGGCATACCGCAAATTCCCGAGGTACCCAAAGATTGCAAATACGGGCCGCTCCTGCACCGGTGGGGGAACGCCTTTGTGGTTGGGAAGGGATTGGGACGGGACATAAGTATATGCAGGGATGCCAAGGTCGCATTCTGCGGGGATTATGTCGAGACCGGCGCGCCTCTTGGAACCGTTGAGTGCGCCCTATTAGCAGGGAAACAAACGGGAATTAGAATTGTGGAGGAGATTAAGGGTAGATGATCACGTATTCGCATGAAATAGACGCCCAAGTTAAATTTTTTCACTAGAGACCTGAAAAAAACCACACGAATTAATTAGCCTTTGAATTAGCCTTTTATTCCTTTGGAGACCTGGAAAAAAATTCCTGAAGGAGAGAACATCACAACTATAATTGAAATCCGACTAATCTCATACGCAATTTATATATTCTTCCTTTCTACGTTCGGGGAAGGGCATTGTCGATATTAAAAACGTCACAGCCTACCTGTTCTGTAGAAATCCATCCTTCTCCTCATGGTACTGTAATGTGGAGAGCCCTGGTAGTGGGAGGGGAGAGATTGAAGAGACGACCGAACTTCACGTACAACTCCCTCTACGATATTCCCAATACAAACGGCTCGAACCCTGGCAATGTATTTACGGCTGTGAAGATGAAGCAGACGTTAGGGGCAAATGCGTGGGCGATGGAGTGTATGTGTGAAACGAGGGCTATACGGGGCGAAGCGACTGGATCAACCTTGAGGGGATGGACCGCTATGTCACTCCCATTGTTTCTCAACTTTCAGGTGCGATCAGTGCTTTCAGCTCCATTATTGCATTGGTGCAGGCTTGGGTGGAGAACTTACAACAATAGCAAAAAAGACCGGACGATCAAGGTGCATTTGTCAAAATCTCCCAACCGTATTGCTCTTTGTATCTTCCTTTGTTGGTTCTCGACGATGATTATGGGTATTACTAAAGCCATTTCCCCCGACACATTAATGGTAGACCCCGCCGCCAACCAAGCTTTCCTCCTCCTAACGTTACTCTCCTTGAACCTCGAATGGCACTCGTGCGCAACAATTTTATCAGCATACCGGCACCGGTCCTCAAGGGTGTGAATACAAGGTCGAAGCACAATATTATCCTGAAAGTCGATAAAGTACATGCGATGTCTAAGAGGATCCCAATAGTGGATCTCATATCAAGAATCGTCCTCGTAATCAATCCTGCTTTTGTTGGGGCATGGACATACATTGACGCCGTGACAGTATGGACATATTTGCTTTATCGTATGTATAGTATCCTCAAGTATGATGTTTACTTTGGGAATTGGTTTTGGAGTACGCTCCTTGCGCTCAGCACGATGTCAACTAAGAATAGGAAGTCGGACCTAAGGACTGTGTGAACCGAAACAAAGATAAAATCCTTCAAGGTAAAGTTAAAGGCTCTCATTATCTTAGGGACACCGGGGTTGTTAGGGTTTACTTGGAACGTTTTATAAGATTTTTTCAACAAAAATTGATATGATATGGTGGATTTGACCAGCACTTTATGATACGAAGAGGTGGGATTGGTGCCGCGAACGGAGTGATCGTGGAAGTTCTTTATTTGGATCTCTTCAAATCTTTCCTTGGACTTTTCTTAATGAAATCAAAAGACGGTCACAGTTTCAATCCAAGTTTTAAGTCCAAGTTTCAATAAAAGATCGACCATTGGTAAAAAATCTACCTCCGTTGGAGAGGAGAAGGAGAAGAAGGTCGAAGAGGATGAGGTAGATGAGGAGGAATTCACGAACGAGAATCCCATGTATTCTCAACTCTGACGTCCAAAAGTTAACGAAAGTATTGTTGTTACAATAGAAACACTTATCTTATCACCCAGCGGAGCAGTTCCGCCAGTCTTGCGACACAAAAGGTGGTAGAGGCGCATAGTCGTCGTCCCCGAAATCGTCATCGTCGCAGTAACAGTCCTGCACAAATCCGCACCCATTAGCAAGGCTCCTCCAATACACCTCCTTGCAACCAACCACGGAACCCCTACCCCACGCAACTATACCGTTGAGGTAACCACCCCAGAGGAAGGCCTGGGTGTACACGGAGTAAGAGTAGGGGAAGTTGGCGTGCTGGCCGAGGAAGAAGGACTCCAGCCAGTGATGGAGGTGAAAATTGGAGTCGAAAATGGCGGGGAGGATGAGGAGGGCGAAAGTCAATCCTATCTCCGCAAGCCTTCCCGCCAGGATTCCGTCCCTGTAAGCGTCCACTACGTGCTTGGCGACCAGAGCTGAAATCACAACGACAAGAGAAATGGCGAGGACAAAGAGCTGCCATTCCCATGCGCACATTATATCGTACATCGTAAGGCTGTGCTGAGCCCACTTCCACGAAGATATAGCAGAGAAGAACCAAACCCCTATTATCACCACCGAGACGTACCCTATTGTGTCAACCCCCTTCCTCCCCTGCGACGAGCGAAGCGAATCGCAAAAAGGGTTATTATAACAGGTGAGTTTTCAGCTTGTCACTTCACTCCTCACTCCCCCTCACCTCCTGCCAAAGCCTCCCCACAATAAAGAACCACATTGAATCGAGTACAACGAGCTGGAAATCGTACTTGTAGAGATCTTTCAATTCGATGCGCAGGTTCTGATCGAGGCTGGGGTTAGAGTGGATAAGGAAATGTGAGAAGGGAAAGAGAATCATGTTGAGGAGGAAAAATTTGATCCCTTTGACGACAGTAGGAGGGTAACGAGGTAATTTATCGGGAATCCAGTTACAATTTAATATTTTGAGTATTAGAGTACGCCAAGAATCCGAACGGAAACCTTCATTTCCCCCTATTTTCTCTTCCTCTTCGACCTCGTGCTTCTCAGAAACAAGCCCAAGTTCTTCCTCTGACGTAGCCATCTGCTAAATCAATAGTATTTAAGATAAATAAGAGCTAGACAAAGTAAGAAGCGTATAAATTGAAAAATGGTGAAGTAATTGTAAGTCTTGATCCCCAGCCCAAATAGGTTTCCCCTTTAATTTTAATATGGCTGCGTTTTATAGACACCCACAAACCAAGAGAGAAGTAAATGCCAGAAACTTGACTGAAAATTTCAAATCATCAACAAAACCTCGCGGAAAGGTTAAATATAATCCTGCAAGATTAATCGATCTCGAGAGTGAGTTCAAGGATGGGGTGAAGATTCAGAGCACGGACAGGAAGGGTGGGGGTATGAGTGGTAAATTTAAGAAGAAGCTCATGAAAGAGCGGAGAAGGAAGAAGAGCGGGAAGGGGGAGGAGGGGAAGGAGGAGGGGGGGGAGGAGGAGGGTGATGAGTTGGAAGTGGGGGAATTGTTGGGTGGAGGGGCGGAGGACGAAAAAATCGGCGAATCCACGCAAGCACCAGATAAAGTCGATGCTGTTGCTGCTGTTGCTCAAGATGAATCAGTGAACCCTCCTCCTGAACTCTCTTCTCTTGCACCACCCAAGAACACGATCCTAACTTTGACTCTCCAGCTATCTGAGCTTCCTTCCATGAACTCACAAAAGGCCAAGAAGGCCAGGGATAAGCAGCAGAAATCTCCCTCCTGCAAGCACTACTTTACAAACTCCGACGTCAAGGTAATGGACAGGTGGATTTCCCTCCTCCCCAAGTGCAAGATGAGGTGAGGGCAGGAGGCGCGAAGATCGGATGGGCGGATCGCTGGATCGAGCAGGAACAACAAGAGCTATATCTAACAAACTTTCCTCTCGCTTCGCTCCTCGCAACCCCTTCGCTTCGCTCCTTGCAGGCTCGGAGAGGAGCACAATCCCATGGAAGGTTGGGACCTCACCAGCAGACTCTTTCAGTCCGGGCCTTACTCCGGTTCGAAGATGTTCGAGATAAACAGGCTCGTGAATTCCGTATCCAATTGGAAGACGCTGACTGGGAAGGAGGTAAGGAGTGTTCAACCATATGGCAATAGCAACGCCAAACAATGACTATAACTAACCCACGAATGCCGTGTTCCCCGTGCTCACTTTCGCCCGTCTCAGTGCTCTTACATGGACAGGGTTCTCGACGCGAGCTTTGACTTTGTAACGTGGGCGATTGTGCACCCGATGGCTGAGAATTTAACAAGGAAACAGAGGGAGACCATGGAGGCTTTCAGGAATAGAATAGACAGGAACAGAGGGATCGGGATACCAGGGCCTTCACCTGGATCGAACAACGACGGAGGCAACGACGATAGCAGCAGTAGCAGTAATGGGGATTTTTTCTAATGACTGTTTGTCTATTCTATTCTACGCTCCCCTCTTCGCCGTCCACTCCCGTCTAAGCCCTACCCTTTATTGTCCCTCTTCATGAGTTCAGCCCCGAATCTAACAATCCTCATTCCAAGCTCGAACGTCTCCTCTCCCTCCGTCTTCCCCAATCCCCCCCCACCTCCTTTATCCTGGTCCGCAAACTTCCTGAAGATCGCAGACACACGAAATGGCAGGACAACATCAACCGCAGCGCCAAGGCTGCTCCTTTTGTTCTCATTCTCGTCCGCAACCCCAACGTTAGGGTCGACGTTCTCATCCATCACTACCTTCACTACTTTTACTACCTTCACTTCTTTCAGGTCCCGCACAGCACCACTCTTTGCTTTCCATCCTCCGTCCTGTTCCATTTCCAGTACTCTAAGAAGTTCAGATTTCCTGACCTTGTAGAACTTATTTGCCTTCCCAGCTTCCTTCTTTATCGGAACGACGTGAATCCATGCGCTCAGAAACTTGGTGATCTTGCAGACGCCGTTGTTTTTCGTCTCTACCACGGCTCCGACATCGAAGGGTGTTCCCTTCAATTCCCTTGGGTTGCTTGAGGTGCTCTTGGCGCTATCGGGGGTCTTGGTAAGTGTCGATTGGCCGTCGGACACAACACTTTCACGGATCTTCGAATCGCCGACATTCAACTTCACCTTTTCAGGCACCTTCTTCCGCTTCTTCTTTCTCTGGTAATTGTTGTTTACTGGTGGCGGAGAGTAGGCAGGAGATTCCGGAGAAAACCTCGGGGAACTACGTTGTACGGGAGCGGCGGGAGAAGTACCAAGCGCTGTCTCGAACTCGGGGGAGTTGTCCAACGCGTTGACACCCCATCCGCTGTTGTTGCACTCTGCAATGAGCGAAGAGAATCGCGAAAAGGGTTGTGAGGGCGGAAGAATTATCAAGGTTGCTACGGAGGAGACGAGACTTGAACGGAAATTCAAAAGTGCGCGGTTGTCGTCCCTAAAGATGGCGTTTCTAGCTCGTCTCTTCGCTCCTCGCTCTGCTTCACCTTTCCTCCTCCTCGTCTTGGGCAAATCAGGATCGGCCCTAGGTATCAGAGCCTCCTGAGCGGTCGTCAGGGAGCGGTATATTCTCCCCGTCGGTGACCTAATCACTACCTGCACCTGGTTCCCGCGCCTTGCCTCCCCGTTCACATAACCACTGGAAGCCGACTGCTTCAGGCACTCCCAGTCGCTCGGGAAGCTCATTGTATTGCTCACCCTCCTCTCGGCATCGGCGAAAGGCCTGAAACCGGTCGCCCCGCTACGAGCCTGATCGAACATAGCCTTGACGTCCCCTGGACGGTTCTTTTGCATGTAAGTAAAAGCCGCTGACTGCGATGAAAAGAGGAGTGAAGCAACGAGCAAGAGGGACCATTAGATACATATATGGTGCTAGTCGTGGCTTCGCTCCAGCCCTCCCCCACCCTCACCTTTGACCTGAAAGGCCTACCCGTAGGGCAAGTATAATGGTATACATGCCCGACCTTCTTGACCTCCCACCATTCGGGAAAGACAAGACCCGAAATCGCCCTCTCAGGGGATCCCTTCGGGACGGCCCTTTCGGAGGTTATGTCAACTAGAATCTCAGCTGCTGCTGAGATGAGCAAAGCGAAGATGGGAAGAGGAGCGAAGCGAGGGAGAGAGATGTCAGGCATAGCACTAGCTTTCGCTTCGCTCCAATCTTCTGTCCTTCTCTCCAGTCTTCCGTCCTTCTCTCCTCGCTCAGCCTCACCTTCCTCCGCCAGGATCATCTCAGCCGCATCGAAAGAGGCGTAAACGTCCTCAATAGGCTCACTGAAGGAGGAATCCTCCTCTGTTTCAGAACTTCCACCCTCCGTCGAACCGTTGTCAACTTGCTGTGTGAAACTGTCCATCACATCCGTCCCGTCATTGCCTACCATTGTAACTTCAGGGGAAAGATAACGGAGTGTATTTGGAGGCGACATTATGGCCTCAGATGGATTACACGAACCATCGAGACCCGATCGAACCGTATCATGAACAGGTGGGGGGGAAGAACCATCCTCCATTTTGATCCAAAAGTTTTACTAATGGATTCTAATGGATACGTCGACTATCAGGGCTATATTGGGGGTAAGTGTCGTTTTATATACATTGCTTGTAACGATTATAATATTAAATATTTATGACTCCTCCAATAGGATGAAAGTATGACAAAGGACGCATGATTGTCGGTGGCAGGTGATTTTTGTTGACCCATTTTATCATAAAGTTAACCTTCTACTGCTCATATTTCTTTTCAGCTCAAACTTTGGGGCAACTTACCGACGATGAGCTAACCATAGGGTCTTACCACGACACTGCATCAATTTCTTCTGATCCTCAAACCCAGGAGAGCATCTGCAGCGTTCACAGTGTTGAGGTCATTGAGGATCCCTTCGGGAAGGACAATGAGAAGGAGGTGGGGATCATCGTGGATCTCGACAAGGGCAAGGATGAGGAGTGGAGACACCAGAAGAGGCAGCGCATAGACCAAGGTGAGAGGAAGGGCTTGAGCGAAGCAATGGCTTGAGCGAAGCGACAGCAAAAGCATTATACCTCCTTCGTATATAACTAACAACATTCAACTCGTCCCTCCTCACCGCTCCTCGCACTCGATTCGCTCATCGCAGGAACTCCCCTCTCTCCTCTATCCCCAGTTGGAACGATACCACCCGCGAATAAAGACACATTTGCCCTCCAGTCCGCTCTCCGGTCCTCTCCGCAGTTGCCTCCCAAGCCAAGTTGGGTCGACCCTTCCGATTCTCCCTGCGCCGAGCTGTCCTTCAACGGTGAGTTGGGTGGAGGGGGGACGAGGAAGGCAAAGGCACCAAACCAAATACTAACCTCCCCCCTCCCTCCCTCCCTCCCCTCCCTCCTTTCCCCACAGACATGATGCAGCACTACCGTTCCTTCTCTGAGCTGCTCAAGCGTGCATCAAACGACGGCGTAAACGAGACTGGAATAATCCGCACCTCCCTCGACAAGAAGTTTGAATTTCTCACCGCGCTAGAGACCAGCATCGGGGACGCCGAGAAACTCATGAATAACACCACGGCCAGGCTCAAGACCGTCCAAAATGCCCTTCACGCCCAGGTGAGGTGAAGGGATTGAGGGAAGCGACAAGCTGTCAGCGACCACATGTCCCCCAATCTTATAACCAACAACACTCCTTTTGTCGCTCCGCAGACCATCGGCGTCCTCAACAAGAACGCAAAGAGTCTGGAGCAATGCCAGGACATCAGAAGGAGGGAGAAGAGGCTGAAGAACGTCATCAACGAAAGACAGAAGAGCATCGTTGATTCCCTGGAGAAAATGGCTGAGACTGTCGGCTCCTGAATTTAGAGCGTTGGGGAGGGGATTTAGAATAGATTGATGGAATTGATGGAATGGAGAGTGCATAGATAGAATGGTGTCGAGGCGAACGCAGAAATATATAGGCAGGGCGAAAGCGGTCGGTTACGTAAAATGAAGAAGCGAAGAATTACATCGCATTGAGTTCATTTATTTTTTCTCAATTTCAATTTCAAACACAATTCCCACTTCCATCCTGCCGAACCCAATCGCCAAAATTAACACATAAACCCGCCCACTATTCACGCTAACTTACATCTCACCCCCTCAACTCCCCCTGTCAACCCCCCCTTCTCCCACTTCTCTTTCTCCCCTTCTCCCCGACAACACCAATGATACCTGTCCCACCCCTCCCTATGTCCTTAATGCCCTACTTTCCACTAATAATGCTTCTTGTGTTTTCATTATCCCTCTTCTTTCCGCGGTCTCACCGCGTGCGGTACAAGCTATCATACCAAAACCCTCAAACCCTGGCAGCCAGACAGAGGCAGCAGGAGGAGGGGGAAATCCAGGAGGATATCACACTCGTCAGCGTCGACGAGAGCATTCCGAGTATGCTGGCTGGAAGTGTCGGATTCTTTGGGAGCGTTGACGACTTTTCAGCTACAATTTCTCCGACTGCTATCGACGATGTTGCTTCCCTACCGTTTCCTCAAATTATCAAGGTGAGGGGGGGGCGACGAACGACGGCTGGAGCGAATCGAAAGCTAAATCATTATTAAAGCTTCCTACATAACTAAAAACCTTCCACTCGTCGCTTCGCTCCTCGCAGATGTCAACCTACGATCCCCACATTTTCATGGAATCCCGACCTGCAACCGGACAGAACCTGAATCCGGAAGCAGGGGTACACGTTGTCCTTCACGACGCAGAGCAAACGAAGGCGTACATCATTTACCTTAACGAGAAGGAGCTTGGGTGGGTCAGGGTATCGAAAAAGAGATGGAGCCAGAAAGCCACTGTGATGGAGGGAGGTGAGAATAGATGAGGTGCGAAGCAACGAGTTGAAAATGCCATCACTAGCAACGGAAACCGCACGCCCTTCTACTTCCGTACAACCCCCCCCTCCCTCCCTAATCACCACAACAATTCTCATCCCTCATTCTAACCCTTTTCGCGATTCGCTTTGCTCATCGCAGGCGGCAGCGTCCTAATAAAGGATATTGTTGCTATCGAGACTGGCATTCGCACGGCGTCATTCGTCGGCTCTCCTAACGACAGGGATTGCTTCTCCATCTTGACGGAGGTGAGATTTGGCAAGGAGCGAAGCGATGAGTTATGAACGGCAGCGTTGGCTATAGAAACCTAACGCGCTTGTATTTTCATACACGGCCCACCTCCTTCCCAACCACCGCAATAATTCTCACGCATAATTCCAACCCTTTTCGCAATTCGCTTTACTAATCGCTTCGGTCATCGCAGAGGGGCACGCTCGATGTGGAGGTCAAGGGCAGAAAGAGGGAGAAGGTCATCGGGGCGATAAGGAGGGGTATCGAGGGGGGGTTGAGGGTTGTCTGATTAAGGACGCGCACTTAATTTTATCATCATTCATTCTCTATAAATATTCACATTTATGAAATTGCTATCTTGGGGTGAAGCTTGGCCGCCAGAACACCCTTCTCGTCGGGGTCGCTTATCATTTCGAAAAGAGCCCTACTCAGGCTGTCCCTGACCCACCCCTGAAGCTGGTTCACCATGTCAGCCTTGACACATCCAAAGATCCACGGAAGGATGTAATCCTCATGCTTCCCGTTCGTCAACGACTCCGAAAGCGACCCGAAGAGCTTATTGTTAGTGGTTCCGCTAAGCTTCTCGCAAACTACCCCAGTCTCGTTCATGAGCCTCAACAGGAGACCGTCGTTGTTTTCTCCAAGTGCAACCTGGTACGCCGTCTCAAGTTCTCCGCAGTGCAAAAGCCACTGCACTTCACGCCAGACGGAGACGGAACCTCCTCCCCTGACGTCGACACCCTTTCGCATCATGAACTTCTCCTTCTCGGTTGGCTCCTGGAGCCTCTGTTGCATCTGCATGTGCTGCTGCTGCTGCATCTGCCTCTGGCCTGCGGCCCCACCTCCTCCTCCAGCCGCCCCGTGTTTCACCTCCACCTCGATCTCCTTGACCCTTTTCCCAATGTTCTCCATCTTGTCCTTGGTCACTTGAGCAAGGTCGTCCAGGCTCCTCTGCATGGCAACGCTCTTGTTGCCGAGTTCCTTCAGCAGCCTCACGGTTGCCGTGGCGCTCCCCGAAGCGCTCTCCCTGGGACTCCTGACGCCCCCCGCCTTTCTCTGGTAGTTGTACTTTTTCCTGCCCCTCTTTATCACGTCTTTCAAGGCGTTCTCTTCTACTTCACGCGCCTCCTTAGCCGCCTTATTGCAACCCTCCGGGTTAGCGACCGAATCATCATCGTCTTCCTCCTCGGGTTCGTCATTTCCCAAGTCAGGCTCGTAGTCGGGTTCGAATTTAATGGGAGGTGGTTCCTCAATGTCGTGAAGGTCGAGCTGAAGCTGCGATTAGCGAAGCGCAAAGGGGGTTAACGAGGGCGCGCATTGAAAATTGTGAACCCTGTAAGCTCACCTGCTCATCCTCCTCCCCGTCACCATCCCCCCCGTCCCTGTTTTCTGCTATAACTCTCGCCCTAAGACCCTCGAGCTCGCTCATGCACGCAACGCAGGCCTCCCTAACGGCCTTAACCCCCGCCTTCGCCTTGTTCACGGCGTTGGCGAAAGCCTGGTACCGGCCAACTATGTAATCCTGCTTGCAGCTGGTCCTGCAGAGCCACATCAAGCACACAATGGC
>Ga0115006_10002601_pt1 | contig 11921 bp, 10 predicted proteins | sample ArcOceMetagenome_3_FD_88943 | JGI IMG/M metagenome (GOLD analysis project Ga0115006, IMG submission 88943) | Marine eukaryotic phytoplankton communities from Arctic Ocean - Arctic Ocean- Svalbard ARC20M Metagenome | ecosystem: Environmental > Aquatic > Marine > Oceanic | place: Arctic Ocean...
CAAGCACGATAATATCACCGCCGCTTCGATCGCGTGCAGGTTTTCAGCTAGCGCCATCGCATACCGAGTTTTATCTAACGCCATCCGCGCGCAGCCTGCACAGCCGGCCGATTTAAATCCTTAACACGAGGGATTACGCTGGGCCTTTGAAGTGGGTGCTTAGAACGGAGAACTTAGAACGGAGAACTTAGAACGGAGAACAAAGAACGCAGCACGGAGAACTTAGACGGAGAACGCAAAAATGGTCGCTAAAACCGCGGCGATGGCAGGTTTTATCCAAACGCCTCAATTGAGCAGGCACTGAGTCCGAACCATGGACTACGAAGCATTGACCACGAACCATTGCGCCCTAACCATTGCGCCCAAGCCATTGCGCCCAAGCCGTTAAGTACATATTGGTGAAAGTAAGCGCTAACTTAGCCTAAAGCTTTTACTGAAAATGGCCAGCGCAGCGCCCGTCAATACAACTGGTTGTCTGCTAGAGGCACTTCGAGCATGTTGCCCGAGGTTTTTTCCGGGCCGCCGATCATTTCGTCATAGGCGCTGGTGTGTCTTAGAACCCGCTCTTGTGCGTCGACGGCGCGCAACTGCTTTTGCAATTCCACCAGATTAAAAGACCGCAACAACTTCCCATCGCTGTCGCTGACGTACTGCTCTTGGCCCTCGATGATCGCCGACACCTGATAGAGGCTCAGATCAATCGAGTGAAAAATCAATTTTTCTACCACAAAGTACTTCTCTAGTTTGGCCAGCGTTATCGCCATAGCTCTCTATCCTTGTCCATCGTGGCGAACCACGCTAGTTTCAATTTTACGTGCAAAGCTCTTTACGCACCAATCGGCTGCGCGGAGCACAAAGCGCGGAGTTTTGGCGCGCTAGATACCTCAACGCGGCGAAATGTTATCATCCGCTTCACGCGTCGGCATCGCGGGTAACCCGCGCACATGACTCGACCAGTGAGCCGCGCTGTTTCAAACCAGAGCAGTCAAACCAGAGCAGTCAAACCAGAGCAGTCAGACTAGAGCAGTCAGACTAGAGCTATGAGACTATAGCTATGAGCCAAGAGAGTTAACACCAGAGCCACCAAACCAGAGCCATAAAACCAGAGCCATGAAACCAGAGACACGCATTTATGTTGTTTGACATTGCCCAAAAGCTGTTACTGCAAATAGACCCCGAAAGAGCCCATGACCTCACCCTTAGCGGCCTCAGTCGCACCGCCAACACGCCCTTAGAGCGCCTTTATCGGCAACCACGTAACCGCGCGCCGGTATCGGTGATGGGCCTCGAGTTTGACAATCCGGTCGGGCTCGCCGCCGGTTTAGACAAAAATGGCGAGGCGATCGACGCCTTTTATGCCATGGGTTTTGGGCATGTGGAGGTCGGCACGGTGACACCCCGCGGGCAAGCCGGAAACCCCGCGCCACGACTATTTCGGATCGTCGAAAAGCAAGCAATCATCAACCGCATGGGCTTTAACAATCAGGGTGTCGATCATCTGGTCGCCAATCTAAAGGCGAAAAAATCACCGGCATTGGTCGGCGTTAACATCGGTAAAAATCGCGACACGCCGGTCGAAGACGGTAAATTAGACTACTTGCACTGCATGCAAAAGGTCTACGCCCACGCGGCCTATATCACGGTCAACATTTCGTCGCCCAACACCCCCGGGCTGCGCAGTTTACAATACGGCGAATTGCTCGACGAACTGCTCGCTACGCTCAAGCAGGAGCAAGCTTCGCTGGCCGAACAGCACGGCCGTTATGTACCACTGGCGCTGAAAATTGCCCCCGACCTAGACGCCGATGAAATCGCCTCGATCGCCGACTCGCTGCTGCGGCATAATTTTGACGGCGTTATCGCCACCAACACCACGCTCGACCGAAAACCCGTGGAGGGCATGCTGCATGCCGATCAAGCGGGCGGGTTGAGCGGAGCGCCGCTGCTGCCAAGCGCCACCGCAGTGGTCGCGGCGCTGCATAGCCACGTCGGTGATAGACTGCCGATTATTGGCGTTGGCGGCATTCTCAGTGGCGAAGACGCCGCCCAAAAGTTCGCCGCGGGTGCATCGCTGGTGCAGGTCTACAGCGGGTTTATCTACCGCGGCCCGGCGCTGATCAAACAGATTGTCGACCACTATAACGCGCGTTAATGGCCATCGCCGGCGGGCGAACGTCATAATCTAACTCTCGACGTCGGCCCGGGTATAGCGCTCGCGCAATACCCGCTTGAGTATTTTGCCGCTCGGATTGCGCGGTATATGATCGACAAACGTCACCGCCACTGGCAGTTTGTACGCGGCCAATCGCTGTCGGCAGCCATCGATCACCTGCTGTTCCGACAGCCTGTGCGCGACCACCATCGCCACCGGGCTTTCGCCCCATCGATCGCTCGGCTGTCCAATCACCGCGGCATCTTCAATACCGTCCTGCGCTAGCAATACGGCCTCAATTTCAGCCGGATAAATATTCTCGCCACCAGAGATAATCATGTCTTTTTTGCGATCCAGAATGGTCACGAAACCCTCGTCGTCGAGGCTGCCAATATCGCCACTGTATAGCCAACCATCGCGCAAAGCCTCGGCCGTCGCCTCTGGGCGGCGCCAATAGCCGACCATCAGATGATCGCCGCGAATTAATACCTCACCGGCTTCATCGCGGCCGCAGTCGCGACCCTCGGCATCGACAATCCGCACGTCGGTGAGAAAAAAGCTCCGCCCAGCAGAGTGCGGCCGCAACAACCCATGGCTATCATCCATCATGCAGCCCGGGCCACAGGTTTCGGTAAGGCCGTAGACTTGACGAAGCTGAATACCCAACTTGCTGTACTCGACAATCAACGATGGCGCCACCGGCGCAGCGCCGACCAACAACCACTGCAGCGAACTATGATCGCCGCGATCGGCGACCGCCACCGTCGACATCGCCTGCAACATGGCCGGCACCACCAAACCGCTGTCTATGCGCTCGCGATCGATCACTTGCCAGGCACGCTGCGGGTCAAAAGCGCGCATCATCACCGAGGTCACGCCGCTGTATACGTTCACCAGTAGCGGCGTCAGGGCGCCGACATGAAACATCGGCAGCATGTTGATGCAGCGCTGACGCAGCTTTGGTTGCGAGGTCGCGACAATCGTTTGAATGGCTGCCATCACGGTGCGGTGACTGTGAATAATCCCCTTTGGTAACCCAGTGGTGCCCGACGAATACATGATAAACAGGTAGTCGTCGCCGCCGCTGGTGACCGCTGGTTGGTCGATCGCTCCGCGTTCGCAAAACCGCCCATAATCGGCGGCAAAATCGGCCGGCGGCAGGCTTTCACCCACCTGCAACCAGTGGTTTATTGCGGCGGTCTCGGGGCGTTGTTCGAGGGCCTTGACGGTGGTCATAAACTCAACGTCGTAGATCAATCGGCAGGCACCGCTGTCGTCGCACAAAAATGCCAATTCATCCACGGTCAGTCGCCAATTCAACGGCACGATCACCGCGCCAATTCTCGCCAGCGCAAAAAATGCCTGAAAAAATGCGCTGCCGTTGAGCAGCAACAGCGCCACCCGCTGCCCCGGCTGAATACCGTCTTCGCGCAGCGCATTGGCGAGCTGATTAGCGCGCTGATTCAACTGCGCAAAGCTCATCCGGTGCCCAGACTCAACACCTACATAAGCCTCGCTGTCGCCATTCGCCCATGCCCGCCGTTGCAGCAGCGCCCCGATATTGGATTGATTATCTGTATGCGCCATTACATTCACTGCCCATCCTAGGTCGTCAATCTCAATAAAAACCATTTGTGACTGGTCTGGCAAGTCTTTTCTTTGCTATATTAACGGCATAAAAAAACAATATACATTGATTGTTTGTAGCTCAACGCTGCACCGCACACTCACTTTACACTGTCTATGGAGGACGCTATGTCCAGACTCAAAGGGAAATCTGCACTGGTACTCGGCGCCGCCAGCGTCGACAACATGGGGCAAATCATCGCCAAACGCTTCGCCGACGAAGGTGCGCAGGTCACCGTCGCCGGGCGCAACATGGCTAATTTACAGTCGCTGGCCGACGCCATCGGCGGATCTGCCGTGCACTGTGACATTACCTCTAAAGCCGACATCGACGCTGCGGTGGCGCATGCGGTCGACCGTTCAGGCCCTATCGACATTGCCGTTAACTGCACCGGCTGGGGTCTGTTGACGCCGTTCGAGGACACCTCTGAAGAGGATTTGGTGGCGATGATGAACCTACAGTTCAAAGGGCCCTACCAATTCATGCAAGCGCTGGTCACCAACATGAGCGACAGCGCGTCGATCATTCAAATTTCGTCGGCGACCGCGACTATTTTGGTCGGCGATCACCATGCCTACATCGGCACCAAAGCGGGTATTGACCACGTTATCCGCGGCGTCGCCGACCAGTTCGGTGCGCGCGGTATTCGCGCCAACTCGATCTCTCCAGGGTTTACCCAATCACCCATGACCGACGACTATTTCGCCGTGCCAGGACTCGCCGAGGCCTTTATCAAGGAATATCCAATGGGTCGGCTAAACACCTCCCAAGACATCGCCGCAGCCGCTGTGTTTCTCGGCAGCGACGAGTGCTTTATGACCGGTCAAAATCTACAGGTCAACGGCGGGCTAACGCTGCGTCGCAATCCGATGCCCGCCGAAATCGAGGCGTCGACCATCGCCGCCGCTCAAGCCAACTCAACGGAGTAATACCATGAGCCAAGCAATGCAAGACGATCTCGACATTCGCCAGTTAAACGCGCTTTACACCGACGCCGTCACGCGCCGCGACGGCGCACTCTGGGGCTCGCTGTGGCACGAAGATGCCACCTGGCATTTTCTTGGTGAGCCGATTCAAGGTCGCGAGGCGATCCTCGCCACTTGGGAGGGTGCCATGGCCGGCTTTCCGGTGGTCTTTCACAGCCACCACAGCGGTCTGATCGACGTCGCCGGCGATACCGCCACCTGCCGCTGGAGCATCGATGAAGACATTATCGATAGCGATGGCAAGGGCCTGCGCATTATCGGTGTCTACAACGATACCTGCGTGCGTACAGCTGGTGGCTGGCTGTACGCCATGCGCCGCTTCGACGCACTGTATTATGGTCCCGGCACCCTACAACCGGCCCACGTACTGCCCTACCCCGACGCCATGAACCATCCGCAGGGCGGTTGAGTCGCCAGCGCGGCAGACTCTCAAAGAGCTACCGCGAGCGAGCTTGGCGGCAATCACACAGACGCTGGCGTCGCCATCGAGACAGCGTCGAACTAAAGGCTAGTAATGGCCATTGAGGGCTACCCCGATTGTCGGCGATCAACAGCGCAGGAACGTTTAAGTGACATTTAAACCCGCCCGCGCAACAGCCAGTCAAGCCACATCGCCGGTAATCATATGCCGGCTAAAGACCCCCTGAGCAGTCGGATAACGCCAGCGGCATCTGCAACCCACAGCGGTTTAATAAACAAAACAATCATAGTTGACTTTTTTATGCCACGTCTGTACCTTCGTCTGCGTCTCGACTGCCTTGCAGTCTTTCTTGAACTCGCTCCAAAGCCGGTTCGATAGATCGCTGGGCGGCCATAATGATTACCATAAGGCGGGGGTGGCGGTGTACAACGGAATAAACTCGCAGAGTCTGCGCAACACCACGGTGTCTGATTTGGCGCTGCAACGCGCTGCCAGCGACCCAGACAGGGAGATTATCCTCCTCGAGGACGAACCGCCGATCACCAACGCAGCGATTGTGCTCGAGGCCCAGCAATTGGCTGCCGGGTTGCAACAGCTCGGAATGACCGCTGGCGATGTGATCAGCTTTCAACTGCCCAGTTGGCGCGAGACGGTGGCGATCAATCTGGCAGCCTCGATGCTCGGCCTAGTCGTCAACCCAATTATCCCGATCTACCGCGAGCGGGAACTGCGCTTTATCCTCGGTGATGCGCAAACTCGGCTGCTGTTTATCCCGCAGACCTTTCGCTCGGTCGACTACCCGAAAATGATTGCTTCGCTGCGCCATGAATTACCCAATTTGGAACATGTCGTGGTGGTCAGGGGCGCGGCCAACGGCGATCGCCTAACGGGTCAAAATAGCCCTCAAATCGACTATCACACGCTGACCGACAGCGACAGCACAGACCTTGAGATCGCCGCAGTCGACCCCGACAGCCTCAAGGTATTGATGTATACCTCGGGAACCACGGGCACCCCCAAGGCGGTCATGCACAGCCACAACAGTCTGGCGCGGGCGATCGACAACACCCTCGAAGCATGGCGCTTAGACGGTGGCGATTTGATGTTAATGCCCTCGCCGGTGACGCACATCACGGGCTACGTCAACGGGATCGAATTGCCGTTTTTCAGCGATGTTAAAACGCTGCTGATGACCCAGTGGCAAGTGGCCCGAGCGGCCGAGTTAATCCAGCGCCACGCAGCCACGCTGTGCATTAGCGCAACGCCCTTTTTACAAGAATTGGTCGACCACGCAGAGCTGCACAATGACGATCTATCGAGCTTGCGCCTGTTTGCCTGCGGTGGCGCTGCGGTGCCGCCGGAGCTGATCCGCAGGGTCCCTCAAAGCCTTGGTCAATGCCGAGCTTTTCGGGTCTACGGCAGCACCGAAGTCCCGCTGGTAAGTACCGGCTTTACGCGACCCGACCAACTCGAACTCGCCGCCACTACCGATGGCAAAATTGATAATTGGCAGGTTCGGGTAGTCGATGCCGAGGGCCGCGATATGGCGGCAGGACAAGACGGCGAACTATGGATTCGCGGGCCGGCGATGATGCTCGGCTACAAGGATTCAGCACAGACCACAGCAGCCATGACCGACGGCTACTTTCACACCGGCGATATCGGTCACATCACCGCCGACAACGCGGTGGTCATTACCGACCGTAAAAAGGATCTGATCATTCGTGGTGGCGAGAACATCTCTGCCAAAGAAGTCGAAGACGTGTTGCACGACCACCCGCGCATTCGTGAGGCGGCCGTCGTGGCAATGCCCCATCAACGTCTCGGCGAGGGCGTCTGCGCCTACCTTGTGGTTGACGCGAGCGCGCCAGATGACGTTGTCATCGATAGTAAAACCCTGCAACCGCACCTCTCGGACGCCGGATTGGCGCGGCAGAAATGGCCAGAAAAGGTCATTCTAATCGACAATTTTGACCGCACCGCATCGGGCAAAATTCGCAAGGATGTGCTGCGCGCCCAACTGGCGAACTGATAGCTATGCTGCCGTCACCAATGAGGAGTACGCCGTGAACCAACAATTTTTACTCGCCGCCAGACCCGAGGGAATGGTTCGCGAGAGCGATTTCAACCGAGTGTCGACCCCGCTACCGACCATAGGCGAGGGCGAGTGCCTGATCGACGTGCACTATATGGGACTGGAACCGGCGATGCGTGGCTGGATGGAAAACCGCGCCGACTATATTGCCCCACTGGCGATCGGCGATGTTATGCGCGGCTTTGGCGCCGGCAGCGTGAGCGTCTCAAACAATCCCTCATATCCCGTAGGGACTCGGGTTACCGGCAGTTTTGGCTGGCAGCAACACTACCTTCATCGCGCCGACGCAGCACCACTACAGCGGATACCCGACGGCATCTCACTGCGCGCCGCCATCGGCGTCTTTGGGGTCACCGGCATGACCGCATGGTTTGGCCTCGAGCGCATTGGCAAACCGCGCAAGGGTGACGTGTTTGTGGTCTCAAGCGCCGCCGGTGCGACCGGGTCTGTGGCCGGACAGCTAGCAAAAATTCACGGCTGCCGCGTTGTCGGCATCACCAGTAGCGCAGAAAAATGCCAGTGGCTCACCGCGACCCTGGGTTTTGATGCGGCGGTCAATTACCGCGAACCAAACTGGCAGCAGCAACTTAGCGAGGTCTGTCCCGACGGCATCGACATCTACTTTGACAACGCCGGTGGCGAACTGTTGAACACCGCGTTGGGATTGATTCGCGACGCCGCGCGGGTGGTACTTTGCGGCGGTATCTCGCGCTACAACGCCACAGGCCCGCTCGATGGGCCGACCAACTATTTCAATTTAATCTTTCGGCGCGCGCGCATGGAAGGCTTTATTGTGCTCGACTATGCCGACCAATTTGCTGCTGCAATCGACGCGATGCAGCCACTGGTCGCGGCTGGACAACTGCGCCATGCCGACACCGTGAGTCAGGGCTTTGACGCCCTTCCCGGCGCTCTGGTGGCGCTCTTTCAAGGCGCTAATCAGGGCAAGCAGCTGGTTTGCATTAGCGCGCCCGACGACCCTGACTAGTGGCGCGATATGGGCAGTGTCTAGCCAACGGCAGAGGGCATTTTAATCGCCCCAATCGACGATTAAATGATTGCTTAAATTACCCAGATAGCTACAATTAATAAACAATCTAACCTGTTTTTTCTTGTTTGCGGCGCGCACGCTATCTGGCCCTAACCTCGCTGCAAAACCCGATGGAAAAGTCTATGAGCAAAGATGAGTTAACCTTTCAAGCCGAGGTGCGGCAATTTATAGCCGAGCACTTATCACCCGAATTGGTGCGCGCGGGCAAAAATATGACCAGCGTATTTGCCGACTATGACTGCGCGCTGCAGTGGCACAAAATTCTTAACGCCAAGGGCTGGGCTGCGCCGGCATGGCCAGTCGAGTACGGCGGTACCGACTGGACACAAAATCAACACCAAATTTTTCAACGTGAACTGAAACTTGGCAACGCCCCGGCGCTAATGGCGCTGGGCATTCAAATGCTTGGCCCGATCCTGATCAAGTACGGCACCGAGCAACAAAAGCAAGAGTATTTACCGCGCATACGCTCCGGAGAGGACATCTGGTGCCAGGGGTATTCCGAACCGGGCGCTGGCTCCGATCTGGCGTCGTTGGCCACCCGTGCCGAGCGCGATGGCGATCACTACGTGGTCAATGGCTCGAAGATCTGGACCAGCTTTGCCCATCGCGCCAATAAGATATTTTGTCTGGTGCGCACCTCCACCGAGGGCAGACCCCAAGCCGGCATCAGTTTCCTACTTGCCGACATGGACACACCGGGAATCAGCTTGAGTGAAATTATCGGCCTCGATGGTACGGTCGAACAGTGCCAGGTGTTTTTTAGCGATGCGCGCATTCCGGTAGCCAATCTACTCGGCGAAGAGAACCAGGGTTGGAGCGTGGCCAAGTACCTGCTCGAGTTTGAGCGCGGCGGCCACAACTATTCCATCGACCATCAAAAATTACTCGCCAAAGCCCGCGCCATTGCCGGTCGACAATACGCCCACAACGGCGTCTGCTATCTCGACGACGCCGCGTTTAGCGACAACTTGGCGGCGTTGGAGATCGATGCTATGGCGCTCGAATTTACCGAGCAACGCATTAAGGCCAGCGATGCACCCGGGTCGCTAACCAGCGTAGCCAAATTAGCCGGCACTGAACTCAGCCAAAAAATCAGCGCCCTGGCCAGCGATGCGCTCGGCGCCCACAACGCGCCGTTGCAACGCGATGCGCTAGAAGTCGATTACGCCGATGAGGTGATTGGCCCAGACAATGCCATCACCACCTTTGCTGAATATATTAATATGCGGGCCGCGACGATCTACGGCGGCAGCGCCGAGATCCAGCGCAACATCATTGCCCGCGCCGTATTGGGGTTGAAATAATGGAATCCAGTAGTACCGGCAACTTTAACGACGAACAGCAGATGCTGGCCGATAGCGTCGCTAAATATCTAACCGAAACCTACGACTTCGAAACTCGAAGGGCGGTCGCCAACGGCGATCTGCTAACACCCCAACCTCAGTGGCAGCAGTTTGCTGATATGGGCTGGCTGACGCTGCCGTTTAACGAGCGCGACGGCGGTTTTAACGGCGGCCCGAAAGAGCTTGCAATCCTGTTTGAGGCGTTTGGCGAGCACCTCGTCTTAGAGCCCTACCTGGAGACCGTTGTGATGGCCGGCACCACTATCGCCAACGGCCAAGAGCCCCTAAAAAAGCGCTATCTCGACGGCATTATGGCGGGCGATATTCACGCCGCCTTCGGCCACGGCGAAGCCGAGCACAGCGCCGAGCGCTACTATGTGGCGACCAGCGCGGTGCAGTCGGCCGATGGCTGGCGTTTAAATGGTGCCAAATCGGTGGTCGCCAACGGCCCCCTCGCCGATGTTGTGGTGGTCAGTGCTCGCCTCTCCGGTGACGTTCGCTCGCCACAGGGGATTGGTCTGTTTGCCGTCGAGCGGGGCGCTGCTGGACTTACCGCCCGCGACTATGTCACCGTCGATGGACGCCGCGCTAGCGAAATCATCCTCGACCAAGTCGATGTCGGCGCCGAGGCTCTCATTTCCAGTGCCAGCGAGTTGCTCGATCAAACGCTGGACCTCGGCTGCTTTGCGGTCTGCGCTGAAGCTGTCGGCGCGATGCAAGCCTTGCTCTCGGCGACGGTTGAATACTGCCAGCAACGCCGCCAGTTCGGCCAACCGATCGGCAGCTTTCAAGCGCTCCAGCACCGCATGGTCGACATGTACATTGCGCTCGAGCTTGCGCGCTCGCTACTTGGCGCAACCACCGACGCACTGGCCAACAACAGCGCGCATAGCCAGCGACTGATATCGGCATTAAAATATCGGGTCGATCAATCGGCCCGCGCGATCAGTTATGGCGCGCTGCAACTGCACGGCGGTATTGCCATGACCGACGAGTTAAACGTCGGTCACTATTTCAAACGACTGGCGCTGATCGAGAAGCAGTTTGGCAGCGCCCAATTCCACCTCCAGCGCTTCAAACAACAACCGACAATTTAAACCAATCATAAGGGGATCAAAATGGATCTAAAAATCAAAGGTAAAAACGCACTGGTCACCGGCTCTACCAAGGGCATAGGGCGCGCCATCGCAGAACAGTTAGCCGCCGAGGGATGCAATCTTGGCATCTGTGCACGAAACGCCGAAGACGTCGACAAAGCGATGACTGAACTCTCGGCTCACGGTGTCAAAGTCGTCGGCAGTGCCGTCGATATCAGCGATGCTCAAGCGCTTGGCGATTGGGTCGAGAGCTGCGCGGAGCAACTTGGTGGCGTCGACACGCTGGTCGCCAACGTCAGCGCCGGAGGTGGCGAAGTCAACGAAGAAACCTGGCGAAATACCTTTGAAGTCGACCTGATGGGCACCGTGCGCAGCGTCAATGCCGCCAGACCGCATCTGGAAAAATCTAGCTGCGGCTCTATCGTGATTATCTCATCGACCGCCGCCATTGAAGCCTTTATGGGTGCTGGCCCTTATGCAGCGCTCAAGGCTGCGCTGTTGAACTACTCTGGCAACCTATCGCAAGACCTCGCCGGCGCCGGTATTCGCGTCAATGCTGTCAGCCCGGGGCCAATCCTCGTCGAGGGCGGAGCCTGGGACAATATTCGCGATGCGATGCCAGAAATTTACACCAACACGGTCGCCGCGATCCCCATTGGACGCATGGGTACCGCCGCCGAAGTCGCCTCTCAGGTGGCATTGCTCGCCAGCCCACTGTCGGGCAACACCACCGGCACCAACATCGTTATCGATGGCGGTTTCACCAAGGGTCTGCAATTTTAGACCTGCTGGATAAGCCGCTTATAGCGGCTTAATCGGCCGATTCAAACGCGCCCGCGGCCCATTATCAAAAAGGGCAGTGGGCGCGTTGGGTTATGGCCGATGAAATTATTTCGCTATCATAGACCCAGCGGTCATACCGCCTGTCGCTCGAATGTCGCTTGAGTGTCGCTCGAATGTCGGGTATTTGAAGCTCGCGCGCTTGCGCGACTCTCCTGACTGTTTCAGCTATCCTGACCATTTCAGCTATCCTGACCATTTCAGCTATCCTGACCATTTCAGCTTTCCTGACCATTCCAGCTATCCTGACCATTTCAGCTATCCTGACCATTCCAGCTATCCTGACCATTTCAGCTATCCTGACCA
>Ga0115006_10002602_pt1 | contig 11921 bp, 15 predicted proteins | sample ArcOceMetagenome_3_FD_88943 | JGI IMG/M metagenome (GOLD analysis project Ga0115006, IMG submission 88943) | Marine eukaryotic phytoplankton communities from Arctic Ocean - Arctic Ocean- Svalbard ARC20M Metagenome | ecosystem: Environmental > Aquatic > Marine > Oceanic | place: Arctic Ocean...
TGCCGAGGAGGAAGGGAGGAAGGGAAGGACGGAGGGCGGGTGGGCGGGCAGCAGGGGGAAAGAAGGGGAAAGGAAGCTCTTGCGGAAGAGTGAGAGAAAATGGTAGAGAAGGGAGAGGAGGATGAAGAAGAGTATAAATGGTGTGATAGCATAAATGGTGTGATTGTGTATAGCATAAATGGTGTGATTGTGTATATATCTACCCCAACCCATGAAGTGCCCGCCAAATGCGAGCCCTCACACATCAGTTGTATCCAACGACTTAGGAAGTAAAGACCGAATTCCTTTGAGGTCGGATGGCTTGACCCCATAAACGAATATCATCGTTCATTTCAAGAGAACCCCCTCCACCCCACAGATATCCCTACATATACGCATACGAATACGAATAGGCATGCGCATGCGCATGCATCTATCCACACATGCTTATGTTCGACTGGACCAACCATCAAGGAGTATACCGTTTCGATGACGCATATACGCAGCACACACGAACGCACACACGAACGCGCACACTTGCGCGCGCACACAAACACATCGAGCACAAAAAAAACGCAAGTGTCTGTATGCACACATGAATTTTCGCACCATGCATATTCTCTGGGGAAATGTCTTCGAGCTCCTCCTTGTGTGTATAATCCGAAAAGAAACTCTCAAGGATCACAGCGACCACCACCTGTGCGTGTGCGTACAGACTGACATTCAAATCCAGAGTAGACACCATTTGCGTTGAGATTGAGGGAGATTGGGGATATTGAGGGGTACTCACACAAACACGTGCACGCGCTCATATGTGTCTATGTATACAAGCGTGTAATCATGCGAAATTCGTCAACTCACAAGCACACATCAGTACATACCAACAAAATCGCGTGCGTGTATGCATACATACGCTCCGCAGCTAATATCTGACCTGTAGGAGAATGTAGTTGATGATTCCAACATAACTGTACACGTAAAAAACGATGCCATAATGCACTGGGCCATTCGGAGGGAAAGGATGCAGTTCCTGCAATTTATGCCCCAAATGCACGTCATATTGCGACGATGATTCACGTGATCTGCGCACGCTGACGTCCACGGCTCGACATAGACTGATGATACCTCGGGCCAGTCCTCGAATGAGGTTGTCGCGAATAGAGTATAGATGGCGCGGAAAAAATCTCCAAACTGATTCGGCGCAAGCTCTGAAAAGCTGTGTGTGTGCGTGTGTGCGCGCGTATGTGTGTGTGTGTGCGTGCGTGCGTGTTCGCTCCCTCGAAAATTTCTATGTTCATATCTCTCCAAGCAAGCGCCGTTGAACAAAGGTTCTCGTCAATACACACACGCAACGCTGAAAAAACGTATACGCGTTTGAGCACGCACACGAACAAAAATCCAACAAAAATCATATACTAATCACATGTGGACTTGGATCATCATCGTAACGACCCAAACAAACACGCACATAGATATGAGCACGTGCTCACCTATCGACGCCAATAGTGGCATACATGAAGACAACCATCATGGTGATTAACAAGGCATCAATCATCGGCACAATGGCTCGTAAGATTGAATTGACAATGTGTCGGAGCTGCTGCAGCTTTCCGAATACGCGCAGCACCCGTGCTACGCGAAACATCCTGAAAAGTCTCAACTGTGGTTTTCGTGTGTTTGAAGTCACGCACGTCACGTGTGAGAATGATCGCACATGTCCCTCACCCGCTCACTATCGTTCTTCTTCTCTTGTTCTTTTCTCTCCCATCTCCCCTCTCGCTTCTCTTCTCTCTTTCCAATCTCACTCTCCACAAATACGCATGCGCACATCAAGACCTGCTGGACTTCAAGGATGCCCGACAACAGCAATTGGAACCATGAGAGCGCAACGATTGTAAAATCAAAGCAATTCCATCCGTCCGTCTACGAGTGGAGGGATATTAGAACAGGGAAAGTGTCCGTCACCATGGGAATGGTTTGCATGTATGCATGCATTCGTGTATTCATGTGGGTATGCGTATACCCAAAATACGAATGGCAGGTGCGCGAATAAGTGTACGCTGAGCTCGAGCGTGAAGAAGACCGTGAACGCCACGTCTATATCTGTGTGTGTGTGTGTGTGTGTGTGCGCGCGTGTGTGTGCGTATACGTGTGTGTGCGCGCATTAGCGCGAATAGGACGGCGTTGAGCATGTCTATAGCGTCAAGGTCAAATGGGAAGAAGGAAAGGGAGACAGACGGAATAGGCGAGGAAGAGGGCAAGGGTGAGGGTGAGTGTAAGAGTTTGTGAGAGGGAGAAGATGTGGGTGAGGGCGAGGGAGAACTAGCAGAGGAAGAAGAGCAGGGGAGAAGGCAAAAGGCTGCGCGTACTCGGGTGGTTATATCATTTGATTATACTGTCGCTGTGCAATGTGTAGGATACGAGCGCGAGCTTGTGCGCGTGCGCGCACAGAGAGAGAGAGACGCGCACGCGCACGCACATGTAGACGAAGACGCAGACGCAGACGCAGTCGCACATGCTCTCACACACGCACACGAAGACGCCCAGGAGTAATTACATGTCACAGGTTCAGGCCTGCGTGTATTGAGTAAATGCGCTTACCGTACAAAGTTTCAGCCGTTTTAGACCCTGGCTCTGGCTTCACTTGTGCCTGTGTGTGTGTGTGTGTGTGTGTGAGTGTGTGTGTGTGTGTGAGTGAGTGAGTGAGTGAGTGAGTGAGTGAGTGTGTGTGTGTGTGTGTGTGTGTGTGTGTGTGTGTGCTTGCGTGCGTGCGTTCGTGCGTGCGTGCGTGCGTGCGTGCGCGCACGAGCCAGTGACGCAAAGTCGGATGGAACATACTTTTTACGCAAGTAGCACATTATCGCCAGTATGAACTCAAGACAAAGATGACCTCGAAACAAATCACGCCAAAGTTCAGGAAGATCATGGCGGCGACCGCAAGCTGGAAATTTACGCGATCCCCTGTCATGTTTCAACCAGACACAACCAATCACTGTTCTTCTTTGGACGTGAGAATGAAACGAACGCAGATTTAGAGCAGTGAAATGGCATCAGAAAACTAATAACGATTGAATACCGAAATTGGCGGCTTTCGCCTGCCATACTTGAAGCTGGCTTGGCGTCAAGGCCGCCGATCTCGCCCGTGACACTCGGTTCAACGCATCAATGCATTCCTTACAAGTTGTCTCTGCAATGTAAGAATGCATGCGGTATTTTGTGTGTACACATAGATGAACACGCAATGAGGGGACTGAGCAGGGACAGCGGCGGGCAGTAACTAGACACTTGGTTTGATGTGATGATTCCGCGCGTGATCCATCCCTCTGCACGGTATTCTCCTAGCGAAGACCAAAGCAGATATTGACAGGATTGCACAAGCATACACATACGCACGCACTGGACGACATATCCTACTATCTACACCAAAAAAATGCATAGGAACACAAACAATCATGTTTGAGGAGGTGAAATACTGCACAAAAATTCTCGTGCCTTGAGCTCGGCAGATGAAAGTCGTTCCTGAGTTGAAGCCCGTTGGTGACGTCTCAATTTTGAATGCGAGCATGCTGCGAGATGGTGTATCTTAGTATCAGTATCTTGTTCGTTCCCCGGGACTCGATCACCAGAACGACCGCACGCTTGAGCATACGCGCCTCATGCAACGCTTGCTTCGAGCAAGAAAGATGTGAGCATGCGTGCGTGCGTGCACCCATGCACGCATGCACGCATGGCTGCACATGTGTGACGCATGATTGCACTCGCATGTACAAACTCACTCTTTGTCATCGTTGTCATGGTCTCGCAAGATCTTCACAATTTCATGCGCCGGAACGGAGTCCAACACTCGCAGCTCGACTTCACAAACAAAGAAGACGCGCTCTTTCGTCAAGACCAGGCGCCGTTTTTTGAAAAGTGCGCTTGTGCTCCGGCACATAACGAGCTGCCAGGAATGCACACGTATTCAAGAGGTTACATGCAATCTGACCGTGCTTCATGGTTCCAGACCCCTGAAATTCTGAACCCCGTAGTTCTTTTACTTCATACTTTATCTGCCGCGCTACAATCTCTACAATTACCTCGTCCAAAACCCGGGAGCTTTTTGGAAATCGAGCATTCAGCTCCTTCAACGTCATCGTAGGCATTCCTCGGTGGAGCTGGACGCGTGCGTCGCATCATTTGTGGCATATGTGTTGGTGTTGTATTGCTTTCTCACCGTATTGCCTCGAGGTCTACTAAGACAAATCTCCAATCGCGATGGCAGGCAAGAATGACGCAATACATGTATGCCATAGGTGTAGGTGCAAGCGCCTGCGCGTATCTGCGTACAAGACATGAGGACAAGTGTGCTGCTTGCACCCAATCTACATTGCAGAATCTCAAAAGTTCGCGGGGATCAGCATCGCCTTTTGTCATCTTGCAAGGTCTCATCACGCTGGCAAAGTGCAAGTTTCGCGACTGAAGAGGTGATCGTGTGATAAGAAGTGTGCATACCATCAGGGTGTTCGTGCCGGCCCACTTTTCCCACGGCTCTGAAATGTCAGCACTGTGTTAGATGGGCTGAACGCTCTTGCGTGCAGGCGGTACAGGCATGAAGCCGCATGCGCGAACGGCAAACTGCGGCGAGCAAAATCGAGTCCACGCCAAGCAGCTGCATCACCTCCCTTGTGCGCAGGCCTCTGCTTTTTCGTAAACTTTTTTGACCCGGTTTTGATGACGCGCACGCTTGAAACTTTGGAGACTGCTTCATCCCTGCGGTCATGAAGAGGGAGCGGCAAAAATCGGGTGAGCACCCGCACTACAATACCGCGCGCGGGGGGGGCGATCGCTACGCACACTCCTGGCAACGGCTGCCGGAGCGTGCACGCCGGCGCGCTACACTGACAGCCCGGCGAGGGTCCGCATGCACCCTGAACCCCAACGCATGAGGCACTCCAGAGCAAACGGTCTTGCTCTGGCAGCTCGGCACGGGGCCTGCAGCCATTTTTGCATGACTGTAGGCTGTGTGCCTCGGACCTACCGGGGGTTTCGACGAGCCTCCTCTGCAGCATGCAGAGCCGCTATGTGCACCGCCGTCGCCATGCCGCTGCCGATGTAGCGCCCCGCCAACGAAGCGAGGAGCCCGACGCGACTAGTGTTTGGAATCGCCCGTCAGCAGCCGCCGCGATGAGCGCATCTGCCGCCGGCCTGTCTCTGTGAGCGCGGTGCCGGTGCTTTCTGGACTCCCTTATACTCATGTTCATCGAGTTCACGGCCCCAAAAAAAAACACACCACGCAGACAGTTTTGGCATTTTGCGTTTGTTGACTAAATAAGCATATGAGAATGCAAAAACGAGGCAAAAGATTCGTTTGAAAAGTACAGCGAAACGGCCCCCGAACGGTACGGCCAAAGGCGTAAACGTGGTACGAAGAGATCTCGATCGGCAGGCCTGTAGTCTGTAACTTATTTTTTCACACAGACCAACTTTCGGCACGCGGCGTTACCCCCCCTCAAGGACCCAGGCCCAAGGGCATGGTGCCTGCCTGTGTCCAAGCGACGGGTGCGCGCGCCCTCCACGGCGGCACCTGACCTGCTGACCTGGGCACGGGGTGCGGGGGTGCGAACACAGCGGGCGCGCCAAAACAGGCGCGGTTCGTGCGGCGGGTCATCCACAGAGGGCGGCGTGAAGCGAGAGCGCGATGGCGCTGGCCACTGGGAGTAAGATGGCGCTCAAGAGCGTCCTCAACAATAGGAACAAATTTGCGGCCCTGAGCGGCGGCCAGGAAGGGTCCCAGAAGGCGTTGGTAGCCCCAACGTTGAAGCGCACGGAATCCGGGGTCAGCTTGTCGCATGTTGACTTGCAAGGCGCGAGGCCGGCGCGGGAATCCACGAGGAGTATGCATGCTGTGCACTTGGATCGCGAACGCCCAAATCTGAGCATGGAAGAGGTCGTGGCGATGTACCCTCCGGAAGAATGTGTGATAGACGAAATGATCCAGCGCCAGGGCCTTGATTCGCAGTGGAGGCGGCGTCGCGCCATCCTGCATCAAGACGTCGTTCTCTTCATTGACATTGAAGAGGGGATCGTCATCGACTCTATCATATTACAAGATGTGGCGGTCTGTGTGCGCTGTCCTGACTACGACGACCACAAAAACGACGAGCGCGCGTTTAGTTTCACTGTGCGTGGGGACAGCGACACGACCACCACCGTTTACTGTCGCTCACGCGGGGATTTCAGCGCAAAAGTCTGGGTCGACAAAACAAGTCAGCTGGCAGCTGCAGCACAACGGGGCCCGACGTGGCTGCAGCGATATCAGGCAGGTGCCCGCCGAATCGAGCGGCGTGTCGAATTTTCGCTGTTCGCAGCGTTTTTGATCATGGCAAACTTTGCCATGATTTGTACAGAGGCGCAAGTGACGCCAAGCGAGACTTCAGCGAGGACGTTCAAACATATTGACCTTTGTTTCACGATTGCATTCACGATCGAGATATCCATCATCATGTCCGGGCGACTGCCATATAAATTCCACACAGATCGGTGGAACCTGTTCGACTTCTTGATTGTCTCCATTTCGCTAGTGCAACTGATTGTGGAAGACCTTATCGAGGTGCAGCAGTTCCGGCTGCTCCGAATGTTTCGCGTGGTGCGGGTGCTGCGCGTGTTCGGAAAGCTGCAGCAGCTTCGCCACATTGTAGATTCCATTACCCGCAGCATGGTCCCTCTCGCCGACGCCATTTTCATCTGCCTCATGTTTGTCTTTATATACGCTACGATTGGCGTCGATGCATGGAGAGAGGAAGCACCTGAAGCCTTCGGCGACTTCTTCCGCGCAATCTGGGCCCTTTTCAGTATCATGACGTTTGAAGATTGGCCACCAGAGCTGTACCCCTTTCCCGAGTCTGGGAAAGTGCGATACGCCGTGGTGTTCTACGTCTACTCTTACGTGGGCATTATCAACTATATTTTGCTGCAGGTGCTGGTGGCGGTGCTGCTGGAGAGTTTTTTCTCGGATCTCAATGTTAATGTCGCGAGCGAGGAGAAGAAAGGATCGGAAGCATTTCGGCTGGACCCGCTGATGGAGGTGCTTTTGATGCACTTCAACACGGAAGATGACCTTGCAAATCGCATCGCGGGCTTTTTCCGCGTCTTTGACGCTGACAACAGCGGGTCGCTCTCGCTTCCAGAGCTACAAGAGGGCATCCGGAAACTGCCATTGGAGCGCAAGTGCAATGTGACGATCGAAGATTTTGAGGATATGACAAAGGACATTCAGCTTTTCGACGATGATGGCGAGAAGATGGTTGATCTTGCGGCCTTTGACACGCTCATGCGGAAAGAGTTGCGCTCGTTTGCGCAGCGGAGTCTAGCACAGTGCATCAGGAAGACACCGGACGTTGACGCGCAGATCTTGCTCGGCACTATGAAGATGCTGCTGGTAGACAGCAGGACGACGCAAAATATGCTACTGTCGGACGCACAAAGTGCTCTGGGCCCTGCAAAAGTATCTGAGCGTCTGCGCTCAAGATCACCGGCTCGGAGTCGCTCGCCACAATTGATGAGGTGTGATTTGTGCATGGTGCAAGCCTGTTCACGTCGGCCTGACATGCGTTTTGCCGCGCTAACTTGATGACCTTTGCGATGCGCAGATCCAGATCACCGACGGGTTCAGATGGATCCAACCAGTCTTGGAGGCGAATAGGGAGCAATGATGTGGGGCAATCTGAACATGGCCCGCGCGGTGTTGCACAGCGTGCGGGAATAAAGCCATACTCAAGTAGCGAGAACGACCAGGATCATGTTCATTACCAGCAAAGCTACGATGGCAGTGAGTCCACATCGTGCACCGGCATAGAGGCCCTGCTGTCGAGAATCACACGCAAGCTCGACCAGGTTGAGGATACCTTAACTCCTATTCGTCGAGATGTTCGGTTGATAACCAACTCCATTGCGAAAGGTGCGCTCCATTGCAACGATGCAAAGTGCATCAAAGTCGCGACAGCTTCGCCCGGGAAAGAACAGTCCAAGATGTTCGAATCATCCATGAATGCGTTGTCCGTGCATGCCAAAAACCTTGAGCGCCAAGTCGCGGTTTTGCAGAAAGAGAACGACAGGTAAAACCGCAAAGAGTCTCAGTCTTTGCAAAAGCACGTGTGCAGTATGCAGAGTGTGAGTCAGTGCCACAAAACTGACGTTGAGAGCTGTTTCAGCTACAAGTCACAGTCGCAACTGATGCCACAGTCCACGCCGAACCAGCCTCATCAGCTCCATGACAATTTGCGGATGTTGGCGCCGGCGCCAAATCATTGGGGGTCTCGGCAGCAAATGCAACCCCAGCACTTTGACGCGCATCCACCCCAGGCATCTTACTCCCAGCATTCTCTGCCGTTCTCGCAAGGACAACAACAGCACTGGCAGCAACAGCCACGTCATGACAATCATTATCCGCTGCAATACTTTCCACCACAAGCACCACATGTACCACCGCCTCAAGGTCAGCATCAGGCTGGGCAGGTACGGACATCCAGCCCTAAGAAACGTCGGTAAGAGCCTAGGTTTGTGCAATCATGTGGCGACCTGTTGAGGTAATCCACTCGATGCACATGCTTGCCAGGTACAGGCTGAATCAAGTGTTCGACCTCAGTCTTCGTCAGGATGGGGCAGTGACTGGCCAGGTACGGCATACCGTTGAAGCATGGGTAGCATGTGCCAGTGACCCCCAACACAGAGCAACTCATCAGACACGCACATATCTTGCAAAAATCTTCTATGTTCAGTGTTATCGTGCCTGCATCCCCTGAAGAGCTGACTGATCTTTTGGAAATCATTTTCATTCCGAATAGCAGTGCTGAAGCTGCAAGACAGCACGCCTCCCACACCACGGGAGCAGAACGGAGCGAGTACCGCCCGTTCCATCTCAATGCCTCCCACAACCCTTGGCGCAAGACCGCATTCGCCTGAGCGGAACCTGAACATAGATCCAGGTTGATTCGCGCAGGCATACGCGCCCAAAATGTTGCACAGATGTGCATGCATCCGGAGCTTTGTGCATACGACCACACATTCATATTACCCTGCACGCACGTGTTCAGAGACTGAGAAGATTCTGAGCATCGCACTGGTCTGTACAGCGCCTTCCACCGAACAAAATGGTCAGATTCAATCCGGTTCTGGCTATGCCAAGACCCCGGCTGAGGGATACAGTGTGGACCTTGCTGCGGTGACAGCTGACGTAGGGTATCTGGACCATAGCGTTGTACAATCCCAGTCCTTTTCGGCCAGGTTTTGTCCTATCCATATTCCAAATTCATTATCCCCCGAGTGCGCTCTCTGCGATGCGTGTGTCTCGTTTTCTTCCGGGAAACCATTTTTGTGAAACATGGCCTGTCCGCTTTCACGCAGGAACGGTCATGTGTGTCCTTGTGCGACTTACGTGCGAGACGAAAAATGTGCATAATTGCTGATGACTGATACTCTTTGCACTTTTGTGACGTGGCGTTTCTTGGTGCTGCCAGCCCATTGCATGGAGATCCCACCACGATTCATGCCGCGCAAAGTGACAACGATCGAGGAGGCCACCGGGTGAAAATAAATGTGTCGCTAGCCCAGGGGACAAGAGCGCCGAGTGGCGACGCTTCCAACGTGTACCATTCGTCGCTGCCAGGAGGCCAAATTTCGCAATTGCCCATCAGCTAGCGGACTTCAGCTCACTGACGTGGCTGCCGGAGTTTGAGGTGACACTCAGGTTGCCCATCGCAGAAAGAAACGAGGGCCAGGCGGCTTAAATTGCTGTAAATGAATTATTTCTTGAAGAGGCTCGTATTGTGGGGGCCACGCGTTGTGTTTTCGACGACCGCACGCTCTCTTAAGATCGTAAAAGACATATGCAAACTATATCCGTGCATACAGCAATCGATCACCTACTTCAATTCGGAATGGCTGCTCCAAGCGCTGACTTTCGTGCTTTATCTTCCTGTCCGCTTTCCCCCGTCCCCCCTCTACCATACGCACATTCTGTCGTGTGCGCACAAGTGAAATCAGATGATTGACTGACACGTCACGGTCTTCCCAAGTCTCAAGGTCTTAAGACAGTCCGTCAAACCATTGTAAGCCATTATGTAATGGTTGCCACACACTTTGTTTACTCGTTAACCCACATCAATTATATATACGAGACCACGAGCAAGCTAGCGTCTCACCAATTCATGGGTGTCAGCGTGAAATCTCCTGGGCGACTCCTCCAGCTGAATCTCACGTGTCGCAAGCATGCATAATTGCACTCAGCATCTTTGCTGCGCTAGCGACCCGCTGCATCAAGCCGAGGGCAGGTCGGTTCCAGCAGCTTCTTGAGACTTTCTCAGATTTCTCATGTGCTGTTGCCATGATTCGATCGCTTGTTTCAAATTGTGATTAGGGATCATGATGGCATACACCATTGCCTGGGTCCTGGGTAGCCAAAAAGTAAGAACACACCGTGACGGAATGAGAAAATACCAAAGACATCTGCACGCACGCATGCATGCTCGCACACACATCCGAGCGCATGCGCACTTGTGGATCAACGCCGGTGGGCCGTGTAGATGCGGCGTGTGCACATCCATGCCTGCGAGCGTGCAAAGGTTGCGCACGTAGGTTTGGTCATACCTGGGGCTTGGCACTTGGGTTTTGATGGTGATGGGGTCGGAGCCAATCTTGTTTCGCACGTACTCTTCGATGAATGCCCTCTCATAGGAAAATCCGTCGCCAAAAAACACCTGTTGGACCACCAGTGCATAAGCGGCTCCACGCACACGCAAATGGTCACGTGTGAACATTCCGTTCTCTCTCAACACGACCGCCTCTTTGCTCGGAGCAACAAAAAACGCGACCATTGCAGTCCAAGCCAGTAGTGTAGACATGCCGCAGATCCAACAGAAGACAGCAGATCCAACACAAGACACCCGATTTACTGGGGAGAGGACACGCTCGGAATTCTCACCGGGTCCTTCATGATGTCCATGGATATGGCGCAGCAGAAGTGATCAGCGTCTTCATTATCCCAGTCCTCAGCGTCTTCTTCACCGCCAGCATCCAGCGCGCCTCCTGCGGCGCCGCTACCCGGAGTCCCAGCCGCAGCCTCTTTCTCGGCATCTTCGCCGCCCTGCTTGAACGCGCGGGCATGCAGGATACACGCGCGCGACAGAAGGACAGATGACATACGGCTGTCATCAGATTGGGCAGCACCATGCGCACGCCCCTAGGGCGCTACTCTTCAGGACCTTGACGCAAATCTTGCCAGCTCAGTAATCGGATCTAAGCTCGCCACACAACGCGTGACACGTCCAGCGACCGTAGCGTACCTGCCCTTTCTTCTTCTTCTTTTTCTTCTTCTTCTCTGCAGCCTTTTTGGCAGCTTCTTCCTCCTGGATCAGCTGCTGCGCCAACTCCTCTTTCTCTTTCCTATCATGTTCTTCGGCGCGCAACAGTTTCTGGACGTGACCAAAGGGTTCGTATGGGCCGCTGGAGCCCCCAATGCCTGGACGATTACTCTGCAGTGCAGCAGAGCATGCACAAGAAAGATGAGACTTATTATTATCATTACTACTACTACTACTACTCTACTGCATAGCGTGCAAAAGAAAGGTGAGACTTTGAGGCAAAAGAAAGGTGAGACTTTGAGCCTGCACTCGTGCAGAACCATCCTTATTTGCATGCACTCCGCCAGCATGACTTACCGGATAGCATACAGGACACTGTGTTGCGGTACGTACGCCATTGGCCGTGGCGCAGCCTTTGCAGACGGTGTGCACGTCCTTCCGCGGGCAATCTCTCCAAACGCGCTGAATGCAAACGAATTGCATGCGGAGGGGGGGGGGGGGAGATTTAGGGGAGAGCACAAAAAATAGGTTGGGGAGGCGGCCAAAATAATCTAAAACCAAAAAGGAACACTACCTACAATTCCCCACCGGTTTTTGAAAAAAAAA
>Ga0115006_10002603_pt1 | contig 11921 bp, 6 predicted proteins | sample ArcOceMetagenome_3_FD_88943 | JGI IMG/M metagenome (GOLD analysis project Ga0115006, IMG submission 88943) | Marine eukaryotic phytoplankton communities from Arctic Ocean - Arctic Ocean- Svalbard ARC20M Metagenome | ecosystem: Environmental > Aquatic > Marine > Oceanic | place: Arctic Ocean...
CAAACATGACAACGTAGATACTCTCTCCGAACGTTGCCAGCATTGTCGCAATCATCACAAAAAGAAAGGTCGCTCCAGCCCAGTACGTAGGTTTTTTGTCTTTGAGAAGCTCTTGTTGAGCGATCTGGTTCTTTGGAATAAGATTGATCAATACTAGGGGCAATGGTGCCACGAGCGTGCAGAGGAGGCTGAGTTTAAATATTCCCTGGAAGTCGCCCTTCTCCAGCGTCTCCTCATCAACATCCCATACTGCCGTCAATGCTGTACTTATGTCGAATGCCACTGTTCCGGCAAGATTGCTGAACGTCGTGAGCATCGCATAGGTGGTGCCCTCGGCCCCAACAGGGCAGAGGCCAAGATACATGATACACATGGGGAGGAACTGGATGCCAATCAAAAACTCCTGCACCCCGTCGTCTCCGAGAGCGAATACAAGGTCGGGAATGCCCCACTCTCTGTTCTTTCCAGTTGTGAGGCAGAGCTGAAGTAGTCCTATGAAAACGTTAATAGAAGAACATACGACAAACACGATCCTCCAGCTGCTATCGAAAAAGTATTTCTTGTATGACACAATTCCAAACCAAGTCATGAGACTTGCAACGACCCCGAGTATTCCAATCTCCCATGCTCTGAAGCCAAGTCCTTCGACGAGAAATGACATCCAGGCGGCATTTGCTATCTGCATAGCGTTAAAGATGTAGATGAACGACATGGGTTGCCAGACGGCACGGAGTTGCACAGTTTTGAAGAGATCGCCACATTGATCCATAAAACTTTTCGGCTGGCATTCGTCTGCGAGCTCGACCATGTAAGGGATAAATGGGAAGATGAAGACAACGACGAATAGCCCATTGAGAAGAAAGATGGTGCTAATGGGCATGTAGTGCTCCCAGTCTGCCTTATTGTAAACTACAGCCCCAATTGCAGCTCCGATTGTGGAGCCAAAGAACCTAATAATGTACCCTTGGCCTTGCATCACCCCTCTTTTTTCCTCGAATCGGCTCCTTTCGACAATCAATGCGTCTGTCATGACATCAGCGAGCATATAAAAGCTCGTCATGACAAAAACCATGAGGACGCAGAACTCGATGCTGGGATCGCCAGCAAGGGCAAGAATAACATTCGAAACCATGTATCCGACCCAACCAATGATCAAGTACGGTTTCCTCCTCTCACCCATTATCGGTAAGCAGTCGGACATGAAGCCGTATATAACTTTGAAGCACCAAGGTACAGCCATGACAGTGAAGAGAACGTTCACCTCGGCAGGAGAGGCGTTTTTATCTTCAATGAAGTAAACGATCAATGGCGTGCGAAGGAGCTGGAGAGCGATGCCGACGCAAAAGTAGGACATTGGAAGTGCAATATTAGGAAGAGAGTAGAAGTCCTTGAGCCAATCGGGCGTCTTGCTGCCACCACCTACCCCTGCAGGCGGCAAGGGTTCGTAATACTTGAAACCGAGAGTCTCGTACATAATCACCGATGTGCAAGCAATGAACCCATCACTCGACTTCCCGTACCATTTCGTCTTCCTGTAGGCTCGCGTGTGAGTGGAAAAGCTTAACATGTCAGAAAGATTCTGAGCCTGGGAAGGACGGAAGACGGAGGTGTCGGAAGTTGATGAAAAAGATTTCCCCTTATCATCGACCTGAGTTACGAGGTAGGGCCCTTGGAAGAATGGAAAGCGAACCCCTTCCGAGTTATACAGGGGACGCGACTGGATGTTTGACATTTCAAGCATCTGGGGGGGTAATTGGCGGTGGCACGAAGAAACAAAGGAAGGTGAGTAAGAGTCAATTTCTAAGGTGCATTTTTTGGTCTCTCATATCGCAGGGCGAATTTAGGTCGATAGGTACTAAATATTGGCTTAAATACAATCTACCGTCACCATCCTCAAAGTAAACTATGAAGGCCCATCGAGACCAGTTCAAAGTCGAAGAATCATTGCCAAAAATCTCTCCCTAATAATGGATTTCAAATGAACCTTGATCACTTTCTTATTATATATGATATAGTAAATAGACGTTAACAAAATTTAACATCCCTGATCAATGATTCAGGCCAAAAATGACAACAATTGCCCAAACGCCACGATTTTCTCCTCTCTTTCAACACCAAATCCATAATTTAAACGCATCCCTCCAAATATTTACATGATAACTTTGGTCGCCTCTTGTATCAAAACTTTCGCCCATATCCCTGTAAAATCCTTCGTCAAAGGATTCTTCATCAGCCATGCCAAAAAGTTTGCTTCAGATTATTTCCCTTTTGGTTTATAATTTGGCTCGTTAAACATATATATATTATATATATATATTGGGTCTCTCTCTATTATTCAATACCTAGATCTATTCTCAAAGATTAAATAACTACGCCAAAATAGATTTCCTCCGCTCCGCCCGTTTGTTCCCCACCGTCTGCACCTGAAACCATGGGTAAACATGCGCCGAGCCTTCCAAATTTTGATGTGCTGCTCTATCGTTGTTCTGCATCTATCTTGCATACGTTACTGACTAATGGAAAGATCGAAAACACCTACACTATAGTTGGAAAAGGGGGGCAGGACTCGGGCATAGTGTTGAAAGTCAAGACCGTCAAGTGTGGGGTCGTTTATCTGTACTGTATGAGAGGTTTCGTTTACTATCACAGTCTTCTCCATGCCTCGATCCGTTCTAATCCGAGCGTCTCGCACAATGCCACCTCACTTCGTTCCTCCATCAAGGGTCTTCACGTAACTTCAGTTAGGAGTTTGGGTGAGGAGAGGGGTCTGAGAGTTGATGGTGAGGGTTTTTGGGTAGAGTGTAGGGGATGGAGTGGTGGGGAAGTTGTTTGGGAGGGAGTTAAGGGAGGGGGGAGAGTGGGAAAGAAGAAGCGAAGCAAGAAGAAGGAGGATGGCGGCGACAAATACGTGGTAGGGGACGGTGCAAAACAAGATATGGTTACGAGTGGTGCGAAGGGGGATGAAGCGGGGCGTGGAAGTGATGCATCTGCGTTTGAGGAGTCTGAGGGGGATCAAGCCAAACCAACTTTCTATCCTCAAGCAGGAAAGGGGAAACTAATCGCACAACTTCTCACCCCGCCGTCGCCTTTTTCGCGATACTCCTCCCCCTTCGTCTCTTATGTCGTTGGCCTTTTCTCGAAGAGGGAGGGTGTCGAGATTGACGTCAAGGCAGAGGTTTTAGAGGAGAGTCAGGATTTGTGGGCGGGATTTGAGCACTTTTTCGAGAGCATTGTGAAGAGCGTCGTCGAAGGAGGGCTTGGAAGGGGTGGTAGCATTGACCATTCCTGGCTTGTGTATGAAAATCTTGGGGTTGGAGGTGAAGAGGAGAATGTTAAGTTTGTAGCAGTGGCGTCACCGTATCAAATTAGCGGTGGGATAAGAGAGCCTGGAGATTTTTTGGGGTATCTCGGGAAGGGGATGGATGCCAGATCTAGGCTCGAGAACTTATTGACCTACGAAAATGTCAAGGGAAAGAACGAAGATAGGATGAGGGCATTGGAGAGAAATCTGAATGCGAAGTGTAATCTGCTTGAATTCCAATCATTGCACTGCTCCGTCAGTGGCTGGTTGTGCTCAAGGCACAGTGTAATTGTCAAGGAGGTATTAGGGGTGATAAAGATGGGGATTGAAAGTGGTGAAAAGTGGAAGGATATGGAAGAGCTTATTGACAGACAGAGGAGGGCCGGAAGTCCGGCGGCAAGGGCTGTAAAACAAGTGCAGTGGGAAGAGGGGGGGGTTGTAATTGATTGGACAGGATTGGAGGAGGAGGGGATAATAGCGAGGTGGGAGCTAGAGGAGGGTGAAGAGTGCAAGGTTGACTGGAGCGGTTTCAACAAAAAGGAGCGCAGGACTGAGGTAGATCTCTACGAGAGTACTCTTAACGCATTTCACTCCGTAGGTGGCAACGTCAGAAGCTTTTATGATAAGAGGGCAGAAGCTCGAAAGAAGATTGAGGGAGTGAAGGAAAATGAAGGAAGGGCAAAGAAGGCTGCCGTCAGAAGGAACGCAAAGAAGGAAGTAGAGGCCAAAGAAAAACTTAAATCCGTCGCTCGGGGTGATAGGGACAGGATCAAGGGGGAAATAGGAGGAATGGAAGAACGGATGAAAGGAGTAAAGTGGAGCATTAGCCAAGAGGGATACTTGTGGATATGGACAGAGAACAGACAGGAAATGCAAAAGGCGTTCGAAAGATACGTAAATGATGGCGACGTCGTCTTAGGGAATCCTGACGAAGAAGGGTGGGCGTTCATAATTGCAAAAAAGAAAAAGGATGGAGAGACAGTGAGGGTCGGCGAAAGGGTTAAGGAAGAGGTTGGAAGCTTCGTTAGTACAAGGTGGAAGGGGTGGGGGGAGAAAGAAATTGGGAGGTACTGGACTGCTGAGGTTGCAGAATGCACCCTTCTTGACGGGGATGGGAGGAGGGTCGAGGCGATAAGGGTCCTTGGAAAAAAAGAGGAAGGTCGGGGTGGGCTTGAAGTTGGCATAGGAGTTTTATTTAGGACAGAAGATAGTAGACCATGGGTTGAGAAGGAGGAGTGTTACTTATGGACCAGGAAGGGAGGGAAGGAGGCAGATGTTGGAGGTAAAGGTTGGAGAGAGGGGGAGGAAGAAAGAAAAATGAACGCCAATTCTGTCCCATCTGCAGAAACAAGTTGTGTTGAGGATGGAACCAGGGGGGGAGCGGGGGATGCAGAGGACGCCACGGTTAAGACCCCCGAGGCGTTAAAGAAACTAGAGCCAACTGTTCTCACGGCTGAACCCTATTTCGGAAAAAGCAAAACCTCGCCGTCTACGCCCTACCCTGTGACCAAAAAGAAAGGCCTTAGTACTCACGACCGGAAAATGGTAAAAAAATACGGTAGTCTTGAGGCCGCCGCGGAGGCAAAAGCGAAATTGGCTGCGGCAAAAAAGGACCAAAAATTGTCGAAATGTGCGTCGCCTGGAGAGAGCGGAAAGGAAACTACGGGGCAAACTACAACAAAGAGAAAGAAGGTGTCAAAGAAGAAGCAGAGGAAATACGATGAGCAGGATGAAGAGGACAGAAAAAATGCCATGATTGCACTTCATGGCAAAAAGACTCAACTACAGGTGGTTGCAACAGGCGAACGTCTTTCTGAAGAAGAATGTACGGAAGCTATCCACCAGGAGACTTTATCGATTATTTCCCAACTTCCACCAGATGTTCAGGCTGCATCAAACTCGCTTCTTGCAAAAGTTACGATTCCTACTTCTTCCTTCTCCACCATCCAAACCCTCGATACGCAGCCCAGTATGCTCGCTGCGCTCAGCCGTTTTGGTGATATCCTTGGCAGTAGCGGGAACCCCAACCCTAGCGACGTTGGAAAGTCTTTCATGGGGGTGGTGAGGACAATCAGAAAGTTTGGTGTAGAACCTGCTCCTCGCAAAGACCTTTCGTCTGGCATGGATCTTTCCCAGCGAGTTCCTTTCGACGCGTCGCCATCACTCTGCCACTGGACCGCCAACCCATCCTCATCCGACAAAATCTTGTATGCAAAGATTGTTTTAGGTAACGCTCATGCAATGAAGAGTTGGAAGTACAAGGTCAAAGTTGTGCCTGGGACAGGAAAAAGGGGCAAGATCATCAAAGGTGTCAGGAATTTCTGGACCAAGGGAAAGCACAGAGGAACTGAGGAGGAACGCAAGTTGAGGGAGAGGGAAATTGAGTGTATCAATGGGATAAGCGAACAAGAAGCTGCAGATGGGTGTATAGGTGATGTTCGTGTAGCTGAGAAAGGATTCAAGTAGGTGGCGGTCTAAAGATTCTTCGTTTTAATTACTTCGAGCAGAGCTTCTGTAGCACCCGGGGCCTCGTCCATCAGTTTGTAGCAAGCCCGCATTGTCTCGGGCAAGATATTATGACCAATAAAAAATGCTGATTTGTCTCCACACTTTCCCTCCCAATGCAGGGAGCCTGCGAAGCGCTTGCTTGTGACAAATTTTACCTTGTTCTTCAGTCTCCCCTCATCTAACCAGATACCTAGAGAAGTATCCTCGCCTTGATACTCAAACAGATCGGGACGCTCGTCCGAGATGAATTGGGCGATCGGACGGGTTACAGAGTATCCGCTATTTCCGGCTGCCCAAGGAGGGTAAACATTTGGCTTGTAATTGAATTCTTTGTTTTTTCCAGAGGTACGTTGACCAGTGTGATCGACAATCGCGTGTGGCTTGATGTTACCGATAAGCATGGGAACGTTCGAGTCGTATGTTCTGATGAGATCATTAGAGATGGTGTCCACACGAATGAAAGAGTCGTCATCTGTCTTGACAAAGAATTGTGAGTTGGTGTTCATAATACCCCAATGAAATGCAGCCTTGAGCTTATGTGGAAGATGACGATAGACCTCGGTGACATCCGATATTCGAATTAGATCGTGATTCTTGAGTTGTTCCTCGTCCACGAGCTCAGAGTTTCGCTTGGACTCCTCATCATGCGCTGATTGCTCCTTAGGAGTCGACTCTGTTCGACCGCTCGGTGACTCAGTAGACCGTTCACAAAAATATTGGTCTCGTTGCTCTTTCGGAATAGGGCAGGGGACACCGATTACAAAGTAAACATTGTCATGCCCAGAGGCCCAGGTTTCTCTTATTGTCTGCCTCGCCGCCAAATTGGCATAATAGGACATCACGAAAATGGAAACTGGGGATGATGACTTGTGAGTTGTCCCAAGGAAGGGAGGCGTGGCATTGCCGTCTTCAAAGGAAATCTTTTGGCCGCCTGCAGCAGCCGCAGCCAAAGCTGTAGGAGATGGGGAGGGGGGTGTGGCTTGAGTCCGGGACGTAGTAGAGTGTGGGTTTATTGGAGGGGAATGGTCGGTCCCCGGTGAATGATCTATCTGCGTCGATTGCTCAGACTGGATGCGAGGTTGACTACTATCGGCGGCAATGGACAAGGGGGCATGAAGAGGTTCAAATATCAACTTTTCGGGGGAATCATTACGTTCGGGGTCTGTAAACGTACGAGTTTCGGAGGTAGTCTTGATTGTGGCGGCGTGGTTGTGAAAAGATGAAGAACTATTAGAAGAAATGTTTAGGAGCTGCCGAACGATCACCAAGCATGACAGAGAGAGAAAGAGAAGCAGGCAAACACGGACTTGAGATAGCTTCAGACGCATCGACGCGAAGTATCAAGCAGCGAGGACTCCCTATCAAAAAATTTGGGGGATTCAATCAAGGCCTTCTCACTCTGTTGTGTCCCAACAAAAGACTTCATTTTTAGGTAGATACATGGCAACTGAACAAGAATGGTTCTATGTTGACGAGAATTCCGAACAAGGTGAGGCCGCTGTTCTTTTTTGCTTCCCGTGCCTTCTTCTAAAATTATGAGGATCTTACCCTTCCGTCTTCTCGATGCAATCCACCTCAAAATCTGCACTTCCAATCCTTTTCAGTGGGTCCTGCTTCGACTTCATCACTCCGAGATCTGTACAGGAGGAAGGTCGTTGATGATGAAACATTTTTTTGGAAGGAAGGCCAAGCTGAGTGGTTGTCTCTTGCGGATCTTCCACAGCTAAAGGCCAAACTGAAACCCCCGATTCCGCCAAAGCCGTCCGCGGTGAAGAAGGCCCCTCCACTCCTTCCTAGACCCTCTCTTCCTCCCGCGGTGAAGCCGGCGTCCCCGGCGACTCCAGTACAGCAGAAAGTCATCCGAAAAAAGTCCATCTCATCTCGTTCCATGGCCCGCGCTTCTGCCGAGACGAATTGGGTGGGGAAATCTACCGTTGACGGAGCTTTGTACTATTTCAATCCCTCGACCGAGGCAGTCGCGTGGGACAAGCCCGATGTCCTCAAGACTCGTGAGGAGCTGGAGACTGATTCTGGTGAATGGGTCTGGGCAAGCGATGAAAGTGACGTCTGGGTCCCTGCTAGAGTCGTCGGGAGGTCCGGTTCATCTATCACGTTGCAGCTTCAGAGCGGACAGCGACGCACTGTGACCCAGGATACAGATAAGGAACCTCTTTGGCCTTTAATGCTGAGCAGCCTCAGGCATATCGAAGATGACCTTGTGATGATGGACGACCTAAATCAGGGACTTTTGATGCATGCCGTCAAGGAGCGGTATAGGAATGACGATATATATACGTGGGTTGGAGCTAATCACAGCGTTCTTGTCAGCGTCAATCCTTTCAAAATGTTGCCAATCTACACAGTCAGTATTATGGAAGAGTTCTCCAAGCCCTCCCCGAACAATCTTCCTCCTCCGCACACGTTTGCGATTGCACAGAGCTCGTACATGAAGCTTAAGCTTGGCCGTGCCAACCAGGCAATTCTTATCAGTGGTGAGAGTGGGGCAGGAAAGACTGAAGCGACCAAACAGTGCCTCAGTTTCCTCGCCGAGGTTGCTGGAAGTGAGAGTAATGTTGAACAAAAAATCTTGAATGCAAACCCGGTGCTAGAGGCTTTTGGGAATGCCAAGACTCTTAGGAACAACAACTCTAGCAGATTTGGCAGGTGGATGGAGATACACTTCCAAGAGAGAGGCTCCATATGCGGCTGCAGAATTGAAAACTACCTCCTTGAAAAAGCAAGGGTTAGCTTCCAGACGGAAGGAGAGAGAAACTACCACATTTTTTACCAGATTTGTTACAGTGGTGTTGGAGAGAGGTGAGGTGTTGGATGGTTTGAGTTGGCGGGATATATTTACCCTCTAGTGATTGTTCTATTCGCTCGCTTGCTCACTCGTTCCCTTGTACCGCTTCTTTCGTATTCTTTAGATTTGGCGTCACGAAACCGTCCTCATTTCGCTACCTCTCGCAATCCGGTTGCGACACAGTTCGTGGTATTGACGACACAGCCGACTTCAATGACGTCTGTCTGGCCCTTACCCAGCTTGGTTTCGATGAGAAAGAGCTAGATGAGTTGTTTGGGCTAGTTTGTGCCATCCTTCACCTTGGGAATATCACTTTCAGTTCCGATGGTGACCAGGGCTCCATGGTAGATCCTTCTAACGCTTCCTTGAAGCTAACTGCCACCCATCTCTCCGTTTCTGAGGAGACCCTTGCTAGGGCACTCTGCGAGCGCTCTATAGAGGTACGCGGGGAGAAGAACAGAATCCTCCACAAGCCCATCGAGGCCACCGAAGCTGCGGACTCCCTCGCCAAGGCAGTTTACAACAATATCTTCGACTGGCTTGTCACCAAGATCAATAGCAGTGTCGAAGGTGAGAGAGGCCTCTTCATCGGCGTCCTAGACATCTTCGGTTTCGAAATCTTCAGGAAGAATTCCTTTGAGCAGCTTTGTATCAACTTCACCAATGAAAAGCTGCAACAACATTTCAACAAGAATACCTTCAAAGAGGAAGAGAATGTTTATGTTTCTGAGGGTATTGAGTTCACGAAGGTCCCCTTCATCGACAACCAGCCAGTGCTTGACCTTATTGAGAAGAAACCTTTCGGTTTGCTCGTTTTGTTGGACGAGGAGGTAAGGGTTAGGTTTACTGATGTATATCCATTTACATAATTCTCTGCACGATAAACACTGCGAACCACGTTAAATCCAACTAACCCTCTACCTCGTCCTCCGTCGTTCCTCCTGCCCTCCCCTCCCCCCCCCTTTGCCAGATCCGCCTTCCTAAAGGTTCCGACTCCAAGTGGCTCGAGAAGTGCGACAACAATCATCACTCTCATGATTGCTGGCTTTCGGACAAAGCTGCCCGCATGCATATGGATAAGTCTTCCTTTACTGTTAGGCACTACGCTGGAGATGTTGAGTATGACTCTTCGGGTTTTTACGACAAGAACAAGGACGCACTATTCAGGGATCTATACGACATGATGACATCTTCCAGCAGTAGTGTGGCACACGCTCTCTTTCCGCCTAAGGACAAGAATCCGAGGCGTATCGTTTCAATCTCAGGCCAGTTCCGCACCCAGCTTGTGGAACTCATGAAAATCGTTAATGAGACGCAACCTCATTACATTCGCTGCGTGAAGCCTAATGATGCAAAGAAGCCTAATCAATTCAACGCTATTATGAGCCTTGAACAGATGACTTACGCTGGGGTATTTGAGGCTGTCAAGATCAGGAAGTCTGGGTTCCCCTTCCGGCTCAATCATCGTGCGTTCGTTGCTCGATACCGCTGTCTTACGAAAGGGCGTACCTCCCTTCCAGTGAGAGGTGGTGATGACAGGGAAACTACTAAGAAAATCATGGGCTGCCTTCCCCAGGACTTCAGCAAGGTGCAGATTGGCAACACCATGGTCCTTTACAGGGCAGAGGAACACAGGATCCTTGAGCTTCTTAGGAATCTTGCTCTTGAACTCATCATCCCGGTTGCGCAGAGGGGGGGCAGGAGAGGTTTGGGACGCAAATACATGAAGAAGCTGAGAGAGAGCAAGATGATCCTCAAGAGTGCCTACGACTTGGGGAACAACGCTGCAAGGTTGGACGATGCTATCAAGAAAACTAATAGATTGCTCGGTCCGATGAGGACGCTGTTTCAGTTCGAGCCGGAAGAACTGCGGTTTTGCAAGGAGCTTAGGTTCAAGCTCCAGGAGAGGGTTGACCTTGTTGCCATCATGAGGGGACTAGTGGATAAGGAGCCGATGTCAGTGTATTCTGATCTCGGGTGTGCCATCGTGCGCGCAAATAAGATCAAAGATATCCCAGGAACGGCGGAAGACATGGCTCTGGAGGAGAAGTGCCGTGAAATGCTCAAGACTTGTGCCGGCCCTCGACTTGACCCCCTTGCCGAGGATGCTCTTTGGCTTCTGAAAAGGGAAGCCATGGTTGATATTTTTGCACAAGCTAATGAGGTGGGCTACAGTAACCCCGAAATTGAAGAAATTAGAGAAAAGTTGGCTCTCAATGAGGAGGCCTTTGTTAAGCTTCAGCTCAAGAAGGCCAACGAGCTAAATGATCCCGATAGAGTCATCAACAGAGAGATTAGACTCAAGGAGCTCTACTTAGACGCGTACGGGCAGATGTTTACGCTCGACAAATTCAGCTTGCTTCGTGATCCTGACGAGTGGGCAAGTATGAAGATGTTTGGCTTCGCTTTCAAGAAGGACCAAATCGCGGCTGGGTTCCTCTACCACACTATAACTCCTATCCACGCTTCGCTAACGATGCTAGATTCTTCGCTCAACAAGGAGGCTGTGAAGATGTTCAAGAATATCATGGGCTACATGGGAGATAGAAAGTTCCCGTATCCCGACACCCTCGCTCAGGAAGTAATCGCCTGTGGCCTCGCGGGGGACGGGTTGCGCGCCGAACTGTACGTCCAGGTCATGAAGCAGCTCTGCGATAACCCTTCCTTCGCATCAGAGACAAAGGGTTGGGAGCTAATGAGCCTTTTCCTGAGCGTCTTCCCCCCTCCTCCGAGTGTGGAAAATGTCCTCAGTATGTTCCTCAGGGAGCACTGCGACGAAGATAAGAGACAGAAGTACACTCAGAGCCTACACATGATCATCTATGGCGGGGCTAGAAGGAAGGCCATGAGCATGAGCGAGATCCCCCATACCGTCGCCAACTTCTTCAACAAACCCATTACAGAGAGATACCAAGCTGAGGATTTTGTCGGAGTCCAGGCGAAGTTTGGAGGAGGCGGAAAGGTGGAGGGGGGGGGGGAGGCACAAGAGGACGAGACCAAACCTAAGGATCCACCAAAAGCATCCAAACCTTCTCCACCCCCAAAACCACAGGCATCACCTCGCAGGCCACCACCACCTCCGTCTCTACCCACAACAACTGATCCTACCGCCACTGCAATGTTCGACTACAATCCAGGGCAGGAAGGCATGCTCAACCTACAGAAGAATGATGTCGTGGCGGTGATCAACAAGGACGACAGTGAATGGATTCTCGTTCAGAAGGGGGGTACCGAGGGCTGGGTCCCAAGGAGTTTCATGAAGTTGAGTTGAGTTGAGTTGGCGGAGGGGGGTGGGGGCAGGGGACGGGG
>Ga0115006_10002605_pt1 | contig 11917 bp, 7 predicted proteins | sample ArcOceMetagenome_3_FD_88943 | JGI IMG/M metagenome (GOLD analysis project Ga0115006, IMG submission 88943) | Marine eukaryotic phytoplankton communities from Arctic Ocean - Arctic Ocean- Svalbard ARC20M Metagenome | ecosystem: Environmental > Aquatic > Marine > Oceanic | place: Arctic Ocean...
CTTACCCGACTTTACGATACGTTACTGGTACGTTACATGAATGCACGTCTTACTGTTTACGTTGTTTGCGCCATGCCTTATTTATGCCAACCTCTTGGTCGTACTAAACTATTAATCTACGGTAAAGTTGGTGCAGCCACGACTTATCGTATCTTTATTTTTGTATTCTTGTTTTTAGGACGTTCAGCTCACTCGCTCACTGAAAGTCAAATGCTCTACGGACTACGCTTGGCTTTTCGCGCTTTAATTAATTAATAACGCAATTACATTTTAACTAATTCGTAATTGCGGCCGACGCGGCCCGTCACGCGTCAGCGTCACGCGATGCTCATGTCTACAAACGACAAGCACGGAACTAACTAGTACGGTAACAGTTCTAACTCTACTGTACTCGCATGTCATGAGCAGTACGCCCACCAACTAACTTCCGTCGTCGCGGTGTCGCTGGCGTTGGGCCCCACGTACGAGGCAAGCTTGCCATCGGTGCCGCGGCATGCGCCCCCGCCCACCTGACACCGACCCGTGGCGCCGCACGCACCGTCGGCACCGTCGGCGCCGTCGGCACCACCGTCGGCGTCGGTAGGAATGCAGCGGCACGCGGGCAGCACGGCGAGCAGCGTCGGCCGCAGCTCATCGCGCGCGCCGATGAGCAGGCGTGTCCCCTGGGTCGAGGCGAGCACCGTCGAGTAGTACTGCCGCGTCAGCACCGCGTCGTTGGCGGCGGCCAAGGCGGCCAGATCGGCCGAGGCGGCGCCGCGCGCGAAGACGCCGTCGCGCAGTCCTCGCGTCGCGTTGGCATCGGCGAGCACCTGCAGGCACGAGGTGGGAGGCACGAGGTGGGTGGCGCGGGTTGCGGCCTGAATCGCCCCCAGTCGCAGCCCGGAGCAGACTATGGTTGCAGACTGGAGCACGTGCGGTTGCAGCCCGGGCAGCTATGGCGCGCCTCCACCAGGAGCGCGCCACTTGCTTCTTACTAGCAATGAGTACTTGCTCACCTCCACGAGGAATGCGTCTGACTCTGCGCCAGCCTCGACGATGGAGCCCTGCGCTCTGGCCGCCGCCAGCCGCCACGCGATCTCCGTGTCGGCCTGGGCGATGAGCACGGCCTTGTCGGCGAGGACCTGTGGTGAGTAGCAGCTAGTAACTCGCAAGTTGTTGGTCGTGATAGTACTTGGTAACGAGTCATGAGTAACGAGTGAGTACTGGTGGTTGCGAACCTGGCGCGTCTGCTGCTCGAGGAGCTTGGTCTCTATGGACTGCGCCGTGACGATCTTGCTCGTGATCGCCTCGTCCACCTGAGGGGAGTGAGTGAGTGAGTGCGTGCGTTCGGTGCGTAAGAGAGCCCCGACGGGACCCCGAGGAGGAGGAGGTGTACGAGGCAAGCCTAACCGCAGCACAGCGGCGCCCACCTCCTCGTCGAAGACCACCTCTCGCAGGTTGAGCATGAATATCTCCATGTGCAGCGGCGCCACGGCCTCGCGCACCACGCCGGTCATCGCCTCGATGATGCGCACACGCTCGCGGAAGAAGTCCTCAGTGCGCGTCTCTGCCACCAGGTCGAGGAGCGCCGCGCGTGCGTACAGTGCCACGAGGCCGAGCACCTTGTCGGAACAGGCCCCGTCGCCCCCTTGGCGGCCAGTGTAGCAGTAGCTGAGGTACATCTCACGCAGGTGCTCCCGCCGTATCCGGGCGAAGACCGTGATCGCCATCGAGACGCCGAGGCCGTCGGCCGTGCCTGCGTTCGTTCAGCGGCTGGCCGTGCGGCGTGCGGCGCTTGACGTGAGGCGTGTGGCGTGTGGCTGGGGCGTGTGGGGCTCGGGCTGGGGCTGGAGGTGGGGCTGGGGCTTGTGGCGTACGGCCGACGAGCGAGGGCGCATCGTAGAAGGTGTCGCCGTAGGAGTCCGCCATTGTCATCCACGAGAAGTCGACGAGGCGGTAGTCCATCGGGAAGGTGTGGAAGCGCTTCCCGACACCGATGAAGTGGCGGCCGGAGCCGTAGACCTCGCCCCAGATCTGGAGGGGTGGGAACACCGGGCACGCTGGTGTGAAGGAGAAGGTGGAGGAGGAGGTGGATATGGCGAAGGAGGAGGGGTGGCGAAGAGGTGGATGAGGGGACGAGGTGGAGAGGTGGAGAGGGCAGTGGAGAGTGTGCGCCGCACCTTTGGCTTGATTGTGTCCTCGACGAGAGCGAGGTGGTTCCAGGGAACGATGGAGACGGAGAGGCCGATGATGATGCAGGCGATCAGGATTGCCAAGCACACGCAGATGAGACCGACGAGCCGGTGAGGGCTGAGCTTCATCGTTCCCCGTGACGCAATGGTCGCGGTGCGCGCGAGGCCCCCGCGCGGTTGACCCGTACTAGCACCCCGTTTGAAGTTTCTGACCACTTGTGCGCCGGGTACGCGGAGGCCTTCTCCTTGATTCGGGGCCTTCAGAAACGCAGCCTTCGTGAGCTGAAAAACGCCGTTACGCGTCGGCGTTCGAAGCGAAACCAACCATGGCAGGCTCCATCTTCGCCGCGAGGCCTGAGACGGCCCCAGTGCCGCCCAGGCAGCCGCCTGCGAAGACACAGTCGGTCGAAAAGGTCATGGTGATTCTCCGTAACTTCTTCGAGCAGCGGCCCAACAGCGTGCTGCTCGGCTGCTTCCGTGAGCAGGACGCCGACGGCTCAGGTCAGCTAGAGCTTGCCGAGTTCACGCGCGCGCTGCAGTCGCTCAACATCAACCTAAGTGATGCGGACATCGCCGGCGTCTTCGCCGCGCTCGACAGCGACGGAGGGGGCATCTTGGAGCTCAAGGAGTTCCTCAATGAGCTCAAGGCCGAGCCGGACCCGCGCCAGGCGCGGTGGCTGCGCCTGGGCATCGGCCACCAGTACGTGGAGCCCAACCGCGAGCCGCCGTCCACGCTTGGCGTCAAGAACGAGCCGTGGTTGAGCGGCTTCAACCGCGGTAACCGCACCCTCGCCGACGGCGACAAGTCGATCCCTGAGCCGAAGCGGGACGAGGCGGTGCTGGACATCGGCGATAGTGGCGACGGTGCGGAGACGGCGCTGACCCTGCTGCGCGACTTCTTCTCGAGGCGCTCCGTCTCCTCGCTCCTCACCCTCTTCCAGGACGTCGATCAGGACGACTCCGGCGTGATCGACGTTGACGAGTTCGCCACCGCACTGCGGCAGCTCAACATGCACCTATCGCAGGAGGACATCCAGGGCCTCTTCAACTACTTCGACAAGGACGGCGGCGGCGAGTGCGAGGTGCGCGAGATCTTGGCGACGCTCAAGGCCGAGCCAACCGCGGAAGAGTCGCGCTGGCAGCGCATTGGCATCGGCAAGCAGCATCTCACCGCCACGCGCGACGTGCACATCAAGGTGCCACCCTACCACCCTACCACCCTACCACCCTACTTACCGTACTACCATCTACCGTACTACTTCAGTACCATCCGCAACCCCACAAACCTACTACAACCCCCAGAACCACCTCACGTTTCGGCTACTCTACCACGTTTCGGCTACTCTACCAACCTACCACCCTGCTGCGTTACTAATCCTGACCCTGACCCTCCTGACCCCTACTCCTAACCAGGGCGTGCAGCCGTCCACGGGCCAGACGGGCTTCTGTAAGAGCGAAGGGCCCTGGCCCACCGAGCGGCCCAAACCCACGCTGCGTCTGCCGGGCAACAAGGCCGCCGGCGCCGCCGTCAAGAAGCCAGTGTCCGTGGGGGTGGACATCGTGCAGTCCGTCCGGACATTCCTCGGGCAGCGCTCCACCGCCGCCACCCTGAGCGTCTTCCGCGACCAGGACAAGGACCGCTCCGGCAAGATTGAGCCCAAGGTTCGTCTCACCATTAGCCTTAGCATTATACTCAGGACTAGCAGTCTCATCTTGATGGGCACCTTTGAACCCGCAGGAGTTCGGCGACGCGCTCAAGCAGCTCGGCATGAACGACCTGTCCGAGGAGGACATCACCGCGGCTTTCAATGTGTTCGACCCGGACGGCTCGGGCATCCTCGAGCTGGCCGAGCTGCTGAAAGAGCTTCGCGCTGAGCCGGCCTCTGGCTTCACGCGGCGCAACTCGGTGACCTCCCTTGCACTCCCCTCCACCTCCACCACCACCTCCACCGCCGCCTCAGCCTCCGCCTACGCCTCCGCCTCCGCCTCCGACTCCGCTCACGCCCACGCCTCCGCTCACGCCTCCGCCCACCTTCACCTCCACCTCCACCTCCTCCCACCCTCACCCCCACCTCCGCCCTCACAACCACCCTCCCACTCGGCCTCGCCTCAATCACCTTCACCTTTCACCTTCAGGGGATCGCGGGGCGCGGCGTCAGCCTGCCTGCCTCCGTCAATAACGCTTCCGCAGCTTTCACCCGCCGCGCTGACGCGCGCACCAAGCCGGGCGCGGGGGTGGCGGCCACCGGCTTCGCCGCAGAGAAGGGCCTGGCGAGCGGCTTCGCCAAGGGTCGCAGCCTGGGGACCGCTGCTGACCCGCGGGGCGAGGGGGCCATGGGGGAGCGGCTGGCGGAAGTGATGATCCTGCTGCGCGACTTTTTCAACAAGCGGCCCGCGTCGACGGTCCTCGGCTGCTTCCGCGAGCAGGACTTCGACCGCTCGGGCAAGTTCGAGCTGTCCGAGTTCACGCTCGCCCTCAAGGCCTTCGGCTTCGCCATGAGCGACGCCGACTACGAGCTCGTCTTCAACTGGTTCGACCAGGACGGCTCGGGCATCGTGGAGCTCAAGGAGTTCCTCAACGAGCTGCGCTCCGAGCCGACCGACTCGTGGATTCGGGTCGGGATCGGCCGCCAGCGCGTCCCTGCCGTCAAGCACGCCGACATGAGCAAGCCGCCCCAGGGCAAGGAGCTGCGACACGAGGGCTCCTCCTACACGCGCGAGTGCGACTACACCATGCCCGAGCCGGCGCCGACGGGCGCGGGCGTCGGCGAGCACAAGGCGGTGGAGCGAACGCTCGCTACGCTGCGGGACTTTTTCCAGCAGCGGCCCAACTCTGTGCTGCTCGGCTGCTTCCGCGAGCAGGACGTCGACGGCTCAGGTGAGCTCGAGCTGCCCGAGTTCAAGCGGGCCTTGCGCGGGCTGGGCATGGACCTGAGCGAGCAGGACATCGCCCTTGTCTTCGCCGAGCTCGACACCGACGGCTCGGGCGTCATGGAGCTCAAGGAGTTCCTCAACAAGATCAAGGCCGAGCCGGACCCGCGCGAGGCGCAGTGGCTGCGCCTGGGCATCGGCCACCAGTACGTGGAGCCCAACCGCGAGCCGCCCGCGAGCAAAGGCGTGATGCACGAGCCGTGGCTGAGCGGCTTCAACCGCGGCCACCGCGTGCTCGTCGGGGACGGCCGCGGGGCGCAAAACAAGCACGAGGAGTCACCGCACCTGCTGGCGGCGGCGGCGGCGTCGGAGACGGCGAGGCGCCTGGCGACCAATCCTGAAGGCGTGAGCGCAAGCGCGACGACGGCGCTATCTCTGCTGCGCGACTTCTTCTCGAGACGAAGCGTCGCGTCGCTCATAACCCTCTTCCAGGACGTCGACCAGGACAACTCCGGCCTGATCGACTGCGGCGAGTTCTGCATGGCCCTGCGGCAGCTCAACATGCAGCTTTCGGAGGAGGACATGGTGGCGCTCTTCAGCTTCTTCGACAAGGACGGCGGCGGCGAGTGCGAGGTGCGCGAGATCTTGGCGACGCTCAAGGCCGAGCCAACCGTGGAAGAGTCGCGCTGGCAGCAGGTGGGCATCGGCAAGATGACGCTCTACCCGACGCGTGACGTCTACATCAAGGGCGTGCAGCCGTCCACGGGCCAAAGCGGCTTCGCGCGCGGCGTCAACAACATCAACCCGCCCATGTCGCAGATGCCCACCCACCGGACAAAGCAGCTCAACCCGCCGCAGGAGAAGAAGCAGCTGTCTCCCGGCAGTCAGACGGCGCGGGCTGTCCTCGAGTCCAACGCAGGAGGTGCACTGTCCTCGTGGCCGCCTGCATTCAGATGAAGCGAGCGCCCCTTGCGCCCGGCAGGCCATCAGGCAGTCGGTGGTGCCTCATTGAGGCATGGCTTCCCTTCAATATAGGAACGCGGGTCGGCAATCAAACAAACGCGGGTGGGGTGGGGGCGCGTGGGGTGGGGGCGGGAGGAGGGGGGTATGTATCTTGTGTCGTGTGTATGTGTTGTGTGTGGTAGCCTACGTACGGCTTTCGATTGACTGTGTGTGGGAGGGGACGAACGGAAGCACAATCCTTTTTTTGTTGTATCACATACTACTACTTTATATAAGATGCTAGATGGGTGGGAGTAGCCGGAACTAGCCGGAACGTCCAACGACTCGATGTCATCACCAGGGTTCACAACCCCTTATATAAAATGTCAAGCGTCTGACTTTATCGAAACGAAATCGAAGTACGGCTTTAAAGCGAATCGAAACGAAATAACTAATTAACGAATTGAACACCCAGGAGCGAGATCTCCCCTCCTGCCTACACACACGCGGCACACACAAACAGAACGCATGCAACACACACGCACACGCGCAAAAAATGACGACCACAAAAACCGCGCAAACAGACGAACGGCAAAACGCCGCTCGTATGCGCAAACTATGCTACTTCGCGAAGGAGCAGCTGCGACCCGCTGCACATGGACTTGTGCTATTGACCCCCAAGCCGGGAGGCGAGCCCTTCCCCCCTGGCTAGGAGCGCAATTGTGCCCAATCATGGTGGGCAGCGCTCTGCATCCCTAGGTCTTCTTCTTGGCATCCTCGGCCAGTGCAGCATCCACGGGGAAGGGCGCACCCGCGGGCACGGGCACCTTTGCGGGAAACGAGGAGGATCAGCCTTCGGCTGGTGGCAGGCGTCGGCCGGCTGGCTCTCCAGAGGCTGCGCTCGGGGCGCCAGACGGCAGACGATGGCCCAGGCTGCTCCAAGCTCCGGCCAGCCTCGGCCAATCAGCCGGCTGGGCCGCGCTTGCCGGCCGAATCGGCGCCCTCCGCAGTCAAGTGGGAGGGGCGGTCTGTGATAGAGCTCTAGGGGCACCATGTCCATGTCCATGTCCATGTCCATGTGTGGGTGGCATGTGCATGTAGGTGACAAGCACGGGCGCCTCCTCGGGGGGAAAGGGCACAAAGACGTCCCTCTTCTCGTCCCACAGCGTCATGAAGACCGACTTCCAGCAGTCGGCCAGCTCGAGCTTGACGATACCCAGCTCGTCCCACAGGCCTACCGGGGCCTCGTCGTGGCAGCGCTGCAGCGAGTAGCCCGGCACGCGGATGTCGAGGTGGTGTATGTGGTGGTACTCGATGCCCAGCGTGAAGAATTTGAGGAGCGGGTGGACCTGAAGGAAGGAGGAGCCGTCGAAGGCGGCGGCATAGCGGTCCCACGGCACGGGGTTCTGCGTCTTCAGCCCGTCGACCGCGTTGATGACGTAGCCGTGCTCGTACACGTGCTGCCAGTGGAGGGGTTGAGGGTGAGGGTCAGGGCGAAACCTCGGCTTACGCCACCAAGACACAGGGAACGGGCTGCGGCCGCCGCTGCCGTGAGGCCGCTGCAGAGACACGTACAACCTAGAGCCTGCAACCTACGGGGGGGTGAGGGCCAGGGTCACGGCTGGGGTGAGGGCTGCACCTGCCAATGGAAGAGCATGACGCCCGCGAGCATCGCGCAGTAGTCGCCGCCGGCGACGACGTCCAGCACGTCGAAGCGGTAGGCCGAGTAGTACCGGACCACCATCAGGGCGATGGACAGCATCTTGTCGCTGAAGCGGTAGGCGGCTGGCCGGTTGGGCCGCAGCTCGATCGGCAAACGCATCTTGACGTACCACGTGAGCACCGGCGCAATCGGAAAGAAGATGGCGGGGTGGCGCAGCACGCGGTAGGCGGCGCGCAGGCCGCGCGGCATCGCTCGGTACTGCGCGACGGTGTGGAAGATGGTCTCGCCCCAATCGTACGAATCCTGCGCCGCGTTGCCCATGTTCATGTGGTGCAGCCGGTGGCCGACGCCCCAGTCCGTGGGCGTGGCGCAGCCCGCGGCGAAGACGTGCTTGGCCACCCAGTTGAGCCTGCGCGAGAACTGGCTGCCGCGCACGAAGGAGCCATGCCCTGCGTCGTGGAAGATCATAAAGGCGCGCAGCACCGCGCCGCCCCAAAGGAAGACCGCCACTGCACGCACCAGCGGCGCCGCCGCCCACCAGTCTGTCGTGGCGCCGAGGCCGTTGGCGACCACACCGAGGACGGCTCCCGTACCGAAGCAGACGAGCGTCTTGGCGGCGGTGTCGGCCGCCTCGCCGACACTGCCCTTGTTGTAGTCGCCCCTGGAGATGTGCGCCATCGCGACGGTGCGCAGCTGCGCGTTGCGGTCCTTGGCGGCGGGCGCGTCGCACCCCTCGAGCCGCGCCTGCGGCTTGCCGCTGAAGGCCAGCTGGTCCGTGAGAAATCGGCCGATCCACTTGACGACCGTCGCGACCCCGTGGGGCTGCAGGAACCACGTGGCCAGATACGCCCACGCCAGGACGGAGCGCGCGGTCGACTGCGCGGTCGCCCATGGCGCGGCGAAGCCGTCGTGGGAGAGGGTGGCGAAGCAGGCGTAGCCAAAGCACACGCAGCGCGCGCCGAGGAGGAGCGCGCCGAAAGCGGCCCGCGCGATGGGCACGAGGCGTTCCCAGCCCTCGAGCCGACGCGCGGAGAGCAAGAGGGCGAGGGCAGGCGTGGCGACCTCCTGGGCCATTGCACAGAGCGAGAGCCTCGGGAGCACACGCCAGCAGAGGCAGCCTAGAGCGAGCATGAGGTGGGCAGAACGGTGCAGCCAAAGCACGCGGCTCGGCCTTTCCCAGCGGAGCCACAGGACCAGCCACTGCCAGAGCACGTAGCCCAGGAACACTGCGCCGTAGAATGTGGCAGCCTCTCTTACGCCAGTGGGGCTGGCCGCGGAGCCAGCGCCGTGCTTCTCGGTGGCGAGCCAGAACAGCCAGCGCCGTGTCTCCACTGGCGCTGTGACCGGGTTAGCCTCGGACCAGCCCCAGCCCTCGCGGTAGTGCGAGGCCAGAGCCCGCGCCAGCGACCCGCTGAAGGCGGTGGTATAAAGGAAGCTCACCACGTGTACTGCAATCTGCGGGGCGACAGTGTCCTCCGTCTCACCAAGCCTCTTGGCGTGCTCGGAGAGCCGCAGCGGTCGGTAGCGCTCAACGAGCCGCCGCGCCACAAGGCTGCCCCCTCCCAGAAGGGTAAACGACGCCGCAGCCGTAAAGGCCTCGTTCATGCCACACCAGTGCCTTTGTTCGCCCAAAGGTCGCCGTGGATGCTCGTGAGGCCCAGGCGTCTACCAACAGTCGCTATAGCAGTTTGGTAGGAACGCAAGGCGCGGTGGCATACTTGCGGGTCCTCTAGTTTTTTACTATCTGGTACACCCATCATAGAAGAATCGCAATCGTGTCAAAGCATGTGATACAGGGTACGCACCATGCTACTACGTACCCACTCGCATCTTCTTGGCCAGATTCGTGTGTGTGTGTGTGTGTGCGTCGGCGACTCGTTGCCGATACATAAATATTAACGCGCCGGAGGGGTGCCAATCCAAAGAAGAAAGAAGAAGAATTGACACCAGGCCCTTGCCCCGATCTTATGGAGGACCGTATTGTTTTGGACGATAGGGTCCTCGGCGTGCTTTCAAGGCTGATTGATCTTTTGGAGCCGGCCGTCCCTGTGATGTCGTTCGGCCCTTGTCAGGACGCTAAGTTTGTCAGCACGGAGGACATCCCGCGCTCTGCTTGCCTCTGTGGTATCTTATCTTATCTTATCTCTTATCTGTGGTTTCGTTGGTGGCATGTGGCGAGTCGTTGTTGGGTTATTCCATAACTCTGCGCCGCGGCGAGCGCGTCTCAAGAGCGGCTGGGCAGATGGCCACGGCGGAGGAGGAGCGTCTCGCACCGTCTGACCAAATGGCCACGAACGAGGAGGAACCTGTCGAACGAAATCTCCGCAGCGGCGGCGCGTCGGGCAATGATGATAATGAGGAGGATGCGACCGCCCCCACCCCCGGTGCCTGGAACCGCCGCATTTTAGGTGATTTCGCGGATGATGACGGCAACGACCCCTTCCCCGCGCACTCCTTGCCGGCGGGTCCTCTGCACAGCACACACCTGGTCGAGGCGGCGAAGGAAGGCACCATGCTGGTTCGGAACTACGAAGGGAGCAAGATGGTTGGCCACCAGCAGGTTGGTCCAGCCGACTACGACCCCTACAGACGCAGCTATGACGCGAGGGAGGAGGATAAGAAGTGGAGACCGTTCCGAGCGCTCCCCCCGGGCCAGGATCCGGACCCGCCCGCGTACGGGCTCAAAGGCCTTTATAACGTGGGGGTCGGCTGTGCCGCCTTTATCTGCATATCCGTTTTCGCCTTCTTCCTCATCATCATCCTCTTTTACCTGGAGGACTTTGGCGACTTGGACCTGTGGATGTACGAGGACCATAATACAGCAGGCAACGCGCCCCCGCCACCAGTGCCCGACCTATAGCATGAACATGTGCAGCGAGGCCGGGGCGCCTCACCTCCAGCTAACCTGCAGGTGGTGTGTGCTGTGCGCCATGGCGGCCTTAGAAGTCTCACACACATGGGTCTTGCGCGTGTTCCATGCATCTCTCTGCATCTGCATTATATATCATGTGTTCATAAGATGACAAAGAAACTAAAAGAAACCACCTAACGGGCGCCCCCCCCCCCCACCCCCCCCGGGGCGCGCCCCCGGGCGGGGCACTCTCCACGCCGCGGCGCCGGCGGGCGCCCCCCCCCCGCCTGGACGCACTGGACTCGGAGATCCCCCGAGAAAACCGTTACCGTGGTTCGTGCGGTGGAAAATTAAAGTGTCGGTCACTCTACATGGGGGGCGCCTGTGGCTGAGGATTCTGGGCTCCGGAAACTTTTGACGCTTTTGAGAATATTGATGGCCTGGTGCTCTCAAAATAGGTTTTGAGCTTTGGGATCTTTGAAGGGCTCTCCTTTGCAGCATGTTGAGGAGACGTGGGGTGTTAAGCACGGAACGTCCGAGGAAAGGGCTGTACGTCGCTCGGTCGGGCATAGCCGGGAAAAGCTGTTTGTTTGGTGCTTTTCTAGTACGACCCTTATGTACCTTCTAGTGGATGCATGCCGTGAGCGGTTGCCGTAATGCCGTGAGAGCTTGAAAGCTTGATCTTTCGCAAGGAATGTCAGTACTTTTGGCTTCGAGCGAGGCATCGGATCCCGTCATCAAACCTGCGCCAAACAGGCTTTTGAAGCGCGTTTGACACTTTTACGGATATCGGTACTAGGCGGTGTGGGGTCCGCGCGCCGTCCCGTCCGCGTGTCTGTGGGCCACGATGTCGGGCCGCGGTAGCAGGCTGGGCGCCCCCGGCGCGGGCCGCAAGCCAAGGAAGCGGCGCGGGTAAACGCCGTTTTCGCGTTTAACCAGCGTTATTTAACCACGTCGGTAACCGCGGTCTAGGCGGTGATGCATCTGGGGCGCGCGGCGGGCACGGTAGCGAGGTGCCGGCGGCATTTCGTCGCCCGGCCAAGACACAGTCCGTCCTAAGTCCGTCCACGGTCCCGTGTGTTAAGAGAGCTTACACCAAACACGTAACACGATGAATCCGATCACAGATCTGATAACCGTATACACAAATGGACATAAATAATGGGCAGATCGAGGCGAGGATAAGCTTAGGCGAGGGAAGAAGTTAACTTATCCGTCGCTCCCGTCCGAGCACAGTTCGAGGCACGCAGGGGGCACATCCAGCGGACGTACCTACGACGGCATCCAAGCGGATGGTGCGTCAATGGATCCCAAACAGCCCCCCCCCCCCCCCCCCCCCCCCCCCCCCCCCCCCCCCCCCCCCCCCCCCCCCCCCCCCCCCCCACCCCCCCCCCCCCCCCCCCCCCCCCCCCCCCCCCC
>Ga0115006_10002607_pt1 | contig 11912 bp, 7 predicted proteins | sample ArcOceMetagenome_3_FD_88943 | JGI IMG/M metagenome (GOLD analysis project Ga0115006, IMG submission 88943) | Marine eukaryotic phytoplankton communities from Arctic Ocean - Arctic Ocean- Svalbard ARC20M Metagenome | ecosystem: Environmental > Aquatic > Marine > Oceanic | place: Arctic Ocean...
GAAGGGGAAGGGGGAACCAAGCAGAATGATCTGAGCGATTTAACTGCCGAGGAGATTGCTCGTCTGGCTTCTTCTGGTGGGGATGACGATGGCGACGAGAAGCCACCGGCCGCTGTAAGCTCTGGCGCTGAGTCCAAACCGAGGGCAGATACAAAGCAGGATGCGGCGCCTGGTGCCACTACTCCCACAGGGTCCGGCGGCAGCCCCCAAAACAAGCAGCAGCTCAAGGGTGCTGAGCTCAAACTCCTGCTCGGGGCCATGTCGCCCGAGGAGGTGGATATATCTGGTCCTCGCGCCCGCAGGGAGCAGCGCAAGGCTCCTTCGCTGTACGATCCCGGCGACATGGGCGGCGATATGGACTGGTCCAGCAAGAAGGAGGCCGAGACCAGGTCTGGCCGTCGGGCCGCGGCTCCTCCCGAAAGTAAGAAGCGCAAGAGGGAGCTGTTGTCGGATGTTCTGGGAAAGAACAAGAAGGGCAAGTCGAGTGGTGGGGGCGAAAAGAACCCCAAGAGACGTCGCAAGGAGGAGAAGAAGAAGGCTAAGCGTGCAGCCATCCGGAAGAAAAAGAAGGTGAGTGTGCAAATTATAGTTGCTCTATGTTATGTTTCGGCCTTCTGACCCGAAATACCTATTATCTAACTCTCTTCGATCATCTTTCTCTTGCATGTGTACTCTCTTCTTTTGCAGCAGAAAAAGAAGAAGTCCAAACCCAAGGCAACGAAAAAGGGTAAGGGCCATCTGCCACCTAACGAGAAGGAGGGTGCGAACTGCGTCATGTGCTATGACGATGAGCGCGTTGACGTCTGTATTTTCTGCGCCTGTCGTATTTGCTTCTCCAAGGATGACACCGAGGAAACTCTTCTGTGTGACGGCTGTGATTCGGAGTATCACCTTTACTGCCTCGACCCTCCTCTTTCGTCGATGCCCAAGGATGATGATGAGTGGTACTGTCCTGCCTGTACCAATGTCGAGCTGCGCAAGACCCTTGCCGCTGAGCGGAGGGCGAAGGCCAAGGCCGCGGCCGCATCGCCCAAGAGTACCCCTAAAAAGGGCTTATCTAAGTCTCCGGGCAAGCAACAGTCGCCACCCTCGGGGTCTGGACGAAAGAAGGGACGGAAATCTCCCACTATGGAGGACGACCCTTTGCTCACAAGTCGCAGCGGCCGAAAGGTAAAGCGTGCCCAATTCCACGATGAACTCGATGTTGGTGTGCAGCACCTTGCCACATCAATGCGTACGGTCGGTGAAAGCGGCAAGCTTCAGCTTCATGCGATGAGCCCCGAAGAGGCAGCTGCTATCAGAGCGGCCGCCGCATCGAGTACCGCAGCCGGAGGCAGGAAGGCTGGAGCGTCTGGTGTCGGTGCCCCAAACTCCACGGCCATGCTATATGCCTCTGCCTTGAGACAAGGAGCTATCCCACCAGGAATGGTCGGTAGTCTCCCCACAGCAATGCCTACTACCAATGCGAATGGGTGGGGCCCAGGTTCGTCATTCCCGTACGAGTATGTGCCACCTCCTCAAAGTGATACGAGCAAATCCTCTCGTCGTAAACCCGGCGCTCGCGAGTGCATCCAGGCAGCGAAGAGGTTCGGAGTACAGATTATCCCGGAGAAAACCATTGGCGTCCTGGTGGACTACTGCCAGAGAGGTAAATTGGAGCATCTCATCAAAATGAGAGAGAAACTTGATGACCACTCTCGCTTCCTGGAGCTTCAACTTGCCGAGCTCGAAGTCCTTGTCAAACAAAAGGGAGAGTCGAAGATAACCGTCCCACCTGTTTTCTTTTCTGGGATGACCAGTCCTCGTGGCGGAAGTACTTCCCCTCCGCCTCCGACGCCAACTCCGACGCCCGCCACTAGCAGGAATACTTCTACCGCGGCGAGTGTTGCGTCTCTCAAGTCTCCCGCCAGGCAGATCGCTCAACAGCAGACGTAAGTCGTAACATATAGCAATATAATTGTAGCGAAGACTTGTTGGATAATATAATCCTTGGTGTTGATATCTTAGTCCTCATTACAGGTCGACATCCCTCTGGAGCTACTACGAACTCGCTCGCTAAACCCCCGAGGTCATTTGCTTCCACCTCAAGGCGTACACACTATTCGCCGGGCCGCGTTGCATGAGCTCGGCATGACTTCCACTCTCTACGACAGCACCATCCTTCATCACCACTATCCTATTGGCGTGACGGCCTGAGGCCCAGTGATTCGAAGTAAGTAAGGTGGCTGCGCCAGTTGCCCGAAGCGCCTTGATCAATACAGCCTCCTCTACTTCATTTGCATGTGCTGTTACGTCGTCCAACAGTAGCAGAGACCCTATCAGGCTTCCCTGAACTGCATCGGGTGCTGTCATGGGATTGTCGTTGCCCAAGACTGTCTGGGCAATGGATCGGGCCAGTAGCACCTTATTCCATTCAGAAGGCGATAATATTTGGGCGGAAGGACGGGTCGGGGACGGGCTAAGCTCGTCTTCACTGGCAGTCACGACGGTCGAAAGCTTGGACGGAAGACGCGCCACCAGGCTCGAGAGTCCGGCAACCTGTATGGCAATGGCCATGGCATTATGACTCGGGCTCCCCGGTCCACCGCCACTGCCGTTCGCTGGATCTAGAATCTCTTGCAATGTCAAGCCGGAGAATAGCGCCGCTGTATCAGATAGGGTTCGAACATCATTCAGCACAATAGCGATGTTCCGCTTCAGTCGCTTCTTATCCCATCGAGTGACATCTAATCCCCCAACGTTGATCCTACCTCTCACAAATACGGTTGAGCGAGACTTGGTGGGCGGGGACACGAGGGTCTCTCCAAGGGCCGCGAGGAGCCTACTCTTACCGCTTCCATCATCACCCAACACCAGACAAACTTCCCCATTCTTACACGATAATTGAGCACCTCGACAAGCCCAAGCTCGTCTCTGCGCATGTGCCGCCCAAAAATCACTTACAGTGATTCCGTTGTCTGGCGATGTCTGCGCTGCTAGCTGCAAAACATCCTGCGAAGCTTGGTTCGACTGGGCTAGTTCAGCTACAATTCCCGATAGTAATCTTAGGAAAGAGTCGACGGAAGAAGTAAGCTTGAACTCATCTGCAATTGATGACAACACACGTCGCGAGACGGTATATGCCACGAGGAGTAGCGACACTAAGCGGGTCCCGGTATTCCATCGTTCAGAAACGTCCACCGAGGCCGAGGGAGCGATCACGACGTAGACCGCAACTGGAATGCAAAGCAACGCCAGGACAGACGCTTCATAAGCAACCCGACGAAAAACAGCACCAGCTCTGCCCTGATTTTGGCTCATACTATCGATGCGGCTCTTAGCAGAAGGCCTCGGAAGCGATGATTTTGGCTGCATGAGCATCCAACGGTCCAATACTCCCTCCACAGCCCCCGGCTGCGACAATAGCGACAACCGAGTTGCGCTTGAAACGCCCATATCCAGCACCGCTGCTGTTGAACGCTCAGAATCATATTCTTCTTCATCGTCGCCGAGTCCTTTCACAGCAGCATCCACATCCAGGTGATCGCTTGCGCTCTTCTTTTGCTCGATATGCCGAACGATGGTAGGGAGGGTGGAAATTGCAAACAGTACCACGAAAAGGGAAGCCTGTACCACAACTGCCAAAGGATTGTCGACAATTTTGGTGCACTCCTCTCCAAGCAGGGCCCCAATGGTTAGAGCCATGGAACCAAGGTGAGATTTCATTCCTTGACCAAGCACGGCCCATTCTAATGGCCATTTCCAAGCGCCAAGAGAAGCAATATCGACGCCAGCTCCAATCATGGCACCGACGATGGGCTTTGCGACGGAAACTGTCAGAGCAATCAACGCAATGGTTGACATTCCAACTAATGATCTTAGCCGTGACGCTTCCACATCCGACCAAACTTGTCTTCGTGCTGATTGGGCAAAGACGTCGGGCATAGCTTTGCGTGGCGGCAAACCGGCGACTAGTCGAAGGAACATCTGACTCGAAGACGTTTGATCGCGAACATGGGCTGACACGGCCGAGGCCGTTCGTCGGACAGTAGGACGGACGAATACATCGTTCGACCAAATCGAGAGGAGAGCCGAGGCAAAAGCAAGATGCGCCCAAGAATCCTTGCAGGCCGAGGAAAATGCCGTAAACAACGCTGAGAGGAGCTTCTTACCGCCTTGAATATCTCCAACAATGGGAATGACGCCATCTCTTCCCTGGAAGACGATCGTTGAGGTATCCTTTAACGCTGCCACAATGAACGGGGTCAACTCATTGATTGCAACGACAAGAAACACTAGAGCCGCGATGTCAAAGAGTGACCGCGTCCTACCGAGTCGATGACACTGATACCCTTCCTGCCTCGATAACAAGCTGAAACCAGACTCGCCAGTTCGAGAATCTCCTCTCCCCAGGAGATTTGACACCGGTAAAGGCACGCCGCTATCAGCCACTTGTCTGGCACTTTGGCGAACGGACGATGGCGGTGTTGACGTCTGCTTGGCAGGCGCTGTATCCCAATTGTCGTCTTCATCCGACCAATCATCTAGATCCAGAAGCGAATCTCTCCGGCGAAAGAGCGACGCAGGATTTGGCAGGAGACCGAACGCTCTCGACAATGGACCCCCTTTCGACGAATCAACGCTCCAATCACCGTCGTCGTCATCATCCTTTGCGGCTTTGCGTGGTTGTGGAGGAACAAGATTTTGACGGTCAGGTGCAGAGGAAGATACACTAGTAGGCTCTGGCGCTGATGGTTGCCCCAAGAGCTGCGCAATTGGAGAAGATGGTTGTTCCGGTGAGACATTGCCAGCACCCCCAGGGCCCTTTGATTCCACAGCGAAAGGGGAGGGAACGGCGTCCGCGGTCGCCCCTCCGCTCGAAAGCAAGGAAGTGGCCATGGTACCACCAACGTGGCCATCTTCAACAGCAGCCTGCGCTTCGGCCTCTTCCACCTGGGCCTCGGCTGCCTCAATATCGTCCTTGAACAGATCGAACATATTGGGAGCGGCACGCGCCTTCCGCTCGGCCCTCCTGATTTGCACGAGTCCCTTCCGACTACCCGCCACGCTGGCGGCCACGGCCTCTTTCACGGTCATTTTGCCCGCCGTGGCATACTTGACGGTCCGACCAAGCGCCCTGGCACGCTTGTCAACGACATCCTCGAGGGACGCGACGGCATCCATCCCCTTCTCGAGGCGACGCAGAAGGCCATTGAACATGGTTGGTGCCCGGTTCTGCTGCTGCTGTGTGTGATAACCCGGCGGTGGCGGCCTCCGCTGCTGCATCGCCAGAGGTGGCTGGCGCATTCCCCCATTAGACCACCGCTGCTGCTGCTGCGCATGTTGAGGCTGATACGGCACCATTCGGCCGGACGAAGTCGCCGGATCATTGCCAGCATTTGATGGCGGTTGCGCACCCTCCTGCCGTTGCTGCATTGCATAGTACTGATCTTGCTGTGGCTGCCCTTGTTGATGATGCTGGTAGCCTTCATATCCCTGAAAATTCTGCTGCTTCTGTTGCTGCTCCTGTTGCTGCTGCCAGGCCGCCCAATGCTGTTCCTGAGATTGCTGCGGTTGCCGAGCCCAACCCGCCTGCTGCTGCTGCTGCTGCTGCTGCTGTTGACCATAGCCACCATATCCTTGCGAATACTGCTGCTGCTCCCCTTGCGTCTCTTGGCCCTGTTGATGCGAGGACTCTTCATAACTTCCATAGCTATTGGCTGAAGCGTCACTTGCATCCGCGCCAAAAGGCGTCGTATCTATTCCACCGACACCGGACGGCTCTGCACCTGAACTACTTGTGGGCCCGTGCTGTTTTTGCACTTCACCGTCCGCCGCATGCGCATCTTTATCGTCGGCGGCATTTGGAGCAGCATCTGGATTTGACGCACTAGTGCCGGCACCCGCCCCCTTCGCCTCCTTCTCCAGCTGTCCCAAAAACATCTCCTCCCGCTCCTCCTGGCCGAGACCTGCCATGGCCACCGCCGCATTGAGGTTGGCTGCCGACGCCGACGCTGTTGTCGTTGTGGAGGCGGATGGCCTTTGTTGTTCCTGCTGCTGCTGCTGGCGCGAGGGAGGTGGCGGAGGAGGCATCTGTTGGTACAATCGCCGTCGCTGATGATCACTGGTACTGCTGGTACTACTTGGGTGCTGCAGCGCTTGCGTCCGCGTGGAAGTCGTTCCGAGGGGCGGGGGAGGGGGCGGCATCTTGACGGAGCTCTCTCCAGAACCAAAACTCGCGGGAGAAGAAGCTTTGGCAGCAGCACCGTCGCTACCCTCCATCTTTGCACCGCTGGACGCAGCCGATGCTGCTGCATGGGGACCAGCACCAGATGGAGGCGGCGGAGGGGGAGATCGATGGGCGGCGGTGGTACTCGTGCCAGATGTGACCGGTGCCGTCGAGGCCGAGGCCGAGGCAACTCCGGCGCCGCCGCCACCGGAGAGATGCCCGACGGCAGCGAGCGCCAGGAAGAGCGCCGCGGCTCGCCGGTGGACCAACATTTAGGAATTCCTACGTATCTCTATGGCTGCGTATCCTTCCCACTTCACACGCACGAACTTTGACCCATCGTTGCTTGTTGCATCGCATTCCGTGATGGCATGATCGCATCGCCGGCTGAGCCTTGGCTCTGGGTCTCTGGGTCAAACGTAAACACGTTAAGAATAAACCCGGATATCGATGCACTTTCACGGGAGAGTGGAAAAAGCTCCTCTGCTCTGACAACACGTGTCAGTCACCAACGAGAAAGAGAAGCAAGTTGATGGGTATGATGCACGATGGAGGATTTGGCCGCCATCATTGTTCTCACAACAAAAGAAACCACAGAACCATCGAATAACACCAAACTCCATACCATAAGCATATTGCAAATAAAACGCCCGTCCAACCATGTCCCTCCCAGAGAAGCGAGCGGCGGCGAGCCGGATGCGGATGGCATTGATGGCCCTCCGTCGTCAGTCGCCACCGGCGCTGTCGGCGGCCGCCATGTCCCATGCGTATCCGTATGTGATGGGAACCATGGTCAGTCGGTCTGCACTTTCGTCCTCCTCCAATAGTGCGAGCCGCCGTCCGATCAGTACGGCTAGCACCCGTCTCCTCGCCACCGGCACCACCGGCACGTGCGACACCAGTACATGTAGCCTGCCAACTGTTTACAAATTCCGTTCCGATCTCCTCCTTAGTCTAGGTCCCATCAACCTCTACCAACAGCAACAGCATCGCTTCAAATCGGCAGTGGTTGATCATCCCGATGACGACCACCATGGTGGTACTCCTGTCGCCGGCGGCTTCGAGGCCTTTGATCAGGTCCTCACTGATGCGTACACGAGAATCAACAACGGTCCTTGGCACGAAACCGTCAAGGCTGTTGAGCACGTTCTGCACGGAAGCGACGAGAGCAAGGCCAGGATTCTTAATTTAGGATCCGGCGTCGGGGAACCGGGCACCTCCCTTAGTAATCGCTTTCCCAAGGCATCGGTTGTTGCATCCGATTCGACTCATGATCTGTCGTCCTTCAAAGATGGGTCCTTCGACGTCGTCACCTGCGCCTTTGGTCTATCGCTCCTCGAGAATCCCGAGGAAGCAATGAGACAAATTCACCGAGTTTTGAAGCCGGGTGGCTCTCTAATCATTGCTGTGTGGGACTCGCTCTCTATTGAGCATATGTCAGACGAGATAATGAAGGCCATCACGAAGGACAAGCCGATGCCGGCCCGAACAATCGACTACCTTTCCTTTGCCCGCCCTCATGCCCTCGAGAGACTGATCGAAGACAACAACATGGCCGTGATCAAAATGGATCACAATGAATTCCCATTTCAGCTAAGTGGTCTCGATCACCAGCCCCCTGATTTCGCCTTCAATGTAGCAACAATACCGATCCATCAGAACCTCCTGGACCTACAAAAGAGCGGCAAGAACCCCAAAGCTCTGGAAGAGGCTCATGAAGCTTTCAAGGCTCTCATAGATGAGGGCGTTCTTGTCCATAAGGATAGCAGCGGTCACATGTTCACCGGCCCCAACAGATTCAAGCTTGCGATTGCTAGACGTCAATTCGAAGATGCAGATGGAGTTCTGGACAAATAGATCCGAACTTCAACGAGTATGATATGTATTGCATAGATCTAGAATAGAGAGCCTACAGAGACACAAAGCAAAATATATCGAATCAAAATAGATAGATCTATTGATAGCAAGCATCGAGTTAATGTCTTCACGTCTTTACTCATGTAAATGTGCCTTGAGAAGTCTCAACGAGCTGCATATTATTCTCGTCTTCTTCACTCCCAACAATAATGCCCTCGGCTTCCGCTCTGTCGGCTGCCAGCTCTTCGAGTGTTTTCCCCGACGTCTCTGGCACGACGCGGCAATAAAAGATCATGGCACCGACACCGAATGTTGCATACCACAAGAAGAGCCCCGCATCGCCCAACCATTCGCTCATAGAGACGGCGGTCAGTGCCACCAATCCTGAGGTACATCGGTTGGCAGCCGCGCACATGGTCATGCCCGCCGCTCTTTCGCTCATGGCCAAGTTTTCACTAGCACACAAAAACGTGAATGGTCCCACGCCGACCGAGAAGGAAGCCATAATGGCACATAATAATATCACAACGACCACTGGGGTCCAGTTCTGTGCAAACGCTATGCCCATCATAAACGTCGTGAATGCCAGCAAAAATGAAGATGCCATCAAGAGAGGTCGACGGCCAATGTTGTCCACCAGCCGCATCGCAACCAGCTCTGGTAGCAACTTGCTAAATCCCACTGCGATGTTACCAAGAAGTCGCTGCTCAGGCGATTCCAACCCCGCGTCTGCCAGAAAGTCAGCACTGTAGTACAGGACAGCCTCCGTACCACTGATTTGTTGCCAAAATCCTAGGCCCAACGCCAAGCGTTGACTCTTCCCAAATGCGAATCGACTCTTTTGTTGCTGAGTTCGGATCTCCTTTTCCATGGCCGACAAGGCCTCTTCACTTTCTATTTCGGTACTTCCAAGACGGTGAAGGACTGCCCTCGCTGCTGGCTTTTGATCGTCCAGCATCAGCCATCGCGGTGATTCCGGCAGGCCCGATAAAAGTGCCAGAACAATTGTTGGAAACACAGCACCAAAGCCTAACATCAGCCGCCAATTTCAACTGGTGGGAACGATAATCTGCACCAGATACGATACGATGTACCCCAATAATATGCCAGCATTGATGGCAACGTCAAAGGTTGTATTCAATTCTCCTCTCATGTGCGATGGCGAGACCTCGGATATGAACACAGGTGCCGCAATGAAGGCAACTCCAACTCCAAGACCAGCCACGCACCGCCCTAGGAGCAACACTGTGTAGTTGGTTGCTATCACCATAAACACCGTCCCTACCAGGAACAACCAACACGTTAGACCAATAGTGAACTTCCTCCCGAAACGATCAGAGCAGGGCCCACCAATTAAGGCCCCGGCGGCGGCAATGAAATTGAGAGACCCCAACGCCACTTCTTTCTGTATACTTGAAAGATCGAATTCGTTATCGATTGGTCCGATCGCCCCAGCCATACTGCCCACATCGTAACCAAGTGTCGCAGCCGTCGTAGCCGCAACCGCAACCAACTTGATTAGTTCACGGTTGGTCTTTTCTTTGGTGGCATTTGTTTCTCTGTGTTCAATATTTATGCTAGCATACATTTGAGAGGCGTCAGACTGATTCGGACTTCTTTTTGCGTCCTCGTTATCTGCCATAGTCTCAAAATGTTCTGAATTCATGCCAGGTACAGTGCCTCTAGGAATCTCTTCCTATGCTCTTCGGCAGCAGAAGGCATCGGCAGAGCAATGATATTCGCTTTTTCCCTTTGATTTCTCCTTTCGACCCCTGCCTGATGAACCTTTTACCCCTTCTTTTGCATTAAATTTATCAAAAACTGCTTCGGCGCTTCCCTTCAAGTTGCCACAATCGCAATCGTCAGTCGATGAGTGAGTGGTAATATTGATACTGCCCTCCTTCCAAGCTACGTAGTAGCTAGGCCGCAACCAATATAGAAATGACACGTCGGCATAGGACCGCAAATGTAAGCTTCGCAGGGGTTGCCCTGCTGGCGGCAACATCCGCGATGGGCGCATCTGCGTTTTCCCTCCAGCCACCTTCAGGCACCGCCGCCTTTACCGGTGTGACCACCACCGTCAAGACCAGACCCCACCTTTCGTCTCCTCTTTGCCTCGAAGCAAACAGTGATTCCGACGACATATCTCAGACTCAGGCACCGGGAAGAAGCGCTGCCAGAAATATAGTGGCCGCCGCCGCCCTGGCATCGGCTGTCGCCTTCTCCCCGGTACTCGACGGTCCGGCCAACGCATACGATCCCTCGGATTATGCCAGCGAGACCGTGACGGCGGCGGTCACAAGTCTGAAGGAGGCCCAGGGAGACGCATCGAAGAGCTTCCAGGCTTTCGAGGAGATTGCTGCCATTATCGCGGAAGGAAAAGGCATCGGCGGTAGCGTGAATTACAACGGAGTGCAGCTGGAGCGAGGGTACATAGCCGACGAGGACACTACCATCTACAATCCCGGACTTACTCTGTTGACAGAATCGGAGAAGGATCGGCTGGTGGAGGCGTTGGTGAAGAGTCGAAAGGCTGGGTTAGAAAAGAATGCTTGGTCCAAGGACAACGAGCTGGGTTTTACGGAGCTGAAGAGCAAGCTCGATCCGCTCTTCATGTGGGAGCTGAGAGGATATCTGAAGATCCTGCCCTTCTACGGAGCCGCAGTCTACCTTGCGACGTTCTTCGTGCAGCAGAATCTGAGACAAGTCTTTCCCGCGGCATATATTATTGGTGCCGTCGCCGTGTTTTTACCTATTGTTGGTCTCATAGCTGCTGGACCGTAGTCAATTTTGGCCAGAAAATTGGCTTAGTTCGCACACACAATGTCGGAATTAGCATCATTCATAAATAAATATGTTGGTATTTCTGATACATGGGGATAGCACAGTGCAATAAACTTTTTCAGCGGTAGTATTAGAGGCTGAATTTGATTGGAAGTGTCATATTTCGCCACAGTTCGGCCCTGCTTGGTCCATATCCTCTCTTTACATGTACGGTGCGGTAGTCTCATCAAATTGCAAAATTGGAATTTTGTGGACGCAGAAAATGTAAAATATCTCGGTATTTTTGGCCCATGAGCCGACCAGAGCACGATGGAATTGTCTAATGGTATCTCGAGGAGCCATACATGATCAAAAGCGCCATATTTTGTCACATCTTGGCCTTGCTTGGCTGGCCCTCCTTCTCGCTTCCTTCACTCACGAAGTCACAAAGCCAAAAAATACTTGCTTGTCAATATATAAATATGTCCGTAATTCTGGCGCAAAGGAGGACCAGATTGCAGTAGAATTGTCGAATAGTGTCGATAGTAGCCGCATCTGCTCGAATTTTCCATATTTCGTTACATCTGGGCCTTGTTTGGTCGGTCTTTCTCTCTCGCTCATCTCATCAATAATCTGTCAGCCGAAATTTAATGACGTGGAAAGAAAGTGATATTCTCGACTCAATCGACTCCTGAGAAACAAGCCAGTCAGGCCACAATTTTTCTAAAAGGCCTAAAAGGCTCTTCTTGGGTTCTAGCGTGCTTTGTACTTCTGGATCATTTCGAAGGCCTTTGACCTCAAAAATGACCTCACAAAGAAGCAAAATGAAAAATTGCCGAGCCGGCCAGGCACCCGGCCAACTTTGCGCCCCCTTCTTTCGTACAGTCTCGAGAATTAAGATAAAAGTATTCGGCGACGTATAAAATCTCATTATCCGCGCACAGACAGTTACAACGGATGAGCGGGAAATGCCGCGCCGTCTCGCTTCCAATTTTTGGTGGAGCCAAAAAGTCGATGTAAACAGCCTGGCGGCGAAGCAACGCTGATGGTCTGCGCCGACCTTCACCTCAATATCTGAACAGCC
>Ga0115006_10002609_pt1 | contig 11907 bp, 12 predicted proteins | sample ArcOceMetagenome_3_FD_88943 | JGI IMG/M metagenome (GOLD analysis project Ga0115006, IMG submission 88943) | Marine eukaryotic phytoplankton communities from Arctic Ocean - Arctic Ocean- Svalbard ARC20M Metagenome | ecosystem: Environmental > Aquatic > Marine > Oceanic | place: Arctic Ocean...
AGATTGCATGGATTATGCAATGAGGCTCTGGTGCTCATTTGGTTGACCAATTTGTGTGTTGCCTATGTGAATGCTCAGCATGCTTGGCCTCGTGACGCATTATGAATCTTAAGCAGAATACATTTTGAATGGTTCCCCTGTCCAAGATGTCAGGTGGACGAAGCTGAGCTCCAAAGTCGCCACGACGCATTAGATTTTCTGAAGGAATATCGCAAGAACAAAGGCACAAAGTCCATCATCCAGTCCTTCAAGGTTCAGCCAGAACGAGCACCGGAGTTCCAGACTTTCTTGGCTGACAGCCTGAAGGATTACAAGCTCTCCTACACAGGGACTAACACTGAACCATGGTCTCTCATTCGACAGGCGAACCAAGTCTCTTTGGACATGCTCCTTGACGAGCTGGACTGCTTCTCTTCCAAAAATGCTCGCCGGCCAGCGACCATATCGACCCTGGACAAGCTCTTCCCAAAGATAACATTACAAGGGGTCTGGCAGGGGTTCCTTCTTTTTTCCAAGAGACAATGTATGGCCACAGCATGAGGACAGCATGTTGCGGCATGCTCGGCACCTGGCCATGGCATGCTGCATTGCTCCATTTTGGGGGTGATTAGTGCATGACAATTGCATGGTATAGCCTGGAATGATTTCAAACAGTAGGGCCCTGGCAGGCAACCTTGGGATGTGCTTGAGTTGACAGAGTTGGATGAGTCCAAATCGCCCTTCATTGTCAAGTTCCACTTGCGCTTGTGTGCCATCCTTTGGATTGCACTTGCGCACTTTGAAGCCGATCGTGCGATGCCTCGCCCCATAGTAGCCGGCTGGATAAAATGCCCATGGGGGTTGGTACCACCAAGTGGATTATTCTCAGTTCCTGTGGCCATTGTGCATTCACCCGCCCCCCCCTACTTGCTCCGGCAAGTGTCGTGCTCCAGGCGTTACGTTTCCTCCATGTTTAACGGAGAGGGTATTACTTTGGCAGCCAACTCCCATCCGCCAGCAGCCGCCAGCCCTCTGGTGGCAGGCAGTAGCTGCCAGGGGGAAGCCGGCCGAGTGGCAGCCACCAGCTGCCAGCGGGTGGCCAGCAGCCAGCAGGTGGCCGCCCATGGATTGGTTGTGGCAAGAACATGAACACAGTATTGGTACACATGTGGGGGATTATGCCAGAGTTCCTGCGTATGATGATGGGCACAATTCCTGTCAAACAACACCCAGTCATGTCACGGGAGAAGGCACTTGTCATGGGCCTCGCCCAGACAATGTCATGCACTGAAGTCATGGAGGAGAATTGGCTTAACAGGGTGGTCAATGTCTTGAACGAGTCTGATGACTTCAGCACTAAGATGAAGCAGCAAGTGGTGAAACTTTGCTATGATAAGGTCGAGCAGGTCTGTGACTTCAAGGGTCTCGACATCATCAAGACCCGCTGGGCGACAGGCATGGCAGTGGGTTGCATACAGTAGACAGGGCCAACTCCCACCAGTTTATTTTACAATTGTGAGTTCGTCATGTTGCATAGTATGAAAAAAAGTGTCTAACTGAGACAAGACTGACCATGCCCAGGCATGGTCTGAGTGGCAATTGTAATCCCAGGTGGGAGCTCTGGCTTCATGTGCATACGTGCCCTCGGGCAGAACATTCACATTGGGAGGCTCTGGGCACATTCCATGAGTGAGCACACATGGCTGTGTGCCCGCCAGTTCTTTCCCCAAATGTGACCCCTTGGGCTTCCTACCATGCAGATTGGGAGTTATGGATCATCCCTGACAGGCAATCTTGAACTGTTCATTGAACTGATGGATGAGAGCCTCATGCAGTCGGCCGTCCCACAGGCATGGTTTCTGGACAAGCATATCCTCATGCCCAGTGCCCGGTCTCAAGTCAAAAAGGCCAAGGTTGAGGCAAATGCGACGTCATGCACTGAGGCTGAACAAGGGTATGCCGCTCGTCGCTTGTTAGGCGCGGCCCTCACCAAGGCCAAAGAGCATGACATTCCACTGGATGATCCCAAATTCGCCAGGCGCATCGCGCAACGAGTGTCAGAGACAGATCGGGCCTCATTGATTACCGTAGCCAAAAAGTTCACATCGGGGCTGCAGGCTGCCTCCAAACACTATAGTATGGACTTCGCCTCTCTGTTGGCAGAGTTTGACAAAGGCACATATGACGCAGAAATCCTCAACACACACATGCCAGAGCTCAAGGGCCCATACTGGTCATTCTTCAAGAAGGCTTCTGAACAGTATCATAGCACCGTGGCAGAGAAGGAAGCCAAGCAAGCAGAGCTTGAGCTTGAGCAGATCACGACAGGGGAGGCAGCACTAGATGAGGACACTGCCCTGGATGCCAACACCAAGGCTTCCCTGCAGCTGTGTTGGCAGCGCTTGACAAACACCTTTTTGCTGGCATTGAAGGGCTACTGGTGGAAGCAAAGGCAGCATATCACCCAGGTGGTCGAGAAAGGCAAAGAAATGTGGGTGGACCGGGAGGACAGACTTAGAGGAGATGCCGCAGATGAGTCATGTGGCGCAGACCAATATCAATTGACGAAAAAAGGGACAGACCCCTTGTCCATGATCCTCTCCAACCACAAATTCATGCAATTAGTGCTCGCCAGGCCCTGCTGTCTGTGGTTAGATCTGGGAATTGCAGACTACGATGCCGAGGCTCTGGAACAGGCCTTAAGGATCTTTGGTGTGAATGGGTTGGTCTTGTTGTTGCAGACAGGGACCCAGGAGGAGAATGGAAAGATGTTGGAAAAGGAGCAGACTATCATGCGTTCGTTATCACTGGCAAAGTGCGCACGGATTTGGCTGCAGGTGGAGGCTGAGGCAGGTGGCGTTGGTGTACAAGAAGCAAACAACAAGAAGCAAACTGGGTCACTGTGCATCTTCGCTGAGAATACAGAGGCCCTCAGCAATCCTTTGGCCAATCGGGTGTCCAGATCCTGATTAGATCATGACCAGATCATTCTTGCCATGGTTACAATTCATTGGCCAGTTGCAGTAAACCAAAAGCCCTTTTACGCTCATCATGCCATAATAACCAACACGTTCAAAACAAATAACACACATGTTTCTGAGCTGGGTGTCCAGGCAGGATTGCTGATTCACCCCCACAGTGTGATTGACATCCCTTCCATAAGCATACATGATCAGGTGTTCAATTCCTCAGCTGTGCAGAATGGCTTTATCATGGGGCTGCCAGCCATCGCCACGGAAGAGAAGGTTTACACCAAGACTCCAGACCACAAACGGCTTCTCCCAGGTGGTAGGCAACGCGGCAAGCATTTCTACAAGCAAATCTTGACAAAGCTTGGTATCATGAATGCTTGGATGCTCGCAGGTTCCACCACCCACCCACTCACTAGGGTTATACAAATTTCAAATGGCCACCAGAGATAGGGATATATATATAGGGGTCCCAGGTTTCCGGGACTCAGGTATGTTGCCCAGGTGCTGCAGCGGGGGAGCAGCACCTCTCTGTGGGGATGGGGCCCTTTGGGGTGTCATAAACCCCCCAGGCATGGTCCCCTTGGTGACCATGTTGGTGGGAAGCAACCGGATTCTTTCAAGTCTCCGATGATGAACGCAATGGACACATGTTCATGCACTGTTTTGACCTTGGAATAACGCGGCTTGCCCTCTCGGCTTGACATGTGTTTCTCCGAGCCAGGCAATAACAAGTGCTTTGCCTCACACTGCTGACCATCTTTCTTGGCCATGCAGTTATATACGCAAAGCCAAGGCTTCATGGGCGATAGACAACAAGTGGGTGAGCCTCAGCTGTTCTAAGTACAGCGGTGATTACTTACATGTGTACATGCATACGTGCGCATATGTATGCATATGTGTAGGTATGTCATGGGCAAGAACTCCGTTTTGTCTTGACATGAGGCGGCCTAGACTTCAGCCTGTGTGGGTTGGGACTGTGGCATGGGTGCCCTTGAACCTTTTTGCTTGGCAAGACCCAGGCTGGTAGGTTCAGTCCCAACACGTGACATTCAGTTGCACACCAACGACATGGGATGATTGTCTAGCTGGGTTACATTCCCTATCCGGCCCTTAATATATATAGTATTTTGTGTATTTTGCGATTATCACATGGTCATGGTCTGTCACCTCATGGTTAATGCATGATCCATGTAATCATCATGGGGCCGCAGACCACCAAACGTTGCTGAGCCAGAGGGGTGCCCCATTCATGTGTGATGCGCTTCTTGTGTGATGATGTGCCCAAGGCATTGATCATGCAATCACCACACATCATGTCACCGTGTCTCAATCAGGCATTAAATACGGATTAATCCCGACGTTGGACACTTTAATCACACACAGATCAGACATTCATCACGACTCCAATGTCTATCCAGGATTCCTGCATCACGCCAGTCTCCATCATGCATTCATTCTGAATTCACAATTTATTAATCCTGCATTAGGTGGGCAGTAATCATCCATAATCATGTATTGATCCAAAATTCATTATACATTAATCACTTCTCCATTGTGCGTGCCCAGAGGGGGCAGAGTGGCATGGGCAGGGTGTCATGGGCAGGGTGTCATGGGCCATGCGTCGCAAAGAATGTGGGTGTGGGTCGGCGAATGGCATCTGTGCAGTGCAGTGCTGAAATTTTGGTGGACGCACCACGGATCCTTGGCCAGGCATGGGACACCTGTGGGCAGACAGGCCCAGAGGAACGGTCGCCAGGCCATCCAGTCTGAGGCCGATCATGGGCCCAAGCAAGCCACCTCCCCAGGACCCCCCAAGGTCCACACATGCCCAGTTCCATTCTGATACTATCCATAAGGATTGTGAGCATAATCACTTTGGGTATGTACTCCAGGTTCTGAGACACCAGATTTAGTCCTGGTGGAGCCTGATTGTGGTGTGGGTGAGCTGATGGAGCTTTGGACCCTCCACCAGCCATTTTTTCTTATTTTTTTCTATGAGCAGTGCTGGCATCTAGATGGGGTTCTTACTTTGATGGGGGTCCTACTTTGATGCATTAGTATATTGGGCCCATGTCATTCATGTGGAAGATGTTCTGGCCAGGCTCCCCTTTTGAAAATGCACACATGCAAGTTTATGTGTTACCTTTGCTAAACACACTTCCAGCCAATTTGTTGTTCTGGGGTGCACATTTCCAGACACATGTCAAGTGTAGAACGCATATTTGCGACACCTGTCTTGCAACAAATGTGACTTGAATTCTACGGCTGACAGACATTCGAAACACACATCATAAAGTTAAAGGGTTCCCTCAGCTTCATGACAGCATGCATTGTATAGAGCATGTGCTTTTTTTGTATGGTATGTCTTTTGTATGTTTTTGTATGTCTTTTGCACAGTACGTCTTTTGTACATCTGTTGGGCTTGGCCCATGTGAGGTAAGTCTTCTGTATGCGTCTTTACACATATTGCCTGTCCAGCTACACCTTCACATCACAAACAGTGCACGTTTCACTTCACATTTTCATTGTTACAGGTTCGCTCTGAGGCTCTGTCATAGTGAATATGAGCCCTGCCCCCAGAATGGCATGACCATTTCAGCAAGAGCCATGTGGGGGACCTGGCCCCAGTCTCGCCCACTCAACACACATGCCTCCATCCAATCCACAAACATGGCCCACATGAGCAAGCCATTATTTTCTTTCCCCTCGTCCTGAGCAGGGCTGCCCAAACCCATGCCCTATGCCACCATGGACAAACATATTGATCTATTGATCTTCAGAGTTGTGGGTCCAGGCATGAGTTTCATCAGAAGCGCCCAGACTTGTGCAAGGGTGACTTGAAGTGGGTGGGAGGTGTCATGGGCAACACGCACAAAAACGGTGTGCGTTTTGGTCATTGCAGCAACTTGCAGGTGGCATTGGCTCAGGCAACATTGGAGAAGTCACGTGAATTGAAGCGGGTGCCCTCAGATACCATGGAGCAGATGGACAGGATGGCAATGCCCACACAAGCTATGAAACCGCCAGTGATCCCTAATGGCCTGTCCAAAATGCTGGAAGAGTATTGCCCCAACATTCCGGGTGGTGCACCAGTTCAAGTTCCTGTGGATGATTCACTGGACCTCCACCAGTTTCCAGGGGTTGTCCTCCATAGCATAGCGCGCATCGCCACCTATTTTAGAAAAGTAGATTGCAATAATCCGAACCGAATTAACATATTTTAACGCAACTTAATGTATATTCCCCAAACTGAGACTTCAGTCAAGGTAGGGGTTCTTACTTCTTTTCTATAGTAATTCTTTTGGATTCCAGGAATGCTCGGTCTCAGCCTAGGTACCTAAGCCTAGGTACCTAAGCCCAGCTGCCAATAACCTGAATTCCAGGAATGCTGGGTGTCAGCCTACGTACCCAAGCCCAGCTACCAATAGCCTGAATTCCAGGAATGCTGGGTGTCAGCCTAGGTACCTAATCCTTGGCAGACACCCAGATCCAAATCAAAAAACACAGAAATCACACATTCAATTGCATATTGACCACACAGTACTCATGCATGAGCCAATCGTGCAAATATTAATTGCAGTCTTACTGCATGCACTCGTGCGTCGACCATGCGTTAAACATGTATTAAACATACACTAAACATATGTTAATCACACATGTGCACCACGACGGCTCTGCATTAATCATTGTTAGACCATATGTTAATCATGCATTCGATGTCCCACACAGTATTGATGATTGCAACAGCATGCTTCATCTGAGAAGACACTACTCCACACACACACCACAACATTAGCAAATGCATACAGGAAGCACATGCAATGATGAAGCGAACAGGCTTGTGCAAGCACAGTCACACAAAGAAAATATACACTTGCTGAGGACATGCCCGTGACTGATGCAGCACACTGACACAAACAAATTCGATTTGTATAATTATAAGCATGAGTGAGAACCAACATATGCCACATGGACAAACACAGCAGGCGGCAAAGAACACACTATATATATATAGCCCAAACAGCATTTACACCAGAGGGTTCCCAGCACCATGTCTAGTGACCAGCGGCAGGGGTGTCAACACCTCTGCTTTAGGTCAGCATTCTCTTTTTTTCGCAGCTATTTATAATACTCCATGAGGGTCAGGTCGCTCTTGTGCATGCAAACTGGTTGCCTGCACAACCTACGACAGAGAAATGCAATGGTTCTGGCACATACTTAGTCCCAGGAGTCTTTGGGCCTCTGGGTGCCTCTTGGTCCCTGGGTGCCTCCCGGGCACCTTCTGGGGTTCTTTGGATGCTTCCTGGGAGCCACCTGGGAGCCCAGAGGTTGTCTCCTGCATGCCTCCTGGGTGCTTCTTCGGTAAGAAATCCACATCCAGGATTCCAACTTCTCCAGTACTCCAGGAATCCTCAAGGTGCCAGGGTCCTGGTCCTGGGGGAGGACTTCTCCAGGAAGCGGATTCCTCCTCCATGTCTCTTCCTCCAGGATTCTTCTGCCAGGACTCCACCTCCTCCTCCAGGAATTCAACTTCCACGAGTTCCTCCTCCAGGGTTCCTCCAGGATGCTTCCTCCAAGAACTCTCCTCCAGGATTCCTCCTCCAGGATTCCTCCTCCAAGAATCCCTCCCCCAAGAATTTCCCCAAGAACCCTCCTCTGGGATCCCTCCTCCAGGATTCCTCCTCCAGGATCCCTCCTCTGGCTTTCCTGCTCCAGGATTACAGTTATTTTTGCACTGTTTGGGTTCGCTTACTGGGGTCATATGTATATATATATGCCTCAAAGAACGGACTCCTGCATTCATCCAACAGATGGATGAAGTAAGGATTCTGCACTCATCTGTATCCTCAGGCTTGTGCGGCCAGTGGCTGACCACCCCAGTGAGACATCATTTGGCCACTCCGCTGCTGCTCAATTGGCTCTCTTGCATCACCAGGTGAGTGACAGTCTTGTTTTGGCTCCGAGCACTTGCGTATCCGACTGTTTGGGTGTGTACCCTGCCAGGGATTTCAAGAAGGGGGACATTGCATGTGCCATTGAGTCTACAACAGGCGCCTGGGTGGAGACTGCTGAGCTTCCACTGGCTGAGGAGGGCCGTCGTTTCAACTTGGTGCTGAAATGCCCAAATCCACGCAACGTTCTGCATGGCAGGGCGTGGGAGCTGGTCTTCCAGGGTGACGCAAAGCGATTTGTGTGGCCACATCTCAATTCCTCTGCCAATTATGAAGGGATTCACGGCTTACATGCCAATGTGAAATTGCAGGTCACAGGGACAGAGCTGGGCAATCGTTTCTTGCATGTGGAATTTCTGGAAGATTGCCCAGCATTCAGTCGGGAGTTATTGTTGGATTATGAAGTCACTGACGATCGCCCCCAGACCACACAGTTGGCTGCCAGCCCCTCCAAGAAAGCCCATGGGCACCCAGCACCGGCAGATTCATTGGCAGCCAGTTCCTCAGTACAGGACAACAGCCCGGCCCCTGTGACCAGCTCACCTCAGCAGCCAGCCCCTCAATTGTCACAGAATGGACAGCAGCTTCTACCAGCAAAGGTTAATCCAGAAAGCACAGCAGCTTCCTCCACTGTGGTCACAGAAGCAAAGGAAGAGGCAACACAAGGCCTCTGCGCTGACCAGCCGCAAAAGGTCCTGCCCGCCCCCGCGCAGAATGACAGCATGGTGGAGGATTTGACAAATAATGGGAAGTGTCTGTGCAAGTTTGACAGGCCACCCGGGTCAGCCCTCTATTGGTACCAGGAGGAAGCATGGCTCACCTTTGCGAAGCCAACCAATGCCTTCCCAGCCACTCTCGTATACACAGTTCTGGGTGGAACGGTCGCAGCAGCAACAGATCCAGAGCACTTGCTTACCTATGACATCAGTCACAAGACCCTTGTGTGGTGACTTGACCGAATCAAGCAGTTACCATTTTTGTGGGGGGAGTTTGGAATTCATGTCATCCTGCATTGCACACAGCAAGGTTCTGAGCTGCAGCTCCTAACATCACTTCCAGCAGATAGACCAACACATACAATTTTTTGATAATGCCGAGGCAGCGACCAATCCAACTTCCACCGGCCCAGGCTTGGCCATGTGAGTTTGTGGTGTGTCTGGTGCCTGAGGCGGGTCTGCATGATCCTTGAGGTAGTGCAGGGAAGCCATCTATTGCAACATACTCCTGATCAAACACATCATGTCCTTAGCAAGTGGGGCCAACATCAAGCACCTGATGCTATTGTGGGAGGGGCCAGTAGGAGGCAGGTCAGCAGGCAATTGGGCAGGTGGGCTCATGGGTGGGTGAGCAAGATGGCTTGTGGGGGCCAGGCAGTCCTGAGCATGCCAGTGTTTTTCAGGCGTCATGTGTGTCCCCATTCCCCAGTGTTTTGCTCCAACAGCTTCTTGCAGTTTGCAGACAGATCCACCCCCAGACCCCAAGCTTCTCCACATCATGGCCCCCTGATCTCCTTGCCTGTCTTGCAGCTCCCCATGATTTGCATTGGTAGTCCCCTGCGAATTGGAGCCGCCGGGGCCACATTGCTTTTGTGAGCAATTTACAAAGAAGGACAAAGCCCAGAATCCCCTGCTGTAGATAGCACAATACACATGCACAGGGGCCATGAGCCTGCCTGAATGCATCTGAATGCTGGCACCCAGCGTTTGCACAATGATGTTACAGACTGACCACAGTTTAATATTCAAGTTGTGGATGTTCGTTGCTCCCAGACTGGCATGGGCAAGGTACCAATCTACGAAAAAGAAGATGTCAGAAATCATTGCGATCATCGGCAAAGTCTATGGCTACAGTGTGGACAAAGGCAAGATGATGAAGACGGACCCCGGAGGCTACGCGTGGACACCCAATGCAAAGACACGGCCGCTGGCCAAGCATCTTTGTGGTTGTGATAGCCTTACGCCTATGTTCCAGATGAAGGTTGGTCCGGATGGCGTGCTATCACCAGAAGGAGTCGTTTTCTTCACCGCAGCGTATAAGGATGAGGGAGAGCCGGTCACTTTCATGAAGCTTCTTCAACAGACCTGCATTTTCTTATGTTTCGGTGCTCTGCACATCCGCCACTCCAGGAAATGTGCTAATGAGAACAAACATGTATAGGTTCCATGTTGTGGGTGCACATAGGTGGGACAACCCCTTCCCTACTTTTGACATAGAGTAACATAACGGCCACTCGGGTGGTTGAGCAGGAGTTTGTTTATATAGTTGGTCCCTTGGTTTGTCTTGGGGCGCCCTGGGCCACTTTTGGACCAACTTTGGGCTCCCTTTGGCTCATGTGGTATTCTGGGGCTCCATTTGGCTATCCTTTGGGGTCCCCCTGGTGATCCCAGGGTGTCTTGGGGTTCCTCTGCCTTCCTTTGGTTCCCTAGGGGTGCCCTTGGGGTGCCCATTGGCCATCCTTCGGCATCCCTTTGGCCGCCCTGGCCCACCTTGGTGGCTGTAAGGCAGCTTTTACATGCGCTGAAAATTGAAAGCCCAACAGTGCCATATTCATTGCTAAAACAATCTGTATCTGTTTTTTTTGGAATTCACATGATGATCCTGTTGATCCCAGCAAAGTGGTGTTGTGAAGTGCCATTAGGAGCCCCACTTCCACATGCACCAGGGGTCAGGATGACATGAGTTTCACAGACTCCCCTGAATTAGCGAATGCCCCTCTTTCCCCAACAACAACCAAGATTTGTCATGACATCATGAACTGGATGGGTCCATGAATACACACACCAGGTTCATTATGAGATGAAATATGTGGACCATTTGATTTGGGAGCTTTTGTAAATAGATGAGATGATGACGAGGACTCTGTTCCTGACCCAAACGAACAATATTTTCTTATACATATGTTTATGTGTCTTTCCCTCATATTTGTTATTATGTCCATGAACTATTTAGTGTTTTAGCCCATGTGGAGCGCTTCGGTTGGGCCCTGAATCCAACCCTCAACCAAAAAAACAGTCCTGGATGGGATTTCCAGAGCATGTCATATCTGAGAATGGGTATTGGAGGGCCTGCACCCTGGGTGGCATGCCGGCCACATGTCAAAACCCTCCAGGATGTCAGGACCCACCGTATCTGAGATTATGTGGGGGAGGGGTCATGCCCAAACACATGATTAATGCATTATTAATGCATGGGGAATGCGTGCTCAATGCATGGGCCACACGTGATTCATGCATGATGAATGTGCATTGACGCACGGTGCTGGCCCACACCATGCCAAGCCCATGGGCACCCCAAAGGCCAGCACCAGTCATTAATCGTGCATTACTCATGCATTAATCATACATGAATTACATATTAATCACGCATTAATCATGCATTAATCACACACTAACTGCAAGGAGGTGTGGCAGACCTATGGGCATCCATGTTCACCACACCTTAATGATGCACTAAGCGTAACAAGCATTAATCAACCGTTAATCATACCTCAATCATGTCAACCTGGCATGAGCACATGCGCCCCATCCTTTGGACGTCCATACGTCACCATATTTTCCGAACAAGCAGATTCCATAGCTGAGCGCTTCCTGGCCCATGGTTCCCCCCCAGTGGTGTTCTCAAAAGCACAGCATTGTGTTCTTGGTTTCACATGCGTGGTGTTCTCAAGGATCTTATCTGACTGGGTAGGGTGGCCCAGCATATGCCCCATGCGCCCCCTCTTCCAAAGAACCTGCTGGGCTCTCAATAAGTGCACATTGGTTCACATATGCATGCTGGGTGGCCACCAGTAGCTTGGTGAAGGTTAGCGGACATGAAGAAGAAGAAGAACAAGAAGGCCTAGAAGTGAGTGAAGTAGGCCTCTGGAGGCTTTAGTTGGCTGTTCGCCCAGTCGGATAATTGGTGCCTCTTGGGTATCTCCCTGGGCAACTTTTTGAGAGTCCCATCCTGGACGGGATCTGGCTAAAGAGATCTTGACCAATATATCGCAGTCAGTAAGGAAACAA
>Ga0115006_10002610_pt1 | contig 11905 bp, 4 predicted proteins | sample ArcOceMetagenome_3_FD_88943 | JGI IMG/M metagenome (GOLD analysis project Ga0115006, IMG submission 88943) | Marine eukaryotic phytoplankton communities from Arctic Ocean - Arctic Ocean- Svalbard ARC20M Metagenome | ecosystem: Environmental > Aquatic > Marine > Oceanic | place: Arctic Ocean...
CATGGCCCTGATGAAGACGAGCCTCTGCTGCTGAGTCAAATCCGTCAAAGCGCCGGGGCACGCCTCGGTCTCGGGGGTAGGATGGTTGTACCAAGTCGCCCAAGCATCGGCGTTGGCCTCGAGCTCCTCGTGGATATTGGCCAACTGGGGGATCTTCTCCCCAAGGGTGTCGGCAAGAGCGAGGGTCTGAGTCAAGTTAGTCTCAGGCAACCAGCTGGTGACAGCGGAGGTAACCAGAGGGGTCTCTCCGTCGGATCCTGCGTTATCCTTCGTGGCGTTCATCAAAAGGCTGTCGACGTAATCCTTGTCGATCTTGTCGTCGGCCATCTGAAGGGTCAAGGAGAGCAGACTGACGACAGTCAGCTTGTCCTTCTCGAAGAGACCCCTTCTGATGTAGTTGAAGGTGGTGGATGTGATGGTATCGTACAGCTTCTTGCACCTTACGGGGAAGTCGATAGTCTTCTCAATCTGGTCCATCTTGGCGTACATGACAGCAGCCTTGCCGTTGGCCATCTTCCAGTTCATCTCGACAATGTGGGTGCCATCCTCCCTGATCTCTGTGATCTTTCCGGCACCGAAGTTTCCGACATCACACAAGTCTCCAACCTTGCAGGCCTTGGCGGCCTGGGCAGCCTTCTTCTGCTGCATGTTGAGCATGAGGCCTCCCATCATGTCTGCCATGCTGGCCGCGCCATTGCCGGCCCTTGCCTTGTCGGCTGCTGCGATGTCCTCGGGACTGGCTTTGAAGGCATCTCCGAGGATGTCCTTGTTCCAGTTGAACCTCTGAGTCATGATGACCTTCTTGACGGTGGACTTGAGCTTCTTCATCAATCCCATCTTGGACTTGATTCCGCCTCCACCGCCACTAGCGGCAGCCTTGTCCGCCTGCTGCACCTTCTCGATGCCGCTCTGGAACACAACTACGAAGGCGTTCAGACTGTACATGTAGTAGGTGTGGATCTTGACAAGCTCGTTCATGATAAAGAAGAGCTGGGCTCCCCTCCTCGCGACAGGCCTGTATTTCTCCGAGGTCTTGTTGATGGACGCGGTTGTCTTCTTACCAAGCGCGAGCTTCTCAGCAATATCGTTGGAGACCTTCTTGGACTCCTCGAGGTTCTCAATAAGCGCGACATCCTCAGTGATGTCACCCTCGGCGGAGGCCAGTCCCTTAAGGATGCCATCCTCGAGGTCGGCGATCTTGACCATGAACTCGTTAGCCTGGTGGATAAGGCCGGCCTTCTGGGACGCAAGCTCGGGCCTCTCCTTCCTGACGACGAGGGCAAGGAGCTGGTCCTCGAGTCCCTTGGGGGTGACGGCGAAGTTCACGAGTGTAGCCTCGGCCTGGATCTCGGGAGCGTAGTCAGGGTTGCTGAGCTTGGTGTGGAGGTAGAGCCTGAAGTCCTTGTTAAACTCAACCTCATCCTCTCCGAGCTTGGTGAAGAACTTGTTTCCCCTCTTGAAGGTGGCGCGCTGGATGACGGGCATAATGATGGCATCGATCGACTCGCCCATGTTCTCAATGAGCATGGGGTAGCCGTTCTCCAAGGCGGTCTTGAGCTTTGTTAGAAGGTCCTTGTTGCCAAGCCTAGCAATCTGGAGAGGCTTGTCAGGGTCAGAGTTGGCGAAACTCTTTACCCAGGCAACTCCCTGAAGCTGAGGATCAATCATGAGAGGGTACCTAGCACTCCTGCACACGATGCTACCGTTCTCGGTGGAGACGGGGTCGGCGGGGAGTCCCTTGGAATTCCAAAGGGCAATCTCAGCATCGGTGGTGAGGACATTGAGAGCATTAGGAGGGTCGCTCATGGGAAGAGGCTCGCCAGCGTTCGCCTCGTTCAAAATTGGGAGCCACTTGTTGTTCACAAGGTCGTCCCTGAAGGGCTTGGTGAAAGGACCAATGTACGAGATGAAAGCGGCACCAAGCAGGGAGTCGCCGATGAGCAAGTACCTGTTCGCAGCCAAATCCTTGACTCCTTGGGTCCACCTGACTTTCTCGGAGGAAAGGGCGTTGATGAGCCTGTTGGCCATGTCAAGCTTGCTCATTCCCTTGGCCACGGTAGCCTCAGCCTCGGCCTTGGTCTTGGTGGCCTCGTCAAGCTCGGCGGTAAGAACCGCGAGCTTCTCCTCGAGGGCCTTGACCTTGGCCTTAACGGCATCGAGGGAGTCGTTAGCCTCCTGCAGCTTGACTGTCATGTCAGCCACAAGCTTCTTCTTGGGCTCGACTTGCGAGACAATGTCGTAGTACATGACAATGTTGATGACAAAGTTACACACTCCAGCGGCAGCAGAGTTCTTGGTCATGATGATCTCGGGCTTGAAGAAGTCCATAGCAAGGTAAGGGCGGACCTCCCTCCAGTTGACGTTGGGTACACCTCCGTCATCTGAGGCAATCTTGAGGTCCTTGCAGTCCTGAAGGAACTGCTTGGGGTCGCTAAAGAGGGACTTCTTAGCAGCCATCCAGTTACGGTCGTCCTCCTTTATCTTTCCGGATTTCTGCACCTTGAGGTTCTTGGAAGTGGGGAGCGCCTTTACGCCGGCAAAGAGAACCATGCAAGCGGCGAACACCTCTCCGACTCCGGGAGGAGGGGTGTTCATACCCTTACAAGACTGAAGATCTTTAAGCTGGATCGTATCAAGGGCAGCCATGGCCTTCTCGACGGCAGGGATGGCGTTCTTGAGGTCCTCCTCGGCATCATTACGCTTCTGGTTGACCTCTTTGGCGAAGGCGTCGACCTTGATGGCCTCTGCGTTAGCCTTCTCGGACTCGAACTCGACAACTTCCTTCTCCTCCGAAACTGTCTTGGAAATTCCGGCGGCAACCTCGGCCTTCTTGGTCGCATCTTCAACCATGATGGCGAGTTCAGCCTTGAGCACGTCAACGGCTTCTCCGCACTCCTTGAGCTTGGCAACTCCGTTGCTCAACCTGTAAGAGGCGGCGTCATTCTCCTCCCTCTTCTCCCTGAGGAGTTTCTCGTAACCAGAGAGAAGCTCGAGGTAGGACTTGGGGGTAGTGTGCACGATCCTGTTCTCCTTGTTCTTGAAGACCTTCGCGGCTTCGTTGACCGTCTCGAAAGATAGAGGGAAGAACTCGGTGATGCCTGCCTTGATCTCGTCGGTTCCGAGGTCCATCTCGGTGACGAAGCGCTCGGCAACAGAAGCCAGGGCCTCCTTGGGCCAGGGCTGAAACCAATCGATCGTGGTGCAGTTAACGAGGGCGGGGAACTTGAGGCAGCGGTTGCGGAAGGCGTCTCCGATGGGGGAGAAGCAGAGGACAACGTGAAGGTTCTTCCTGACCTGGGAGATGAAGTACTCGTACAGACCAGCAGGGTCGAGACCGGCTCCAGCGGCCTTGGCCTTGCTGACGCAGTCGTTACAGACAGCATCGAGTTCGTCCTGGGCGTAGAGGTCGGCAATCTTTCCAGAGGAGAGAAGGTCGTTCATGTAAACGAGGAACTTCTCGTTCACTATCTGGTTGTCAGTGAAAAGCCACATGATTCCCTCCTGCTTAACACCGGCAAGCCTGTACATTGCCTGGATATCGGCCTTAAGGTCGTTGATTCCGTAAGTGGCGGAGATGGTAATGGTGACAGTCTTGAAGCCGCAAATGTGGGATGAGAGGCGGGAAAGGGACTGCTTCCCAGAGCCTCCAACACCAACAAGCATGCAGTGTCCGGCCGTGTTATTGATGACACGGGTGATACGGCAGACGTGGCGCATGGCATCCTCGAAAAGTACGAGGTCCATGACAGCGTTGGTCTCGTTGTAATCCTCAAGGGCGGCATCAAGAGACTTCTTAAGAACTTCAATGGAAGGAACCTGGTCGTAGACAGGGTCTTCTCCGAGGCCGTCCATGAAGTGGTTGAAAAGAAGAGGCTCGGCGTTGTCCCCAGTGAACTTGGCAAAGTTGAAGGAGGGGAGGGCCATCTTGGCCTGCTTCTGGATGAGAGTCTGGAACTGAGCCTGGTGCTCGGGCGAGACAAGCCTGTCGGCGTAGACACGCTCGCACTCGTGGAGCCAGACATTGGCGATCTTCTCGGTCGTGTTGAACCTTCCCTTGGTGGCATCTCCGGGGGTAGTCATGAGAAGACCCGCGAAAACGGAAGCAATGTGACGAAGGTTGAAGACGTAGTGGAAGTTAGCCGCAGTCTTCCTGAAAGTGGAGGCGACGGCATTGTGCACGGAGAGAGTTCCCTTGATGATGTCATCAGAGAGGTCCATGATTTTCTTATCAAAGTTGTAAGTCTCAAAGTGTCCCATGAGGAAGGTGGTGAAGATGGTCATGATTGAAGCCTCGTTGGGCGCAGAGATGCCGAAGGCGGTGAACCAACGCTGAAGGCGAGGGTTGATGAGGAAAGATCCCGCCGTAGGGTTCATGGCGGAAACATACTGGCAGTTAACGACATTCTTGAGGGAAAGCTTCTGGATGTCGTACCAGTGCTTGTAGTCAAGGTGCTGGCGGATGAGCGAGATTCCAGACTGCGTGTTGTACTTATCTACCATGGGCAAGTTGAGGTCATCAATGAAGAAGACCATCTTGTTGCCGTTGGAGGGGCCAAAGGTGTTGCCAGAAAGCTTGACCATGGGGGTCTCGAGGATGGAACGGAGGACCTCTCCAGAAGTGTAATAGTTCATGGACACGGTGAGGGACTGGTAGCTCTCGGGGTCGAGCTCGTTGAGCATACCGCTGATGAGCTGGGTCTTACCCTGGCCGGCACCTCCGCAGAGCATGACGGGGTACATGCTGGCGACGAGGCCGTTCATCCAGAAGGCAACCGAAGAGGTCTCGCCAGTGGGCACAGTCAGCTCCGACATGGACATCTGCTTGGAGTCGAACTTGACGGCCTTGAAGACGGGGGACTTGGACCACTCCTCGAAGACGTTGGACACAGGGTCGAGCCAGTAGTCGAAGATGGTGTCGCGAGGAGGGAAAGAGACTCCCTTGGTGGACTGGTGGGACTTCCACCAGTCGGAGAACTTGGACTTGTAGTCAGTTCCGTCGTCTCCAATGCCAAGGGAGGAGCCAAATGCCCAGATGGCGCAGAAGACGAAGGTGGACTCCAAAGAGCGCGAGGACGAAACAGACTGCTTGTTCAAGGTCGCCCCGAGGAGGCGGAGGAAAGAGCCGACGAGGGAAGCCTCGAAATAGGGCACAAGAGTGAGCATGTCCTTCTTGAGGACCCTGAGCGTTTCAGGAATGTAGTCCTCGAAAAGCTTCGCGAGGGTCTCCTGGATCTCCGGGGTGGCAGCATCTCCAAGGAAGGAGGACTGTGGAAGCTTCTTGATCCAGGAAGCGATGATGCACCTCCACTGGAATCCTTCATCGGTTGAGATGTAAAGGATACCGGCACGGGAAACCGTAGCAGGCGTGGCGTAGGTGAGATCACGAATCTCGAAGATCATCCTCATGTACGGCTTGAGAGGAATACGCTCGTTAGAAGCGAGGGTAAGCATCCTGTTGTCGTCCATGACGGAGTTCATGGACTCGATCCAGTTCGCGTCAAGGTCCCCATCAAGGAGGATCCACTTGGGAAGCTCGTCGTCGATCTGCCCGAGGTCGCGCATAATGGTGGAAAGGAGCCCGTCCTTCCAGTCTCGGGTGGCGAGGTTGATGTATCCATAGAGGTCCTGGGTGTCCATCACCTTGGGGTTGACATCAACAATCTTGACTGGTCCGCCGCGCTCTCCCTCAGTAGCCTTGGGGAACTTGATCTTCCTGGCCTTCTGCAGAGCGAGTGTACACGTGGACTTGCCCGAAGTGGGGGGTCCCATGGTGAAGACGCAGTGACGGATGGCAAGGAGCTCATCGAGCTGGACGCACTTGAGGACGAAGGTGTCGTGAGGGTGGAGAGAAAGTGAGTCGCAAGCCTTGATAACACAAGCCTGGAGATCCATGTCGACCTTACGCTCGGGGTTGAGCCCGGGGAAGAGATCGCCAAGAAGTCCGTGGAAGACAATCTCGTCGACCTGGACAATCTTGGGGACGTTGAAGTCACGAAGGGCGCGCATGAGCACAGAATCCTCAGAAGACTCGGGATCTCCACGCTTGAGCTGACCGGCAACGACAAGCACAGACTTGATGGCACGGAGTCCCCAATCGTAGTGCTCCTGCTTGGAAAGAAGATCCTTGAGGAGGTTGTAAAGGGTAAAGAACTTGGTAGCGAGGGACTACGCGTGAAACACGAAGTGGAGCGCGATAGGGTGTTAGTTGGTAAGGTGGTTGGTGGTTATTGGCTGTTCTTTTTAGTCTCTCACCTTCGCGGTGGTGAAACCCTCCGCCATCATCATATTCTCGCAAATGAGCACAAGGTCGGGGACCATGACAGTCATAGGGCGGAAGAGCGCCTTAAGACCCTCAGGGAGGGCGGAGCGTCCGAGGTAACCGGGGTTCATGGTGATGTACGCGCCAGTGGTCTGGTTGAGGTAGACCATGTCTCCCTCAATCATAATCTGCTTGGAGGAGATGGGCTCGTGTTTGTACATGGCGATACCATCGGTGACGCACTTGTACTGAACGGAGCAGACGGAGAGCACCTCAGGGATGAGGCGGTTGAACTCATCGAAGCATCCCCAAGCGCCGGAGGAGGAAAGTCCCTTGAAGATGTTTCCTAGGGACTGGTAGTCCATCTCGGGAGAGCAGTTGAAGACATAGCAGCACTTTCCGAGGGCGTTGGCGAGATCCTTGGTCGACTCGGTCTTTCCGGTTCCAGCAGGGCCGGCAGGGGCGCACCCCATGGAAAGGTGAAGAGCCTGAGTGGCCGTCACATAGATACGATCGGTGAGGGGAGTAACGACGAGGCGTCCTCCGTTTCCGAGGTACTCGAAATCGTAGTAGAAGGAGGCGTTAAGGATGAAGCCGTTGGACTTTCCCTTGCTGTTTTCGATGGGATCGTCCTCGTACTTTTGTTTGAGCTGGGAGGTCCACTGAAAGTCGCCGGTGGCGAGAGCCTTCTCGCGGATTAGCTTTTCGATGATATCACGGGAGTGGGCGTCGAGGGTGATCATAACCATGACGCGGGTACGGTCGGACTTATTCAACTTTCCGGAGGTGATAATAATGAGGTCCTTGAGCTGCAACTTGACGTTCTCGTAGTGGTCCTCCATTCCCTTGGGGTTGGATCCGGAGAGGATGTCGGCCTGGGCTTTCTCGGTCTCACGGACGTAGTAGATGGAGGAGGTGAGGAGGGCAATCATGGAAGGATCGCTCCTGGCGCCATCCTGGCCGTGCATGAGCCACTCGCCACGCTTCATTGTGGAGTAACGCTTGACAGACGCGCAGAGAATCTTGGAGAGGGAGGCAACCTGGCCATCGAGAGCCTTCTGCATGTAGTTCTCAACCTTGCCATCGAGGAGGATGGGAGGGTTGAACTTGACGGTCTCAACACCGACGCCGGAGACGAAGTCCGAGGCGGTGGGACGCTGCCCAGCGGGAGGTGAGTCGATCGTGAGCGTCTTGGTCTGAAGCATGATCTTGTCGACGTGCTTCATGATGATGGCAGGGTTGGAAGCGTTGGAAAGAATGTCGAGAAGGTCGGCCTCGGAAACGAAGTAGAAGCGAGGGAAGAGGCGGCGCTTTCCGTCAATGAAGTCGGACAGGGCTTTCTTACAGAGCTCGTGCTGGTGAAGCATCTCCTCAAGGTTCTTGAGGAGTCCATCCTTGTTGGCGGCAACACGGGCGTTCTTGTCGGCCCACATCGCCTTGAGGGTAGAGCGAACCTGGGTGTCGACCTCCTTGAACTTAACAGCGGTCTCAGGGAGCTCCTTCTTGACCTCGTCGGACTGGATGAAGAGGGGCTCAAGGTAGGACCACATGCGCTGAAGCTCCGAGAGAGTGGTGAGGACGTCGGAGAGAGTGACGAGATCCTTCTGCCAAGCAGAAGACTTCGCCTTCCAGAAGTCGTAACGGGAAGCGACCATGCCCTGGAGGATGAGAAGGTCGGCCTCGAGAACCTCAAAGTCGTCGTCCTTCATCTTGATGAGCGGCACACCAGAATCCTTGTACATGGTGCTGGTAAGGTCGACCTTGGTCCAGGTCTCCTCGAGGGTCGCGAGCTGGACCTCTTGTTTGGCCTCCTTCGAGGCCTTGTCGCAGGTCTCCTCGACGAGGGCCGAGTTTTTGGAGGATCCAAGATCGAGGTCGAGCATGGTCTGCAGGGTCATGTCGGGGTCCTTCTCAGGGAGAGTGAACGCGGTGCCGGTTCCGTCCATAATCTCCTGCCAGTGGCGCTCGCGCATGGCGGGGGTGCAGAGGGAGGAGACGAGGGGGCAGATCTTGAAGAAGTCCTTGGCAATCTTGTCGAGGCCGATGTAGGAATCGGACTCCTTGATGGGCTTGGGGAGCTTCTTCGTGCGGGTGACGAGACCACGGGACTCTTCCTCCATCGTCTCGGGCTTGAGCTCCGACCAGAGGCAGAGGGCCTGGTCGGCGATGAACTTGTCGACCTCGCGGTGGAGCTCCCAGAGGGAAGTGAAGCTCTCAAGGGTAGTCGTAATACCCTCGAGGGTGTCGTTGGAGCGGTTGAGGGCGTCCTCAAGCTCAAGGGGTTTGGCCTTGTTGAGGTAGATCTTCTGCTCCTTGACCTGTGTGGCGTGTGCCTTCTTGGCCTCCTCAAGGAGGGCAAGGGAGGCGTCGACTCCAGTGGCGTGGATGATGAAGTCCTTCTTGTCGACCTCCTTCTTGTAGTTGCGGATTTTTCCGTCGTACTTGATGATCTCGTCGCGGAACTTTCGCTGAGCCTGCAATGAGCGAAGCGAAAAGCGAGAAGGGTTCGGTTTAGGCATGAGAATTACTGCGATGATTACGGAGGAGGCGCGTCTTGTGCGGAAGTGCGAGCTCGTACGGCTTTCGTCCCCAACGCTAACATTCTCAGCTCGTCGCTTCGCTCCTCGTCCATTCTCACCTTCTCGAACTCCTTCCTCTTCCTCTCCTCCTCCTGTCTCTGGCGTTCCTCCTCCTCGGCTTTGAGCCTTGCGGCCTCAGCCTCGGCCTGGCGCTGTCTCTCGGCCTCGCCGAGCTCGTAGTGTTTGGCGACGAGGGCGGCCTCGAAGCGCTCAATCTCAACCTGCACGACAGGCATGGCGAGGAGGTGATCGACGATGGCCTTGTGGCCACGGCGACGCGCAAGCCAAAGGCAGTCGACACCTGGACGAGGGGCGAGGCGACGAGCAGCATGTTGTTAGTTATAGGACGAGCGAAGCGAGTCCTAAGGAAATTTCAAGATGAGCAGTCATCGCTTCGCTCCTCCCGCTGCCATCTCCTCATCTCACCTGCACCACACTGGCGCTTCACCCAAGAGACCTTTCCGGACAATCCGGTGGCCTTCTGTAAAGGATCGACGTTACCAAGCTCCATGAAAGCCTTAAGCAGGTCAGTGTAGCCATTGACAGCGCAGGCGTGGATGCCCTGAATACCAGTCGACTCATCAACAGCCTTCACGTAAGGAGACTCCGGCCCGAGCTCCTGTAGTGATGTCATAATTTTGTTCTGATTAGCGCATTTGTGAGACGCGTCACGCTTCCATCCAGATGACTCAAAAACCTCGGAGATAAGCTCCTGCTGTTCGTTCAAAGTTTCCTCAAATGGATTAATTGGTCGAGCATTACAACGATGTGACTTTGTCTTGAAATCTTTAGGAGGTCCCGTAGCAACGGGTTCGTCGCCAGCTTCTTCAGCCATCTGTGCAGGAAGATATTGGGGTGTGAGAGATGGCGGATCGAAATCGAGTGTGTGAGCTTCTTCCTTTGTAACGAGTTTGGAGAATTAATGAGTCGGGCTGATGATGTAATATACTTACGTCTAACGAAAAGTATAATGGGGGGGGCTTCTAAGTACGGGAAAGGTAGGATATTCCCTAAGCCAAAATGGGTTTGAGCAGATCAAACTGAGCGCCCAGCGCGGTTGAGATTAAGGGCAAAACAGGGGGGAACTTTTTTGGGGATGTTGGTGACAGTTTGGATTGATAAAAATTATTGGGATCGGGTAATGGTGGTGAGAGGGTGGTCGGTAAGGGGTAGTCGAGGTGGGAAGTGGCAGGAATAGAAAATTCTTGTGTTTGAAGCAATGTTTTGGGAATTCTTTCCTGTTGTGAGCGAAAAACGGTGCGGTACGGTGTGATATTGGTAGATGTTGGTAGAGGTTGGTTGCAAATAAAATAAAATTCGTTTTTGGAGGACTTTACCTGGCCTTTGGATGACTCCTCCTTTGATATCATAGCTGTTTAAGTGAAGGAACAAGGAAACATCATCATGAGCGCTTTACTGACAACATCGAAGGCAAGAGATGCGTTTGGATGGGATATTAGATCCGAAGAAACCAACGAGGCAAGAAAGGGGGCGACGAAAGTCGATGGAAGTGGAGAGGAAAAAGCTGTTGCTGTTGTCCCTCCGACAACCCACATTGCAAAGAAGGAGATGTCAGATTCAGAGCTCAACGTTCTCGTGGGAATGACTAAAACCGAGGCTGAGATGTTCAATAAGAACGACGAAAGGGCGACGAAAGAGTGGAATGCCTTCATTTCTGCGAGAAGGACAAGCAACTCGATTGGAGATGTTGGGACTGGTGTTTGGTTTGAGAGTCTGGCAAAGGGGAACGACGATGCCGCGCTGTCGCTGGTTATGAGGTTCGGACTTCCGATGAAGGAAAGGAGGGAGGTCTGGAAGAGGTGGGCTGAGGGGAGGGAGGAGGGTAGGGGAGGAGGAGGGGGGGGTGGAGGAGGGACTTTGGCGCTGGACGATATTGAGTCAGCTGCAGGGGTGCCCCTAACGACTTTGGAGTGGAAGCGTTACAGCAGCAAGGCGGAGGAGTGCTGCAAGGTGTGGAAGGAAACAGCGGAGTGCAAGAACCTGAGCAAGGCAACAATGCACACGATAGAGGTTGACCTCAAGAGGACCATGAACACGCACCCGTTTTTCCTGCCTGGGGGAGAGGGGCTGAAGTCGCTGAGGAAAATTCTAGTGGCTTGCGCCCTGGCAGACGAGAAGGTGAGGAGGAGGACGAGGAGGACGAGGAGGACGAAGAGAACGAGGAGGAGGAGGAGGTGACCCCAGTCTCTCGTCGTTCAATCTCACATATTTCGATCTTACGCTCGTCGCTTCGTTTCTTCTCCTGCCTTCAGATCGGCTACCTGCAGGGAATGAACTTCCTCGCCGCCTTTCTCACGCTTACCTTCAGGAGCGGTAAGGGCGCAGAGGACGCAAATCTGGAAGAGGTGAGATCCGATGAGGAGCAAAGCGATGAGCTGCCAGCGTTAGCGTTGGAAACGAAATCCACAAATGCTCCTACTTTTGTACAATACGTGCCCCCTCCGTAATCACGGCAACCATTGCTCGTTCCTCATCCCAACCCTTTTCGCGATTCGCTTCGCTCATCGCAGGACGTCTTCAAGATGATCAGAATGTTCACGGGAGGGGTCCTCAAGGGATACTACGCCCCTGGTCTGCCTACATTGCTGGGTGACACCAACGTGCTGACGCAACTCATGAAGAGGACCGACCCCAAGTATCACGAACATCTCTCCAACATGGGTTTTGATCTTACCCTCGTTTGCCCCCAGTGGTTCATCGCGTCCTTCATAACGAGCACTAGGATGGAGTGGACGGCCAGGATCTGGGACTTGGTGCTGTTCTCGAACGCCGCCAAGGGCGGAGGAGGGGGCGCCATGGTGTGGCTTGGCATGTGCATAATGAACGCTGTCAGGGGAAAGATCATGGAAACCGACAGCATGTGCAGGGCGATCACTTTGATCAGAAGGTTCACAATAACGGGGATCGAAGATGTGAACGCGGACCTCTTCGGCAAGGCAGGACTTAGCGTGCATAGTTTTCTCGACGGACGCAAGCTCAGGGCTGATATTGCCAAGATGGAGGGAGATGCAGGAACCGGCGGAGGGACAAAAAGGGGAAGGTCCGA
>Ga0115006_10002611_pt1 | contig 11904 bp, 15 predicted proteins | sample ArcOceMetagenome_3_FD_88943 | JGI IMG/M metagenome (GOLD analysis project Ga0115006, IMG submission 88943) | Marine eukaryotic phytoplankton communities from Arctic Ocean - Arctic Ocean- Svalbard ARC20M Metagenome | ecosystem: Environmental > Aquatic > Marine > Oceanic | place: Arctic Ocean...
CCCGACAAAATCCCAACACATGCCGGTTCCAGCCTTTTAATCTAAATTATATTATTTAAATAACCCTAACCCTAACACTAACACAATAACCCTAACCCTAACAAACTTTAGGACCCAGTAGTCTTCTCACTCAATGTCGCTTCGCTCCGAAGTATCCTTCCTTCTTTACCTCACTTCCACCCCCCCCAGGATGGTTTTCCCGACAAAATCTCAACACATGCCGGTTCCAGCCTTTTAGCCTAAAGTCTGCTATTTAAATAACCAGAACCCTAACAATTTACATAACCAGAACCGTAACATTCGTCTGCAAATGTGTGCTTTTTAAAGTTTAATTATTCTTCGTTCATGTTTATCCTTCGTCCCTTTCATGCTCCAGCTTGTGTCGAACCACCCCTCCACTCCAATCCTGAAGTCGATGCTGACCCTAGTCTTGTTGGTCACATTTGCTGGCACAAAGTGCTTGTGTAGCGTCCCAAAGAAGACGCCTACCTCGCCCAAGTTAACGTCAAGGGATGTGAAGTCACCCTTCTCCTCGTTCTCCTCAACCCAAAGGGTCGTCCTAGTCTCCTGTACGTCTGTGAAAGGGACCCAAAAGTTGAGTTCCCCTGGCTGGTGCCCGTACTGAGCGTCGTTGTGAGGAGTCACGCTCCGTGCGCAAGGTCCGGGCTGAATTCTCAGCGTTGGAGGGTCCTGGATGTAGAAGGTCCTCTCGCCCCCCTCCCCTCCTTCCCCCGCCTCGGCGTCTATTTTCCTCTTCATCCAAGGTAACACTGCCTTGTCGACGAGTTTCCTGAACTCTGTCCTAAAGGCCTCGTCCTGCGATGAGCGAAGGGAATCGTGAAAAGGATTGGGAGAATGGGTGAGACGAGGAGCGAAGCGACGAGTGGAAGGTTGTTATTTATGTAGGAAGGCAGTATTAGGTTGTTAGTTATGTAGGAAGGCGGTATGATGCTTTTGGTGTCGCTTCGCTCCAGCCATCACTCCGCCTCACCTCATCGACGACCTCCGTAAGTCCCCTCTGGGATTTACCTTTGTCCTTCTTTCTCAGCACGCCTTCCCTCAAGCTGAGATCCTCTAGCCTCTCTCCGTTCCACCCCTCGTTGATGAAACCGGCCCCCTTCTTCTTGAGCATGTCGGCAATCACCTCCCGCATTCTAATGGTCCTAGTATCATAAACAATCCTTGACCTTGCCCTCACCCCCTCGGGGAGCTTCCCGCCCTTGGGTCCCTCGTCGTTCTTCCTTGCCCTCGAGTAACCCACGATGTGGTTCGAAGATCTTAGAGCTGTCCTAATGAAAAGCGTAGTGGTGGGTGAGGATTGTCGAGAAACCAAGCCAAAAGCAAAGCAAAAGCAAAAGCATCACGCCACCTTCCTATATAAATAACGGTCTTCCACTCGTCGCTTCGCTCCTCGCCAAATATCACATTTCCCCCTATCTCCTTCCCCCACACACACCCCGCGCCCCCGTTTACCTGCAACGTCGGCCTTCATGACACCATTGTTCGGTTTAAGCACGTTCCCTCCCGGTGGCGAGATCCTTAATACCCTCCTGTGCCCAAGCGGCATACAGTAGCAGGCGCCATCCGGTCCCACAACCCCCCCCTCCCACTTGTTAACACTAATGTAAGGCCCTCCGATCAAATCAACCTCAGGCGTGCCGTCCTCTGTGAGCTTGTGCGGCCTGATGCAGAGGACCTTCTCGCCCTTCAGCGGGACGCAGTAAATGCTCCCGTCCTCAGCACTGAAGCCGTTCTGCCATTTCGTCTGCACGTAAATGTTGTCCTGCGATGAGCGAAGTGAATCGTGGATAGGGTTGGGAGAGTGGGTGAGACGAGGAGCGAAGCAACGAGTGGAAGGTTGTTAGTTATGTAGGAAGGCGGTATTATGCTTATGCTGTCCCTTCGCTCCTCGCTCCGCCTGACCTTCAGGTTCGGTCCAATATTCTTGATTTCCTCCGTCTTGGGGTTGACCTGCACGACGTAGTCGGCGTCGCAGGGGATCATGTAGAGATTCCCATCGGCTCCCTTTACACCACCCAAGAACTTGTACTTTCCGTCGTCCCTGTGGCTGCCAGTCTGGAACTCCCCGTCACCAATAATCTTTATCTCCTGTTTCTTGACGTCGACCTTCAATATTCCATCCGCGTTGGCGGGGATGGCCCAGATATTTCCTTCGCCATCAAGTAAACCCCCGTGCCACTTATGGCCGCCCTCCTTCAGCTTCCCCATGACGCTAATTTCCTCCGTCTTGGGGTTGATCTTCAATACTCCTGCCGCATTTTGCGGCATCCCGTAAATGCATCCATCAGCAATCCCCGGCAATCCCCCGTACCATTTACAGATTCCTGGTAATTCCGGTCCGATGAGTTCCACCGTATCGTTCTTTGGGTCTATCGCCATTACCCTTGTGGCTTTCTGCGGGATGCACCAGATTCTGAGACCTCTTTTTCCCTCCGCCAGGTTGCCCCCGTGGTACTTCCACTCCTGATCCCCCAATTCACCGAACGTGGTGATCTTACCCGTCGCCGGCACAATCTTCAACACACTCGACGCGTGGCAGGGAAGTCCATATATCGCCTCGTTCCCATCCCCGTCGATTGCCTTCACGCTCCTTAACCACTTAAACTCCCCCTTCATCACGGGTCCGACCAGGTCCGTGCAGCCCGTTGTCGGGTCAATCCTCAGCACCTGCGGCGCGCACCCAGGGATGGCGTAGATTCTCCCGTCGCTTCCGCACTCCCCCCCGAGGTACTTTTCCTGGCCAATTATCTCGTCGCCAATAAGCTGACATGCAGATCCGCAGTGGTTGTGGATTGGGGGGTCAATGATGGGTTTGGATGAAGGTGGTGGCTTCGGTAGGCCCTTTTCCGCCTTTTCCCTCTCCAACCTCTCCTTCAACTTCCTCGCCTTCCTCTGCTTCCGGTTAACGAAACCCTCCATTTCCTCCCCCTTTCCCTTGCGCTCTCCCCTCTCCTTCTTATCCATAGCCCTGTCGACGATCCTCTCATTGGTCTTTTGGTAGCGTTTCGATGTCTTCCTCAGCCACGTCCCAAACGGCATCTCCTTGACCTTTGTCCCTTCGAGTATGGGTGACGGAGGAACCTGAAGAATCTTATTCGGGCCAGGACGAAAGAAGAAGGTGGCGGCGACTCTCTCCTCCCCCATCTCTTCTCCGCTCTTCTCCACGACCCTATGCCTGGCAGCCTTGTACCTGCCCCCGGTGATCTTCTCCAGCACGCTTCCCACGATTACGGTGGCTGCGATGAGCGAAGCGAATCGCAAAAAAAGTTGGGATAATGAGTGAGAATTGCATCTTTGGTTAAGGAGCGAGCGCATCTTGTCTCGGCAGGTCGTCCAACCTCACCTGTGTTATGCCCGCACTTGTCCACCTCCCTCCAATCCTGTCTCCTGGCGAGGTACTCCAGACCCATGCCGCCTACGCGGTCCAGAACATCGTGCAACACGATGGATATAAGGGAGGGGTCGGTGTGCACCGGAAGCCTCACGCCAGCTCCCTCCTCAGTCTCCCCAACTGTCCCCGATGAGTAAACCTTCACGTGCCACTGACACGATTCCTCGGCATCGCCGAACGTCTTCTCAAACCACCCTTCTTCGAGGCCCAGGTCGTCCTCGATCGCCTTATAAACTTCCCTACAAATGGAAGCGCCAAAGCTTCTAAACGATGCGGGATCATTCCAACCGGGAATATCAATGATTTTACCGTTAGACATAACAATTCCGGCTCTACATGTGTTATAATTGGACATTACCCCAAAACCGTGTACCCCACTAACTGTGCCTGCATCTGCATCAGCACTAATGGCTAAATCTCTGTATTGCGAATCCGATGCTGCATTGGAAATTGCTCCAAGGCAAGGCCGGACGGCCGCAAAAAGTTCATTAGTAGATTTATTGCCTTCAATTGACGCGATTCCTGCCTCCTTTAGCTTCCGAAATGCCGAGTGATCCATCTTTTTTACAACAGTGTTTGCCTCAGCAGCACTCCTCAATCAATTTTGACTCGGAAATTCCCTTTCCTCCCCTCATGGAGCTCTCTCGCGCATACAAGATCCTAGATCTTCCATTGAACTCACCCCTACCGTCAATAAAACGGAAATACAAGAAGCTTGCCCTCCTTCTGCATCCTGATCGACAAGGCGATCGACAAGGCCAGGCCTTCACCACGACAACCTTCACGGACCTTCAGTCGGCGTATGAAGTGCTAACTTTCTCAGGTGGTGAGCTTCTCGTGGACGATCAAACCACAACCAAACCCTCAGACTCCCCCTCCCTCTCGTTAAAGGTGAGCGAAGGCTGGGCGGAGGGCTGTCCAGTGCCATAACCGACAAGTCCTCTTCCGCTCGTCGCTTCGCTCCTCAATATCGCAGATCTCGATACCGATGGGACGTCTGACGACTGTCCATTCCCTCCACCGCACCCCGACGTCTGTCTATGCTGGCACTGACCACCAGCTCGTCTCGTTCTCGTTTGCCCCCAACCTCCCGAACCCTCTTGTCTTCTCCGGAGTGGTTTCAGACAAGCTCCCTTCCCCCCTTCTTTCCCTCACCTAAACCCCAACCCACCTCCTCTACCCAACCTCAACCTTCATAGTATCATCTCCTTCCTCCCTCACCCCTGTGAACCCCCACGGTCCTGGCGAACCGCGTGTAAAATCGGTGAATTCCAAGGTTGCCGACCTGGTATACGCTACCGAAGATTGTGTGGTGGGTATTGTTGAATATGGGGAAGACGGCTACGAGCACACAGCCGTGGAACTTGGGGGTTCGTTCGAGGTGATCGAACGGGCGGTGATAATAAGCGGGAAGATGGTTACTGTGGGTTGGATGGGAAGGGGGGGGGACGGGTTGGTTTTGTCCTTCAACGCGAACGACCTCCGCTACGATGAAGCTGACACGGACGAAGAGGAGGTGAGGAAGAGCTATGAGGAAATATTCGTCGCAAAGTCTCAGTAATTCTAACCCGCGCTCCTCTCAGGATTGGTTCGAGGACCATGATATTGTTGGGGCTAAGGTAAAAACAATCCCCTCAGACCGGATATCGCGCCTTATTGTTGAATCTCCCGTGTACGCAATGGACTGCAAGGATGACGGGGAGGCTGAGGTGAGGACCGACTAGGCTATTCAAGAAGAACTCTTTTCTTCTCTGCGCTCACCGCCGCTAGCTCGTCGATCGCAGAATTCCCCAGTCCTCGCCGTTGCGGAGGGTAGGAAAGTGAATCTCTGTTCGCTACCTGACCTCGCAATCATTCACATATTTGAGTGCAGCGAGGAGAAGGAGGAGCTCATGGACGTTATATTCCTCTCTGATACCAGCCTGGCAACCGCTGGGAGGGGAGGGGAGATAGGACGAGGAGCGAAGGACGGAAGGCTGGAGCGAAGTGACAGCAAAAGCATTACACCGCCTTTTTACATAACTAACAACCTTCCGCTCGTCGCTTCGCTTATCACAGGGGCTATTTACATCTACGACTGGGTCTCCCTCACCTGTGTCAAGACGCTCTATGCAACCGTTGAAACTACATGCTGCCTGAGTTCAAGCACAACATGCTGTCTTTTGCCGATAGAGGAAGACGGAAATGTTTGGCTCGTCGCGGGCGGTTACCAAGGCATCCGACTCTGGCCCCTTCCATGGATGGAGAGGAAGAAGGTGAGATTGGACGGAAGGCTGGAGCCCCTAACCACATTACTAACAAGCATTGCCACGCTCGCTTCGCTCGCACCGTAGATCGAGTGATGGTTAATGATAAAATTATAATATCCCCCACTTTCTTCTCCAAAGGTTGTACTTGTTGGTTGTTACTCCCCCTCCCCTGTCCTTGCCCATCCCAGTTTCTCCCCACTCCCCTCTGCAATCTTTTCGATCCTTTCCACGACCACCCCCTCATCGTCGACAATATCATCCCCATCTGGATAATACTCCTCATAATCGTCATCTTCCCCCGCTGCTCCGTTCCCGTTTCTCCTCCCGTTCCCATTCCCGTTGACCTCATCCCTGTCCTCGTCCTTCTGCCCCCCCACAAGCGGCTCGATATCGATCTCCAGAATCCTCCTCTCGTCTGCACTCACTACATTGAACTGCCACTTGTCGATCATTATCACGTCCCCCTTGACTGGTATCTCCCCAGCGCTGTAGACGAGGAACCCGCTAATAGTCCCGAACTCCCTTGTGACTTCATCCGCAGCCTCGATCTCAAGGGCTTCAAGGACAACCTCGAGGTCGGCGTCACCCCTAACGTTGTAGCTCCCGTCCTCCCTCCTGACCATCCCCCCGTCCTCGTTGCTTCTCATTACCTCCTCCTCGTCGTCCTCGTCGTAGATTTCGCCCACAACCTCCTCTATGATATCCTCAAGACTCACCAAGCCCTCCGTCCCCCCGTACTCGTCCACGACAATGGCCAAATGCACCCTCCTCTTCTTCATCTCCTGCAAAACGTTCCAAACCACCATGCTCTCAGGTACGAAGTAGACGTCCTGGACCAGACCAGCCGCCTCGATTCCAGTGCTCATCCTCGATGCCACCTCCGCCCCCGTCAACGCCTTCTCGACGACCTCAACGCTCGCCGCCCCTCCCCCCTGCCCGAACCCGAACTTCGTGCTCGAAATCTCGTCATGGTAAGCCTCGGCTGCGACGAGCGGCGAGGAGCGAAGCGACGAGTAAATTGGGTTGGTTTAACGTATATAGAGCAATAAGTAAGGGCTGGAACGAAGCGACAGCAAAAACATTATATTGCCTTCTTGCATAACGAACAAGCTTTCACTCGTCGCTTCACTCCTCGCCATCCCTCATCCTAACCCTTTTCGCGATTCGCTTCGCTTTTCGCAAATTAGGCAGCTCGCTACCTTCGCTCCGCCTCACCTGTTGCCATCCTTCTACCCCCCCAATCCTCCTCCTCTTCGTTCTCCTGGTTGGAGGCGTTGTCATACGCGGCCTTGTCGCTCTTAATCTTCTCCAGTCTTTCGTCCCGAACCTGCAATAGAATGTTGTTAGTAATTGTGCTATGCAGCATACGGTCGTCGCTACGCTCCTCCCGTCCTTCGCTCCAGTCTTCGCTCCCCCCTCACCTGCAGTCCTCCAACGAAAAAATCGATGAGGTCCTTTGCGAGTACTACACCCACAACGTTGTCAATCTCCCCTTCAAACACTGGTATTCTCGAGTACCCCGATTCCCTGATGACTCCAAGGACGTTCGCGACGCTCATGCTTCCTTCGACTGCAACGATCTCCACCCTCGGTTTCATTATCTCCTCGACCTTCTGGTCCTGGAGGTCCAGAACGGCCTGGATCATGTCGCCCTCGGTGCTTTCAATGCTGCCCGAGTCGCGGGCTCCGCTAACAATGAGGCGCAGCTGCAGTGAGCAAAAAGGGATGAGGGCGAGGAGCGAAGGACGGGAGGAGCGGCTGGAGCGAAGGGCTGGAGCGAAGCGACAGCAGCATACCGCCCACCACTATATATATATATATAATATGCGGCAGTCGTCGCTTCGCTCCGCCTGCCGCATGCTCTCTACGCTCCTCCCGTATACCATCACAGCACAATAACTCCTCGCCCTGCTCTTCACTCACCTCCTCCTCGCTCACAAGCTCCATCCCTCCGCTTGAGAATCCGAATATTCCCAGTACCCTCTTGGCCGCCCCCGTCAGTATCGTTCCAAGCGGACTGACGACGTATCCCATGATCCTGATGGGTGGCACCATCTTCCTCGCTACCATCTCCGCGTTTCCCACCCCTATACTCTTGGGTAGGAGCTCCACGAAGAACAAAGTAAGGACGGTCAAACCGAGGGCGGCGTAGCGCTCTGCCTTTGGCCCGTAGGACGCTGCGACCTTGCCGAAAATAGTGGTTGCGTAGATTCCGGCGGCTGTGGAGGATACAAGGATGGTGGTAAGGACCCTGGTGATGTCGGAATCTAGGGCTAGCCACATGCCGCCCTCTTCTTCCGCGAACTCGCGGACCTTCCAGGGGTAGAGCGTGGTGATGGCAATCTCTGCAGCGTGGAAGAGGGCGAGGAGGGTGAAGAGGACCCCGAAGATCACCATGAGACGGACCTGGCGAGGGACCGAGCAAAACATGTTGTTAGTTTTTGGACGAGCGAAAGAAGTCTCGATATGAGTGCTCCTCCTGCCTGCCGCTCCTCCTGCCTGCTGCTCCTCCTGCCCTTCCCCCCCCTTCCCTCACCTTGGCTGCCTGTGTTATAGGAGCTGCAAGCTTGACGGCACCACCTGCGGATCCCACTGCGAACGCCGCTGTTGGAAAGAGAGTCGCAGCAGCCCCTGTGAGGATCGCACGAGAGGAAAATCCTGACCTTGACCTGGTGGACTCTCTGACCTTTGTCTTCATAGGGTAAACTTCCTTATTTTTTAATTTACGAGGTGATAGAGGATCCTGAAAATATAATATTTTATCATTACCACTATGAATTGTATGTATATCTCTAGCAACTTTTATATGATGAGAATAGAGTGATGATCCAGGATGAGTTTGGATCGGGCCTTTAAGTTTTATGCCATATTTAACATTATTGATACCATGAAGTGCATTGTTAGGGACGAAACTATTAATGTGAAAGGAATTCGTAGCGTATAAGCACAAGCAAACGAGGAATATAGAGAAAGTCTTCATCCTCATTTTGAGCATTTTACTCTTTCATTAGAACGATGAATTTCACCTGTATGGGCTGCAAGAAGGAGTTTAAGAGCAAGGTAAGCTAACCCTATCGATTAATAATCATATCTTTACCTCAAACAACCACCACCATCCCTCGTCGACATTCCTCTAACCCTCTTTTCTTCATCAGAATCGATTATTTGCTCATTTACGTACTTCAATATCATGTTTATCGGCTCCACCAACGTCATCGAATACCACCATTACTACAGCTTCGTCCTCAAAGAAGAAGGATGCCGATCTGATCACTCTCCTTGTGAACCCAGACGTTAAAAAGTGGACCTCACGGTGGTGTATAATCTACGGTTACGACTCCACCTCTATAACCCTAAATCTTCCCCCCCACTCCGTTGGAACTCTTGTATCAACCACCCTCCACACATTAATCCTCCGTCTCTGTTTCTCCCTACTTTCCCCCACCTCCCCCCCCTCCTCAATCGCCGAAAGCGTGGACGCAATCCTTAAAAGGAGCAACGTAAAGTTCTCCCACACGTACTCCACGCGCCTCCGTTCCGGAGGTAATCCTGATATTTTCTCCATGTCCAATAATGGAAAGGTTTTGACTGAGGTGAGGCGGGAGATTCACAAGCCATTTAGCGCTCGCTTTTGCCCACCCTCGCCTCCTCCTCTTTCCCGCTCTCGCTCTTTCTCAACCTCAGATGATGGCGTTCAAGGTACCATTCAATTTGTCAGACTCCCAAAAAAGGACTGTCCTAACCTCCGCGGAGTCCTCCCTTTGTTCGACCTTCGGTTCGGGCAACGCTTGGTTGCACCTGAAGATTCCCGAGTGCAACGTCCTTGGCAATTTCATGCCGGAGTCATCCGCGAACTGCAGGAGGGTGGAGTTTGTGGTACCCGCAGACTTGCTTTGCAGGGGGGGGAAATTGAAGGGGGTGGAGGGGGAGAGGTGGGGAGGACTGACGAGCACTACTGAGGCTTGGGTTTGGGGGGAAGGAGGGGGTGAGGAAGACAAGAAGGAGGGAACGGAAGAGGTTAGGGGGGAGTTGCTAGAGTTTTTCAATGAGCTTAAGGGGAGGATGCAGGAGTTTAAAGACGGGAGGGTCGAGGATGAGGAAGAAAGCGATGGTAATGAAAAAGATGATGAAGAGGATGATGAAGTGGAGGATGGGGAGGACACTGGAGGTGAGAGCATGAGGAGCGAAGTGATGACTGCTCATCTTAGGCCTCCTTTGCGCTCGTCCTATTACTAACACCTCACCCCAGACAATGCTCCCACCAGGAAGCGCTCCAATAGACGCTCGTACCACAACTACACATCCAGCAGCTCCGGCCTCCCCCAAAGAATTGAGTGCCAGCGTAGAATTTTTAAGTTCTCCCACAAGGGAACGTACCTCCACCTCCACGCCCCGTCCTCCACCCCCGTGCCTTTCATAGTGCTAGGCATTAACGCCGACTCTTTCTTGAAAGGGATGGAAAATCGTTATATCGCCGCGTTCCTTGCGACCCTTCTCCTACCGAGCGAGCTCCAAAAGCAGGTCGCGCCGTTCCTGCTTGATCCGGACTATCCTTCCTTGACGGAGGTGGCGGAGTTCCCGAGCTTCGGTGCTATTTGGGGGGACAACAGTTACACAAGTCAGGAAGGGAGGAGCAAGGTTATATTGCGACCCCGCAGGGGTGGAAAACTTGGCGGCGTTTTCAGTGGGAGGGAAGCTTTTGAAGAGGTGGGAAAAAGGAGGAAGGAGTGTGTTGAAAAGGTTTGCGAGGAGTGGTGTAGAGAAGGGCTGGAAGGTGGGACGACGAAGAGGGGAAAGAAGTGGATGGAGGAGGTTTTGAAACCCTGGGTTTGGGGGGGGCTTAGTAAGGACTTGAAGACTTACCTCAAGTGGAAGGAAAACGGAAGGTGAGGCAGAGCGAGGAGCAAAGGATGGAAGCCGGGCGGAGGGCTGTCTAGTACCAAAACTAACGACGTCTCTTCTGCTCATCGCATCGCTCCTCACCGCCGCTCGCTCCTCGCAGGAATTTCAAGTTCCTGAATTCTTCCCTCACCACGTCCCTGTCTAGTATCTCAACCACCATTCCAAAACTCTACAATGATACCCTGGTCGCCTTGAGGAGAATAGCTGAGGAGGAATGGCCTGGAACCACGGTCGGTAGGAGGACAGTGATTGTCGAGGAGGGAAAATCTTTCAGTGCTGTAATGAAGGAAAAGGAATTGGTCAGATCGTCTCGAGTCGAGCCCTCGGAGAATCACAACCCCAACAGCAGCCAGAGCGACACTACGAAAAGGTCCAAAGTCGGGGACGGTAAAGGGGGGTCGTTCTCAGTTGGCTACATGCCTTGTTCCACCAGAGGATCCAACATGCCTGCGTCAAACTCCCGTTACCCAGAGCTCGTGAGGGCGGCGTTCCTCCTTGAGAGGGCGCTTATGCCGGAGAGGCCTCCTTCTTCCACCATTGCAGTGAACAGGAATGCTCAGTTCAGGCCTCACACGGACTCCGGGGCTGGGGCGGGGCAGAGCAAGGTGAGACAGAGCGAGGAACGAAATGACAGCAGCATATCGCCAACCACAGATCACCAACAACCTTCTGCTCGTCGCTTCGCTCCTCGCCCCGCTCTTCGGTTCGCTCGTCGCAGTCGCTAATTGTTGCTCTTGGGAACTACGCAGGTGGGGAGCTTGTCGTTGAGGATCAGGTTGTCGATATAAGATACGAACCTGTGGAGTTCGATGGTTGGAAACAGAGGCATTACACCAAGCAGTTCGTCGGTGAGAGGTTCAGCCTTGTTTGGTTCACACCAAAGGGGTGCGAGAACATGAGGGGCGTAGATTTATAGATGTTTGTTTTTCAGATAATGTACATTCAATTACGGTTTCGCTCTCCACTCCTACGACTTCCTTCTTGTCATGTGGTCATAAAGGACCACCTGCAGGTACTCGCTTGTCTTGATTTCCGTCCTGGTTGAATTGTCGCCTGGTGCCTTGGCATTTGGGTCCACATTGATGACCTTCCTGTCCCTCTTGTTCTTGAAGAGGAGGCCGGTCTCGTTGTCGGCGATAACCTGGAAGTTGGGGGTGCTATTGCTGGTGGAGGTCTGTGTCTCCCAGTTGAAGTAGCTAAGGTCGGAAGGCTTGGGCATAAGCTTCTTTCTCTGTAGTGAGCGTGTTAGTCGTTGTCCTATAGTGGTATATATGCGGTCGTCGCTTCGCTCCTCCCCATTCCCCACTCTCACCTTCTCAAAGTACGGCTCAAAGTTCTCCG
>Ga0115006_10002612_pt1 | contig 11902 bp, 17 predicted proteins | sample ArcOceMetagenome_3_FD_88943 | JGI IMG/M metagenome (GOLD analysis project Ga0115006, IMG submission 88943) | Marine eukaryotic phytoplankton communities from Arctic Ocean - Arctic Ocean- Svalbard ARC20M Metagenome | ecosystem: Environmental > Aquatic > Marine > Oceanic | place: Arctic Ocean...
CGAGGCCAGTCTGCAGGAGTGGGGTGCCTGGGAAATGCACCGAAGCCGGTGTGCTGCCCCTATTTGGGAGAGATCCGTGCCACACGCGCGCACTCGCACTCGTGAAAACAAACGCACACGTGCCGGGAGAATGCGGCTATTCAATACAGCCCGTTTTCGCAGACATGAGATTCCGGATTCAGGATTCGGGAATCCGGGGTTGGCGTTCCTGGTCTCTTTTGTATTGCGGAATAGCAAAACAAACCTGAGACACTTCCGAAGTCCGGATACCCGATCCGCGTTTCCTGATTCCGGAGCGTCGGCAACAGCCGTCGCCTGTCCGGCGGCCCGCGGGCCGGGGAAAGCCGAAAGATCGGTCCGCGGGAAAGTGGAACTCCAGGCCGCGCAGGACACATATTATGCATGATTTAATATTTGCATGATTTAATATTTTGGAGGATTCGTCTGCGGAAATGGGCTGTACCTCGAGAGGGAGGAGGAGGAGCGTATTCGTATTCATCGGATACTGTAGAGGGACCCAGGGCGCCCGTGTTAAACTGACGGCGCGTCACTCCAGCCTGACGGGCCCCTCGGCGCACCCACCCAACTTGTGAGGCCAAGAAGATGCAGGACCCATTTCCAAGTCGCTTTCGCCGCGCGTGAGATAGAGATGTCCTTTGGTATAATGGCTCCAGCACATCGACAGACACCACGTCTTGGGGATTTTTTAGGTATGGGGGGTAGCGGAGGAACGAAAGAGAAAGAACACCCAAGGCGGCCGGCCCTTTTACAGCCGGAGTGGAGGGCTCTGCGGCTCGACGGCGGAGCTCCTCAGCAATGTCACCTGTGTTTGTCTGCAAGGTCAGCCCACGTTGTGCGCGCCAGAGTGGCATGTACATCATGCGCACACTGCCACGCACTCACGCACCTTGTACATTGCCATGTCGGGGGGGCGTCGAAATGTCGCTGAGCACTGTGTGCCTTCGACCCCCTGGCACCGGAAGGCCTGTTGCGCGTGCGTGACCCTGCGAGTCATGATCCGGGCGGCGCTTCACACTTTTTCCTGATATCCTGGTAAATTCGTGGATGCCTATCCAGGAATTCCTGGATAGGTATCCAGGAACTTTTCTCCAGGGATGTTGTAAGTGTGCATGCCGCATCGGGCCGGGAGGGGGGGGCACGGGGTTACCAGCGCCTCCGGCTTCGCCCCTTTGACGCTAATGCCGTCCAGCTCCACCAGGATGTCTCCGCGCTGCGTGTTCCGGGATGCCACCGTGTGGCGTCAGGCCCGGTTGCGCGCAGGTCGCGCACGCGGCGGGCAAGCTGCACGGGAGCACGACGAGACCTGGATCTGCCCGGAGTTCCACCCCGCGCCGCCCTCGAGCAGCTGGTGCACGTGCAGCCCGCCGTTGAAGTCTTCGCGGAATGTGATGCCGAGCCCGCAGATGCGTGGGACGCCCCGGGTCGGGTCGAGGCGGCGGCGGCGCTCAGCAAGGTCATCGTCCTTGCGGCAGTCGCAGCACAGGGGCAGAAACGACATGGGCTGGCCGCGCGGAAGACGGGCGCGCCCGTCCGCCCCCCGGCAGGGCGGCACGTGTCGCCACTCCCCGAGTGCGCGCGTCCCTCGGCTCTGCAACCCCGGAAGCCGTGTTCCTGTGCCGGCCGCCTCAGGCCGCTCCGACGTTTTTACGAACCAGGTTTAGCCACGAACTTTAAGGGGGAACAGTATAATAACCGGTCGCTTGAAGGGGGAGCACATTTTTGAGCACTCGAAGTGCGGCGCCCCGAGGGGAGCGGGAAAGAGCGGGCGGGGCGCAGGATGGAGGCCGCGGGCGGGGCAGGAGGGGCGGGCGAGGCAGGCGGGGCGGCAACGCCGCCAGTCGTCGACCCGCAGCTCCAGGCGGCCACGGGCGAGCTGCGGACGCTCGGCGGGTGCTGCAAGGACTCGGACAACGTGCTTGAGCGGATCAACACCATGCACGACAACCTGTCCAAGCAAGGTGCGCGCGTGCCAGGCGGCGTGTTCGCGTGTGTGCAGCCGCGGGACCCCGTGCCGGCTGGCCCCAAGCGCCCCGTGCTGGCATCCGCCTGGCACGCGCGCGGCGGGCGCGGCCGCGGGTCCCGACGGGCCAGCGCGCCTCGCGGCTGCGCGGGCGGGCGAGGCGGGGGCAGAGGGGGTGGCGCAGTACCGCGCGGGACCGCGGTGCGTTCTGACCTGGTGGGATGTCCTGTCCACAGCTCCGGCGGAGAGGGAGCAGGACATCGAGCGGCAATGCCAGAAGCTGCGGGCAGTGTACCAGCGCGCCAAAATGCTGGCCGAAAAGGAAACAGAGTCGTGTATCCAGTGCCTCGCGAAGGTGGATGAACTCATCTTCAAGAAAACGGGGGAGCACATGCCGCCCCCGGCAGTAGCACTGGTCGGTTCCAAGCGGACGTTTTCGGCTGGCCACCTGGATGGGTCTCTCAACGGCGCCGGCCCGCCGAAGCGCCAGATGTCTGTGGACGTCCCGCATGACCCGATGCCAGCCACGCCGCTGGTGCGGCACGGGAGCTTTGCACAGGCACCAGCTACCGCGGCCAAAACGCCCAAACCGGGCCAGGATCCCCAGAAGCTGGCTGAAAGACAGGTGATGCGGCTGAGCGCCGAGGAACGCGTATTGGTGCAATTTCGATGTCATTCTATCCTGTTTGGCTCATGTGCCTAGGTGGAGATGGCGTATGCGCTGAAATGTGAGGAACCGGTGCGAGCAGGCGGCAGATGCTGAGCGGAGGGAAGCGGCGAAAAGGAAGGCCGAAGCCAAAGAGAAAAAGCAGGAGGCCGAAGAGAAGCTTCATCTCGCTGCCAAGACCAATAATGTGCGCTGCGTCTCTCTTGTTTTGCTGCTTGCTGCCTCTCTCTCTGTCGTTCTCTTGCTCTGTGTGCTGTGTTCCCGGTGTGTGCCCTTTGCCACTTAGGTCGTGCTACAATGTGCAAGTGCGCGGGAACCCCAGCTGTGTGTTTGTCGCACGGCAGCTCATCGTCGTGGTGTCGTGGCGCCAGACGGCTGACGTGCTTGCGTGGGAGGCAGGTGGAGATGGCGAAGGAGTGCTTGCAGCTGGGCGTGGAGGTGAACAAGGCCAGAAGCGGATGGTGCGCACTACACTTTGCGGCCAGCAAAAATGCGCCCGAAGTCGCCAAGTTGCTTTGTGAGAATGGTGCCGATGTCAATGCAACCTCGTCCAAGGATGGATGGTCGGCTCTCATTTGGGCCTGCAGCATGAACAACGTGGATGTAGCCAAGATTCTCATTGAACACAAGGCTGACCTCAATCAACCCGGCAGCAAGGATGGCTCAACGCCTCTTGGCTGGTGTGCCTTCAAGGAGTCTGTTGAGGTTGCCGAGTTGTTGCTGCAGGCCAATGCAGACGTCGCTTCATGCGCGCAAGACGCCAAAGCCAACTCAGCGCTGCACTGGGCATCGTCGCGTAACGCGTGCGGTGTCGCGCGCGTCCTGCTCAAGTTTGGAGCCCGAGTAGATCTGGAGAATAAGGATGGCAAGACGCCTCTCACAATAGAAACGGCGGGCGCCGAAGTTCTCAACATTCTCAGGGGCGAGGACCCGGGTGCGGCGTCAGATCCGGCACGTGCAGCCCCAGCCATCAACCAGCCTGTGTCAAGCACACACGAGGCGAAGCAGGAGGCCACAGCCGGGTCCCAGAGCCAGCAAGATGCGTCAGCGTCGTCCGCTGCTGGATCAGCTGGAGAAAGCAAGCCCACGATGGGCAGCAATGATGGAGCGGGGTCGTCATCGCTGGCGCAGCAGTCATCGACAGGCGGCAAATTAGGCGGAGGCGGAAAAGGACTAGCCTCTGCGCCGGGCTCTGGGCCGCCCGACAACGATGATGACGACGAGGACGAGGATGAATCGGACGATGACTCCGACGATGAGGGCGGTGGTGACGCGGGCGCGGGGGCAGCTGCGGCACCGGAGATGAGTGCCGAGCCCTCCACAGCCGGCTCTACTGCCGCACCGGCTGCTGACGACGACGACGACAGCTCTGATTCTGACGATGACGAAGATGACTAATTGGAGTAGCAGGGGCGGTTGACATTTGAGTAGCAGGGGCGGTTAATTTACAGACACTGGGAGGGAGCCGCCAGCTCTTCCTCAAGGGGTGAAAACTGCCGGTCAGCCCTTGATTCCGTATCACGCAGATTGCAGGCGGTCTTGTCGGAAGGACTTGAAAGGAATGGTGTGATGCTTGCATTCTCACACTCCGGAATGAGCTGTTTGACAATCACGAATGGATTATATTAAAAAGCACTGAACAAGTGAACAGGTGGCTCAGGAGCATCTGCACATGTCTGGGGCCTTGCACGCATGCTTCCGGGAAAGGAAAGACGAGGCGTTCCCTTCGGCGCTTCTTTAGTACAGCACACCCGCTGCGATGCGTCTAGGCAAACCCGTGATTCCTTGTGTCTTACTTCGACACGACCCACCATGTCCCGACAGTAAAGGGTGCCCGTGCGGGGGATGATCCGAGCCTGTTTCCGCAATGCTTGCCTAAGATGGTCTTCTCACCCCAAACGCCCGCCAAAAGAGAGCGGCGCGACCCTACCCCATTCGTGCTCATCGTGGACTTATTGCGTGTCCACCCCGCCCGTCTGGGCCCATCACTCACTCACTGTCACTATCGTGCGCAGCCAAGCGCGCGCGCTTCGTGCGCATCACACCCGCGGCCCCTTTGGACGCGACGGTGGTGGCAGACGCTCTGGCAGGAGACCCGCCAACAGAGCCAACGCCGCCGCTACCGCCACCTTCACCAGCAGCATCTGCGCCATCTTCGCCATCGTCACTGTCCTCCAGCACCGCGCGCTTCCGGCGCATAGCGCCATCCTCGGGCGCCGCCTCCTCCTCCTGCAAATCCTTGGCCGGTGGCTCCTCTTCTTCGTCCGACGAGTCCTGCAACCGGATCCTCCTCTTTTTGGCACGCGTGGGAGGTGAGGGCTCACTGCGGTCTTGTGCTGCGCTCTCTGCTCTCTCCTCACCACGGCTGGCCTCTTCGCGGGCGGGCGACTCCGGCGCGTCTACAGTTCGTGGCCTTTCCTCCTCATCCTCGGAGTCATCTGCGCGTGGCACCACCTCCTCCTCAATTTCGGCGCTTTGAGCTGACATGAGCTCGTCCAGTGTCGCCGCCGTTTTGGCATCGTCCCGTAGCGCATCCGCCGCGATACGCCAGAAGGCATGCCCCTGCGCCGTGCGAGGTCCTGATCGGACGCGCATCACGTAAGCATGTAGGCGTGTTCGGTGCCTTGCGCGACAATGGGAGAGTCCTAGGATCGCACAGGGCGCAGTAGTTGCAAATCTATCGTGCACGGGGCAAGGGGAATCTGGCGGGCGGAAGGCGGTGACGAGCAGAGAAGTCACACGGGATGCGTCAAAAGGGTTGACGCTGGGAGGGGAAAGAGCTGCGGTAGCGGGAGGCAGAAGGACAGGGGGCGGCAAAATACCTAAACAGCCCATCGCACCCAGGAGGCGCATAGTAGCAGGGTTGATCAAGTACTCCCACTCGTCCTTGGCCACAGGCACAATGGCGTAGTCCTGCACTTCAAAAAATTCCTCCGGCAAATCTGGTCCCGGAGCCTTGGCAGCCTGAAGTGCAACGCCGTGTCAGTTGCACATGACAGAAAGCAGGGTGAGGGTGAGGGTTGGGGTGAGGGAGAGGGAGAGGGAGAGGGAAAGAGGGAGGGAGGGAGGGAGGGAGGGAGGGAGGGACGGACGGACGGAGGGACGGACGGACGGAGGGACGGACGGAGGGAGGGAGGGAGGGTCTGATCGTGCACGCCTACCTGAATCGTCTTGTCACGGATCTCGCACGCCAGGCCATAGCAATCGATGACCCAATCCAAGGCGGCCGGGGCCTTGTTGCGCAGTCGCCGGGCGCAGACGTAGAGTGAAGCCTCCTCGTCGTCGTCCTCGTCTTCGGACCAGTTGCTGCCGCGCGTGGAGTTGAGGCCCAGCTTGTTGAGGCGGTTTGCAATTTGCTGCTTGCTCTTGTCCACCATCAACGTGGCGATGATCTCGGGAGCGTTGCGCTTGTGCCCAAACTGCTCGAAGAACTCCCTGAGTTCGAAATCTTCGTCTTCGGTCCACTTGCTGCGCTTCCCATCATGCTGCTTAAGGAGGTCGTCGTCGTCGGTCTTCTTCCCCTTCCGCCCCTTGTTCTCGCGCTCCTCAGGCTTGTACGCACGCATGATCATCTCGGCATCACTGTGCGACCTTGTCCAAGCGAATACTTCTAAGAAGATGCACGGCGACAGCATTGCGAGCTTGAAAAACTCCCGCACCACCCAGCGCACGAAATCGACCGTCTCCTTGTGCTCCTTCTTGCGATCTGCCTCTGATTCCGACAGAATCTTCTCGAACACGTTGAAGCAAGAGGCCTGGAACAACAGGGGCAAGTGGTTGCACTTGCGAGCGATCATGTCCATCATCTTGAGCACCTGGTGGTTGGTGTGGTGTGTGTTGTGCTTGTACTTGCTTATCAGCCACGTGTACTGCTCGACCACCTTGGCATTAACGAATTGCTTCATAAACGTCTGGAAGTTGAAGGCAACCTCCTCAAACACCTCATCATCCAGCTCCTCCATCTCACTCCCCTCGCCCCCCAGCCACTCGCCCTCGCCCTCCTTGCCCTCCACCTTCTTCTTGCTGCGCTTGGTCCGCCGACGCTTCTTTAGTTTCTGCAAATGGGGATTGTCCTCAGAAAACGTCTTGACAAGGCGCAGAAGAACGTGTGTTACTTCGACCACGTCGGCCAAGTAATCCCGCGTATTGCGGGAAGGTCGAAACTCCTTGAGCAACAGTAACAGCGTTTCGCCTGCGTGCAGTAGTGCCCAAGTGGCCGCGTGCCCACGTGCACCATGTGTCGTCAGCACAACATGCGCGGAAGGCATTGCACGCATTGCACGAACACCTGGCGCAGGGGAAGCGCAACCAAAGGGCGCACAGCCGCAGCAAACAGCACGCAACATCAAGCATCAGTCATCACATCCTGACTCTCCTGCTGCACACATATACATAGCCACACACCGAAATCCCATTGGAATATGAGCTGGCGGAGCAGGTTGCTGGCGGCGTCCTTGTTGACCTTGGAGCGTGCACAGTAGAGCAAATTGATGGCCGACACCATTTCCCGCATCAGCGCCACCAGCGCCGGCAATTTCTCCCACTGTGTTCCATCGGCAGCAGAGAGTACATGAGTGCATGCATGAGCTAAAGCGAGAAGTAGAGGGCATGCATTTAGGCAGGAGGACCAGCACGCGCGCGGGACCTTACACATTGGGCACCCTCTCCCTCCAACATTATTTTGGCCTTACAAACTGGAGCCCAGTCTGACCCTCTCCCTTCTCATTTTTTCTTTTGGCAACCGCTCCCTCCCGACAGGCGAGTCACCTTGGGCTTTCCCGCCCCCAACATGGGCTTGGCAGCGTTGTGCACTTCATCCACGAGCCATTTCAGATTTTCATGGCCAATGATCGCGGAAATGGCTCCTGTCGAGTATGTACATGATGAGAGCATGCACACGCGAGCACACCCACACACCCACACACACACATTCACGGCGGTTCTGCACGAAGCACGCGTGTGGTTGAACATGAAAGAGACGCGCGTGTGCGCATGCACGTGTGCGCGTCCTAAAGCACGTGTGCTGATGGCCATCACGCAAGTCTGTCTCACCAGCGTTGAAATCGTAGGGATCAAGCGGCTCTTCGGGCGGCTCCTCGGGCGTCTTGGGCTCGTCCTGCGTAGAACGGTGTGAGCATGCGGGTTTGGCGGGCACGGTGCGTGGGGTTCTTAGTGAGGTGCACGTGTCGTACCAACTCTCGCGAGTTTCAACAACATCTGAATCCACGCAGACAGATAACCCGCGTTCGAAAGATGGACCAATCAACCCACGAACTCACCTCATCTCGCCTGTCCTCGGTCTGACCATCTGCCTGGACTGCAGTAGCCTCTTGCTCGGTTGCCATCGACGTGTCACCGCCGGCCGCCGACACCAACGCTGTGCTCCGGACGGGACATCTCCCGCTGCAGACGACGTGGGCAAGTGAATGTCGAATGAATCAGTAAGTGGACCCAGTCTCCCAGGCTCTCAGCGCCAGACACGCAGTGCAGCACTAACAACACGGAGAGAACAAAGAGAGTGAGGAGAACGGTATAAGCGCACAACGCAGAGCAGACACGCCAGCGATGCAGAAACGCCGACCTCAGATTCCAAGTCACGACAGACCCCATCGCAGCCCACTTTGCAGCTGCCTTAGCTGCCTCCGCTTCCTGTGCCGTTTTTTCAGCAGCGTCCGTTTCCATGTCTTCACCGCTGTTGGCGCTCGCATCCATGTCCGCCGCACCCTCCTGCTCCCCCCCCGGGCACCCCTCCGCCGCCGGCTCTTGCTCCTTCTCTTCTTCTTCTCCTTCCCGCAGCATGGTAATAAGTCGTTCTGCGGTCAACTCGAGGGTGGCAGTCGTGGCCTCGTCATTTGGTGCTTTACCAGCCTCTTTATCGCCCGCACCCTCGCCAGCCACTTCTTGCTGCGGTGCAAGGCTCTTGTCCTCGGGGTTTGGACGCTTCGGCAAGGCTGCAACATTGCGCCACGTTCCCAAGTCAGCACTGGAATCCACTAAACGCTTGCACAAGGTCGTGTGCGCAGCCATGTGAAGTCATATTCGCAAGCAGATTTTGCGCGGACATGCACGCATAGCACGCGCACGTCATCTTACCGGCAATTCGGCCCTTCTCTTTGATGCGGTGGTACTTCATGAACCACGAACAGAGCGCGGTGAAGTTGACATCATCTGTCGCGTGATCAATGGCAGCGCTCTCCAACTGGTAGTCGAATAACACCGTGCTGACGAGCGCATTGAAGCCCACCTCCACAAAGAGCTGCGCAAACTTATCCAGTTCAACCAGGACATCGCAGCGCCCAACGGCCGAGCGCTGCTCAACGGTTTCCACGATGTCCTTCTTGCGGAACGCCTTGCCCCTGGTCTTCTTGTTGTCGCTGGGCCTGGCAGTAGGCGTGGCGCCCGTGTACATGAGACCGTTGCCCATGCTCATCTTGAAGGTGCCAGTGAAACGGCTGTTGCGGATCACGCATTTGGCCCGGCGCTGCTGAACGCTCTGCGGCTTAGGAATGACAGCAAGGAGCTCCTTGCGACGTTCGCTGTTCTTCCATTCCCCCTTCAACACGTCGGCACTGCCAATCACCTCGCTCGGTTCTTCATTGACCTGCCATACCATTCCCACTGCGTCGTCATGCGCCGCAGGCACACGTCTGCGGGTATGCCTTGTGCTACCGCAATGTGTCTATGTCTCTATGTGTCTATGCCTCTATGTGCCTATGCCTCTGCGCCTCTACGTCATTCACCATTCCCACTCGGTCACGCAATATTCCGAGAGATGCAAGTGGTAGGCGCAGCAGACTAGATGCGTGGTCCTTGCTCAACTGGTTGCTGCCCCTCTGTTTCCTCCTAGGCCCTGTCTCTCTCATGTCTGCAAGAGCGTCTGCGTGTGTGCCTTGTGCTTCCCATGTGCGATCGTGCCTTTCAGAAACTAAACGCCTGCGCATGACGGGAAAAGCTTGCAGAGGGAGTGAGGAAGATCGAGACACTCACAAAAATGAGGGAGAAGATGTCGAGCAGCAAGAGATTCCAGTTGCGGTTCTCCTCCTCCTCCACCGACTGCTCACATGCAGCGACACATAACACATAATCAGGAGACTGGCGATGCATCAACAGGCAAGTTGTTAATGACTGATGAGGGTTTAGGTTTTGGGGTGCAAAGCGTACATCAAGACGTGCCTTGCAAGCTGAAATATGACACATGACAAGGGACAGGGGACAAGGGATGCCAGCAAACGCAGCACCACACGCGATGATGAGCTGAGTGGGGCTCTCTTCCGAAAGCACCTCTTCGGAAAGCACCACCACCACCACCACCACCACCAACAACAACAACAACAGAGGCGAGATCGCCGCTCACCTGTGCTAGCAGAATGAGCAACTCCAGCACATTCTCCTCGGCGAACTTGAGCAGCAGCGTGTCTTGCGCCGTGTGGAGGCGCGCCTTTAGTCTGGCAGGCAGCGGCACCCGCTCGCCGCGCGCATCGCGCGGCGCATCCACTTGCAACAGGTTGCGGATCATGTTGAGCGCAAGATCAAGAATGACCTGTGTATGTATGCGTTTGTGTCTGTCATACATACAGTGTGCACGCGCGAATGCGCGTGCTTTTGCGTACGCACGCGCATCTTTACCCGCCTGTATGTGTGTGTGCGCGCGCCGCTGTGTGCATGCGCTCTCGCGTACGGCGAGTGCAAGCAGGCGCGCCTGCGCCAGGAATACGCATCTGCGCAAGAAATCAAGGAATACACGTCATAGAACGAGCCACGTGGCACCGCAAATGAAACGTACCGTCTCAGGCTCAGTGCGCTCGCTCTCATTCAGCAGCGGCTCCATCAGCCATTTCATGATGATCTATGCCATTCGCGTGTTTGCACATACGTATATACGCGTGTCAGTCTGGTAGGGCATATGCACATCTACGCCCTGCCGTCGTCTCTGCCAGTCGTGCAGACACGGCGTGCGCATAACCACTCACACGCGCATGCACCACACTTGGCCTTTAACTCTGTGGTCACATGCAGGCGGAGGCACAACGCAAGAGCGTCTTACCGTGAGCGCGTGTTTGCTGCTTGCCAATTGCTCCTTGAAGAGGACCAAGCCCTCAAACGACGGCACCAGTGCATGACCATAGACGCGCCTCTTGTTTTCGACCTTGAGCTTGTCATCATCCAGCTCAATTTTGGGGGCCGGCGGGAGCATCGTCATCAAGTACATGACAACCATGCTCTCGTACAGCACCTGCACGCGGCACTCGCATTACTTGCACGCTCACTCCCAGGCTGGCCCTAGAACAGCGCGCAGCGCAGCGCACATGCCACAGGATCGGCCCACCCGGCAGCTGCCGCCGGGGCGGTCCCGCTCAGTGCGCGCCCGAGCAGCCAGCAGAGCGTGGGCGGCGCCAGCAGGCCTCACTCTCACCTCAGGGTCATCGTTCGCGTGGCAGGTAAGCAGGGGCAGGATGTGCTGCGACAAAATGTTCCACTCCGCCAGCGCGCGGTGCAACTCCCACGGTTTGCGCTGCTCAATCTCGCGGCCCATCTCGTCCTTCCGCTTGGGCTGCAGACAACCGCGCAGACAAGACCCCACCGGCGTCAGCGCCGCAGCGCACGCAGGGTCACGACGCTGCAGCGCCCGGCGTGGCGCCGCGCTCTCTCTCGTCACGGGCGCCGGCCGGCGCTGGCGGCCAACCAGCCGGGGCGCGGGCCGTATCGCGGCTGCTGGCGCGCACCTGGTCGATTTCGCCGATGGGGTCATCGCGATGCAGGAACTGCTGGAGGTCCTTCAGGGCGTCGAGGCACTCGTCTCCCCGGATATACGTCGTGCTGTCCACCTGTCGGCCTAGGAGCGCGCAGGCCGCTGCGAGCGCGCATGCGGTATGCAGGCCATGATGCTCACCGTCGTGCGCCTCTGGCGCTCGCCACCGCGCGCCGCCGCTCCGCGCGCGCGCCGCGCGGGGCACAGCGCAGGGCACAGGGCGCAGGGCGCAGGGCGCGGCGCAGCGTCCGCGCACCGAGCAGCTCGTCCTTGAGGTTGTACTCGTCGTCCATCCCCGCGCCCCCGCCCAGGCCCACTCCCCCTCACTTCTTCGACGGGCTGATTTGGCGCGGGAATCAGTGTCACGGAACGTGGACCGTGACCAAAACCTCTGACTTTTTTTTCCTGGGGGAGCCATGGCTCAATCGAGCTACGGCGCGGGCTTCCGCATCAATGCAAGTCTGGCAGAGCGGGCGCGCGCCGCAGGCTCCGCCGTCCAGGAGTC
>Ga0115006_10002614_pt1 | contig 11899 bp, 9 predicted proteins | sample ArcOceMetagenome_3_FD_88943 | JGI IMG/M metagenome (GOLD analysis project Ga0115006, IMG submission 88943) | Marine eukaryotic phytoplankton communities from Arctic Ocean - Arctic Ocean- Svalbard ARC20M Metagenome | ecosystem: Environmental > Aquatic > Marine > Oceanic | place: Arctic Ocean...
TATGTTTAGGAAACCGGACCGTAAACTCACTTCCCTCACCAATAACTGTTGAGAAGGAAATGCTTCCGTTATACGTTTCGATAATGTTTTTTATCATTGGCAGTCCAAGGCCCATTCCACTCGTTTTGGTGGTGAATCTTGGTTCAAAAATCTTACTTTCAATAGACTCTGTAATTCCGTTGCCATTGTCTTTAACCTCAATAACTACATCGGTATCATCGGAAGAAATAAGAATCCTAATCTTTGGGGTGCGATCATCAGGAATAGACTGAATTGCATTCTTTACTAAATTTGTGATAATTCTAATAAGCTGTGAGCGGTCAAAATTAGCCTTAATTTGAGATTCGTTTGACGTGAATTCAACATCACTGTCAGGGAATATATCTAAGGCTAGTTCAACCACTTCAATAACGTTTAAAAACTCTAGTTTTTGTGCCGGCATTTTTGCGAAGTTTGAAAAAGCGGAGGCAATTGAACTCATGGTGTCAATTTGTTGAATGAGGGTTTTTGAATATTCGTCTACTTTTTTGTGAATACTGGGGTCCTCTGGGTCAAATTTCCGCTGGAAACTTTGGACACTTAATCGCATTGGTGTTAGTGGGTTTTTGATTTCATGAGCCACTTGCTTCGCCATTTCTCGCCAGGCTTGCTCGCGTTCGCTCGTCGCCAGTTTTTTAGCGCTTTCCTCTAAATCATCAATCATACTGTTGTAAGACTCTACTAGGGCAGAAACTTCAAGGCTGGCCCCTACTAACTCGATTTTTTGATTGTTTTTTTCCAAACGGGTTCCTTTCATTTTTTCACGTATCGTTTGTAAAGATTTAGTAATGTATTTGGATACAAAATACGCAAATGCGATCGCTACTAAAATCATGATAATATAGGCGTAACTTAATCGAATTAGAAACTCATTGAGCTGGCCGTCATTTAAACTATCATCGTCAAAATAAGGAACGTTTAATATGCCTAGTGGTTTGGCGTTGTTATCTGAAAGTACTAGATAAGACGAGCGATAATCGCCTCCTAGGCGTTTGTTTTTTTCTACAAAACGCTTTGAAACACTTTGATTGAGTTGGATGAGTATGTCTGCCGATAAATAGGTGTCAATTATCGTGTTTTCAAACCTTGGCTTGGACATTTTTATCAGAGTCCCTTCCAGATCATATAAATTAAAACTTACATTGTGAATATTCGCTATCTCGTATATTTTATCCTTAAAAATGAGAAATAAGTTTTCCGTTTTCACCTCCCAAGTAGTTTCTTTTAAGACGTAATTTATACTCGAAACAAGCTGTGCTTCTTTTCGCTCCAATCGCTGGCGATGGTAGTCTTGAGACTGCTCACTATATTGTATAATAGTCACTGCTGCAATAAGAATCGAGGCCACGACAACCAACATAATCATGAAGAGAAAAATACGAGACCTTAAGGACAGCTTACGCTTTGGCATAAAAGTATACTTTTGTTAAATATAAAGAAAAATAATAAGTCGTTGACTTATTTAATCACTATGAACGTTTTCTTTTGTATAGTTTTATTCCGAGCATTAAAAGCAACGCTAACCCAATAAGCCCCAACAGTCCATAGGCCATATTAAGAGTGCTTTTTAGCAATACTAAAAAGACGACTGCAAAAAGAATCAGGGTTGCGCCTTCATTCCAAACACGCATAAAATTAGAGCTGTACTTTATTTTATCCGCTTGTAATTCTTTAAAAATGAAGTGTGTTTTAAGATGATAAATAACTAAAAGCACTACAAAGCCTAGCTTAGCATGCATCCAGGGTTGCTCTAGCCAATAAGGCGCAAGTACCAAGAGCCAGCTTCCGAAGATAATCGCTAGAATAGCCGATGGCCATGTGATAATAAACCATAAGCGTTTGGCCATTATTTTTAATTGATCTGTTAATATTTCTTTTTCTGGAGCGGACTTTTTGGTCGCTTCTATATGATAAATAAAAATACGAGGGATATAAAATAAGCCTGCAAACCAAGTGATTACAAAAATAAGGTGAAGGGATTTGATATAGTTATAATAGTCCATAATTATGTTTTTGAAATTAATTTCACTGATACTTCTCTGTATAATACATAGGCAGTTACTAAGGTAGAGAGTATGTCAGAAACTGGAAATGCGATCCATACACCAAGCTCACCATACCACAAAGGAAGGATGAAAATTAGAGGAATGAAGAAAAAACCTTGCCTAGAAAGCGTTAATAATAGTGCAGGTATGGCCTTTCCGACAGCTTGAAAATAAGCTGCCCCAATTAATTGAATCGCTATAATTGGAGTCGCTGCAAACACCCAGCGCATGGCCGTAGGCGTTTTTTCAATCACCAATGGGTCGGTCGTAAACATGCGTGTGATTAGTTCTGGAAAACCAATGAGGAGTACAAAAACAAGGGAAGCCATTACCATTGCGTATATAATCGCTACTCGAATGGTTTGCTTTACACGATCATAATTTTCTGCTCCATAATTATATCCGGCAATTGGGACAAATCCTTGTGTGATTCCAAAAACAGGAAACAAAGCAAACATTAGCATTCTAGAGACTATGGCATAGGATGTTACAGAGGTTTCACCGCCAAAATCAAATAAAATATTGTTCATCAATAAATAAGTAATACTAACAACAGCTTGCCTTGAAAGTGTGACCGATCCTAAATTACTAATTTCCGACACTATTGATTTTTGAAGTTTAAAGTGCGGTAATGCAATTTTCATTTCAGAGTTCTTTGAAACGAAAAACCAAAAAATAAACACAAAACAAAGAACATAGGAGCCTGTTGTTGCCCAGGCGGCGCCCATCATTCCCAAATCCATGACGTTAATAAGAAGAACATCCAACAATAGATTTGTAATAGAAGGTATCATCATGGCGTACATGGCAAACTTCGGCTTGCCCTCTGCCCTGATAACCGTATTTCCCATCATTGATAGCGCCAGAAAAGGAACGCCATACAAAACAATACGGTAATATATTTTAGCGGGTTCAAATATCGTTCCCTTACCTCCAAAAGCTGGGATAATGCCGTCTATATAATACAACCCGAAAAAAACCAACATAAAGGTCAAAACAATGGTCATGGTAATTTGATTCCCAAATGTTTTTAATGCTTTGGGTTTCTCATGAGCACCAAGTGCCCTGGAGATTATAGAAGAACCTCCTATCCCAATTGACATTCCTAAAGCAGCAATAAAAAACGAAACCGGCAATACAACGTTAATAGCTGCTATTGCTTGCGAACCAATCCAATGCCCCACAAATATTGTGTCGATCAAAATATTAAGCGACATGACCAATATACCAATAGAGGCAGGCACCGCTTGCTTGATCAGTAATTTACCGATAGATTCGTTGCCAAAGCTATTTGAAGCGGATGGGTTCATTGATTTTAATTATTTTGAAGACCATTCTGTGACCCATTTTGCCAAAAGAGACACCCAAGCAGGGTCATCATTTAAGCAAGGAATCGTTGTAAAGTCTTTGCCGCCAACTTCATGGAATATCTCCTCCCCTTCCATAGCAATTTCTTCAAGAGTTTCTAAACAATCGCTTACAAATGCCGGGGTGGCAATGGCCATCGACTTCGTTCCTTCTTTTCCTAAACGTTCAATCGTTCGATCGGTATAAGGACGCAACCAGGGATCAAAGCCTAAACGTGACTGAAAGGAAGTTGAATAGACGGATGCTTCAAGGCCTAGCTCTTCACCGACTAAACGGGTAACCTCAAGACACTGGTGTTTGTAGCAATATGCGTGAGCTGCTGAGGGGGTTACACAACAAGACTTGTCTATCTTACAATGCGATTTTGTGATGTCGCTTTTACGAATGTGACGCTCAGGAATTCCATGATAAGAAAAAAGTAAATGTTCGTATGTTTTCCCTTTCAAAGAGGCTTTTATAGTATTAGATAAAACTTTAATATACTCGGGATTATTATAAAAAGGGGGTAAATCTGATAATTTAAGTTCTGGAAAATATTGATCTCTTAGCTCTTTTGCTAAAACCAGTATTGTTTCCGTAGTCGCCATGGCGAACTGTGGGTATAATGGAATTATCAAAACCTCATCAACACCTTGATCTACAAGCTTTTGAAGTCCGTTTTTAATGGTCATACTACCATAACGCATGGCCAGTGCTGTTGGCACTTCGACCTCTTCCTTTAGCTTATTTTCTAAGCGTTCCGATAAAACGATTAAGGGTGACCCGTCTTCCCACCATATTTTACTGTAGGCTTTGGCTGATATTTTAGGGCGAGTGTTTAAAATAATTCCTTTGACTAATAGCGTTCGGGCCCATTTTGGAACATCAATGACGCGTTCATCCATGAGAAATTCTCCTAAATACTTTTTGACATCTTTGGGTGTTGGGCTGTCTGGTGACCCGAGATTTACTAACAAAACTCCTTTCATGGTAATTAATTTAGGGATTGAATATATTTTTTTGGGGTAGTCCCATATTGTTTTTTAAATGCAGAAATAAAATGACTGGCGGTACTGTACCCGACTTTAAGGCCTACTTCATTAACATTGTGTGCGCCTGACTCTAAAAGCTTTCGGGCGACTTCCATCTTGTAATCAAATAAAAATCCGAAAACAGTGGTTCCGTAAATTTGCTTAAACCCTTCTTTTAACTTTTTTAAACTCAAGTCGATCTCTGACGCTAAAGCAGTTAATGTTGGAGGTTCTAATATGCGGTCAATCATAATATCTTTGGCTTGTCGAATTTTAACCACATTTGACTCATCCACAAGAAAAGGACACTGTTCGATATTAGCATCTTCACCTCTGTTAAAATATAAGCTCAACAACTCATAAGCCTTCCCTTTAAAGTATAAAGACTTGATCGTTGAATTTAAGTTGTAATTAATAAGTTGATTTAATACAATCGCTGTAGATGGGGATATCTGTCCGTCCTTGTAATACTTTTTATCTTGATTTCCATCGCTTAAAAAAGTAATGTAATCCGCTTCATGTGAAAATAAACCGTGGAATTTCTTAATTGATATCAAAACCGAGACTACCCATGTATTGGGGTCAACCTCCAAGTGTATAGGCAGGTCCCTTTGAGGGTTATAGAGTAACAATGAATTTTCTTCTGAAATATTAAGCCCGTAAGTCCCGTTATTAAATACAAATCGACACTGTCCTTTCAAACAAAAATGAAACTGTATAAAAGAGCTATCTATCTCTTTTTCAAGAAGTTGAACCTCTGAAGATTCGTTTTGACAGGTCATTACAACAAAACCGGCCTCAATCTCCGTTTCTAAAAATGACCCTTGAGCGATGTTTTTTGATTTAGCAACCGCTGTTCGGATTTGGTTATTATTTAGATTCATTATAAATAAAATTTAAGTATTATAACGTTTTACTTCTGCAAAAATAAGAAATTATTCAAAAATAACTAAATAAAGGCCGTAAACCTCTAAACGACAAATAAATTTCTTCTAGCGTTATTTTTTGAAAATCAAAGCCCCTACTTTTGTGTCAATATATATCCCCATATATAATGGAAAAATTTAATGAATCTGCTAGTACCTATTTTTATGTTATTGGCCTTAGTTATAAAAAAGCAGATGCCCATCTCCGCGGTGAATTTAGTTTAGATCACGATGCTAAAACAAATTTACTGCTCCAGGCCAAATCTAGTCATATTGAGAGTCTTGTTGCAACATCGACATGCAACCGAACCGAAGTCTACGGGTTTGCTAGACATCCCTATGAACTCATAAAACTTCTATGTGACAACACAAAAGGAACTGTTGAAGATTTCCAAAGCGTTGCCTATGTTTATAAAAGTAGTGATGCCATTCAGCATATGTTTCGAGTTGGTGCAGGTTTGGACAGTCAAATTCTCGGAGATTTCGAAATTATAAGCCAACTAAAATTAAGTGCTAAAGTTTCAAAAAAACACGACCTTTTAAACGCATTTCTTGAGCGTCTAATTAATTCGGTGATCCAAGCTAGTAAACGAATAAAAACCGAAACAAAACTGTCTTCTGGAGCGACCTCTGTCTCTTTTGCTTCCGTTCAATACATAAAGAAAACGGTTGAAGCCATTTCTTCGAAAAACATTTTACTCTTTGGAACTGGAAAAATTGGAAGAAACACTTGTGAAAACCTAATAAAGCATACCAAGAACGAACACATTACTCTTATAAACAGAACCCGCGATAAAGCAGATAAAATTGCAGGGAAATTTAAAGTGCTTGCAAAAGACTTCAGTCAGCTTAAAGAAGAAATTGGCAAATCAGACATTCTGATTGTAGCCACCGGGGCACAAAACCCAACAATTGACAAGCACCTTATTCAAAATAAAAAACCGTTGCTAATCCTTGACCTTTCGATTCCTAAAAATGTAGATGAAAATGTCACAGAACTCCCAATGGTGACATTGGTTCATTTAGATCATTTATCACAAATGACAGATGAAACCTTAGAAAAAAGAAAGCAATTTATACCCGTAGCGGAAAGTATTATTACTGAAATAAAAACAGATTTTGAAGCATGGCTAGATAATCGAAAGTTTGCACCCACCATCAAAGCGCTGAAAGAAAAACTTCAGGTGTTTGCGACTGCTGAGGTTGATACCCAACGAAAAAAAATAAACGAGTTTAATGAAGCGCAAGCAGAATTAATAAGCGCTAACATTGTTCAAAAAATAACTAACCACTTTGCACACCATCTTAAAGACGATTCTTTGTCTTCGGACGATAGTCTTGAGTTAATAAAAAAGGTGTTTCAATTAGATTCAAAAAAATATGTCTAAAATTATTCGAATTGGAACTCGTGACAGCGATCTTGCGCTTTGGCAAGCTAAAACCGTGCAGTCACAGCTGGAACATCTAGGGCACCAAACCGTACTAGTCCCTGTAAAGTCAACTGGAGATTTAGTGTTAAACCAACCCATCTATGAACTAGGGATCACAGGTGTTTTTACACGAACACTAGACATTGCTTTAATTAATGAAGAAATTGATATTGCAGTGCACTCCCTAAAAGATGTACCTACTGTTTTACCGGAAGGCGTTGTTCAAGCCGCGGTGTTAAAGCGAGGAAATATTAGAGACACCTTGGTGTTTAAAACAAATGAAGAGTTTTTGGCCCAAAAAGAGGCGGTAATTGCCACGGGAAGCCTAAGGCGACAAGCGCAATGGCTAAACAGATACCCTACACACACGACGGTGGGAATACGAGGCAATGTAAATACCCGTTTAGAAAAACTAGAAGAAAGTGATTGGAATGGGGCCATTTTTGCGGCTGCTGGTTTGGGTCGCCTCAACTTAACTCCTGAAGATTCGGTAAATCTAGAATGGATGATTCCGGCCCCTGCTCAAGGAGCTGTGATGATTGCAACGCTAAAATCAAATACGGAAGCCCTTGAAGCATGTGCGACGCTCAACCACGAAGAAACAGAGATATCAACGACCATTGAACGCCTATTTCTAAACAAGTTAGAAGGCGGATGTAGCGCTCCTATTGGCGCACTTGCATACATCAAAGAAGAAGAAATTCACTTTCACGGAATTATTCTTAGCCCTGACGGTACTAAAAAGATTGAAGCAAAACGAACGGCTAAACTTGGAGAGCACCACACACTCGTTGATGATTGCGTAGAGTTTATCCTAAGTCGTGGTGGTAAAAACTTAATTGGAACCACCGCAAAAGTAGAGGGGCTAACAACTGTTTTTTCCTCAAAATTATTAAGTCCCGGACAAAAAGACTTATTTAATAACAAGCTTACTATTGGAAGCTCAGACTTTATAAAAACTGCAGCGAATCGCATCAAACCTGTTGTAATGAAGGCAACCCACCAGAATGTAGTCATAACAAGCAAAAATGGAGTCGATGCCATTTTAAACAATTGCCCTGTTGAAGACTTAAATTTTAAAACTATTTACTGTGTAGGCAGACGAACAAAACGCCTTATTGAGCAAAAAATTGGACCTGTAAAACATACAGAGAAAAATGCCAAAGCGCTAGCCAATCATCTAGTTGAATTTATGGATGGTTCTGAAGTTAGCTATTTTTGCAGTGACATTCGAATGGATGACTTACCGTCTATTTTGGGGGAAAGCAATATTAAGGTGCAAGAAATTGAAGCTTACAGCACCAAGCTTGAGGCGCCTAAACTGGCAGACTCTATCGAAGGGGTCATGTTTTACAGCCCATCTACAATTCAAAGTTTTTTACAACAAAACAAGCCTAGCTGTGTTGCGTACTGTATCGGGGAAAGTACTGCCAAAGAAGCAAGGAAACACTTTAAAGAAGTTCGAGTTGCAAAAATACCAACTGTGGAAAGTGTCATCGAACTCGTCAATCAAAATTATATCTAAAACGTTATGATAAAAAACGACTTATTTTTAAAAGCACTTAAAGGAGAAACGGTAGAACGACCACCGGTTTGGATGATGCGTCAAGCAGGTCGTTATTTACCCGAATTCATTGCCATTCGTGAAAAATATGATTTTTTTACACGATGTCGCACTCCTGAACTGGCAAGTGAAATCACCGTACAACCCATAAGAAGATATGGGATGGATGCCGCTATTTTGTTCTGTGATATTTTGGTCATCCCGCAAGCCATGAATATCGAGGTTCAAATGAAACCTAATTTTGGACCTTATTTACCAAACCCTGTACGAACACAAAAAGACGTAGATAATGTTATCGTTCCAGATGTAACCGTAGAATTGGACTATGTATATCAAGCCATTAAAGCAACGAAAGAATTGCTAAACGATGACATTCCTTTGATTGGATTTGCAGGGTCGCCTTGGACTATTTTATGTTATTGTGTTCAAGGACAAGGAAGTAAAAACTTTGATAAAGCCAAAGAGTTTTGTTTTACAAATCCGATGGCAGCACACCAATTATTACAAAAAATCACAGACACAACTATTGCTTATCTTAAAGAAAAAGTAAAAGCTGGCGTCAATGCCGTTCAAATATTTGATTCTTGGGGCGGCATGCTTTCGCCTACTGATTACCAAGAATTCTCTTGGCAATACATCAATCAAATCATAGAGGCTCTAAAAGAAGAGGTGCCTGTAATTGCCTTTGGAAAAGGATGTTGGTTTGCTTTAGGAGATATGGCAAAATCTGGAGCATCTGCTTTAGGGATTGACTGGACCTGTTCGGCGCGGAATGCGCGCTATTTGACTGGGGGAAATATAACGCTTCAAGGGAATTTTGACCCGTCAAGATTGTTGTCGCCTCCAGCAGAAATCAAAAAGATGGTGCACCAAATGATTAATGAGTTTGGAAAAGACAAATACATTGTAAACCTAGGACATGGGATCTTGCCAAACATTCCTACTGACAATGCCAAAGCATTTATTGATGCCGTAAAAGAATACCGCGCTTAATGAAAGATCAGTTTTTTAAATATATCCATGAGCTGCAAGACACGATCACTTCAAAACTTGAACTGATTGACGGTTCTGCAGTTTTCAAGGAAGATATTTGGAAACGACCTGAAGGGGGTGGTGGTCGTACACGAATTATAGAAAATGGGGCGGTCTTTGAAAAAGGAGGCGTCAACATTTCTGGCGTTCACGGCAAACTTCCCGCGTCCATGCAAGCTTATTTTAAGGTTAAAGACGTTGATTTTTTTGCCTGCGGCTTGAGTTTGGTATTACATCCAAAAAATCCAATGGCTCCTACGGTACATGCCAACTGGCGTTATTTTGAAATGTACAATGAACAAGGAGCAATCATCGATCAGTGGTTTGGAGGCGGTCAAGATTTGACCCCTTATTATTTGTTTGAAGAAGATGCCATTCATTTTCATCAAACCTGTAAAACAGCGTGTGATAAACACAGTCCCGACTTTTATCCAACCTATAAAGAGCGCTGTGATGCGTATTTTCACAATAGCCATCGCGAGGAAGCTCGAGGGATTGGCGGCTTATTTTTTGATTATTGTAAGGCTTCTGAAGGAATGAGTATGCCCCAGTGGTATGGGTTTGTAAAAGAAGTTGGTGATAGCTTTCTAGAGGCTTATGTTCCTATCTTAGAAAAAAGAATTGCATTGCCTTTTACAAAAGAACAGCAAGACTGGCAAGAGATTAGAAGGGGCCGGTATGTTGAGTTTAATTTAGTACACGACAAAGGCACTCTTTTTGGGTTAAAAACAAATGGAAGGATTGAAAGTATTTTAATGAGCTTACCTCCAAAAGTTCAATGGGTTTACGACCACCACCCTGCCCCTAACAGTGAAGAAGAACAATTAATGCGGGTTTTAAAAACCCCTAAAAACTGGGTTTAATATGTATCCAATAAAACGAAATAGACGGTTGCGATCAAATGAATCAATCCGTAGTCTGGTTAGAGAAACGGTCATCACACCAAATGATTTTTTGGTGCCTTTGTTTGTCGTTGAAGGCAAGGGCGTTAAGCATGAAATCCCATCAATGCCTAATTATTTTAGATTTAGCCTTGATAGGCTGGAGGCAGAAGTAAAACTGCTTTGGAGTTTGGGATTAAAATCGGTCCTCGTATTTGTAAAAGTAGCAGATGTTCTGAAAGATAATAAAGGAACTGAAGCATTAAACGCTAACGGATTAATGCAACGGGCTGTAAAGACTATAAAAAATGTATGTCCAGAAATGCTAGTCATGACTGATGTGGCGTTAGATCCTTATTCAATATATGGTCACGATGGCGTGGTTTCAGAAGGCATCATACAAAACGATGACACCGTTGAAATTTTAACCGGCATGAGCTTGTCTCATATTGAGGCTGGAGCTGATTTTGTAGCCCCTAGTGACATGATGGATGGGCGTATTGCTAGCATCCGAGACGCCTTTGAAGATGACGGCCATGTAGATGCTGGAATCATGAGTTACAGCGCAAAATATGCCTCTTCATTTTATGGCCCTTTTAGAGACGCGTTGGAGTCTGCGCCTGTTGATTCTAAAAACATTCCCAAAGACAAAAAAACCTATCAAATGGATTATGCCAACCGCTTTGAAGCCCTCCGAGAGACCGAAATGGACATCGATGAAGGCGCTGATATTGTCATGGTTAAACCAGGGCTGGCTTATTTAGACATATTAAGAGAAATTAAAAATGAATTTGATGTGCCTGTTGCTGCCTATCAGGTGAGCGGCGAATATGCAATGATAAAAGCCGCAAGTGAAAAAGGCTGGATAGACCACGACCAAGCGATGTTAGAAACTACGATGGCTTTCAAGCGCGCTGGCGCGGATATTATTGCTAGTTATTTTGCGAAGGATATTGTTAAACTGATTTAGCAACTCTTCCTTTAAATCACCTTAATCCTTTTTAACTACCTTTAGTAAATTAAATAACCATCAAATGAAAAAATTCACATCACGTCTAATTGTTGCAATCGCTTTATTGATTGGAGGACTTTACCTTACTGGTACCGACTATATCCTAAAAGCTGTGCAAACAGTTTATTTACAAGGACACACAACTGCGTCCATAGACGATTACCCGTTTTTTGAAAATAAGACAGTCAATATTGGTAAATCTAAAGCATGGCCACTTCACAAAAAATACAATAAAATTCCTGCTTCAGAAAAACTTTTGGAGCTGCACAAAACACAAGGAACCGTTGCTTATTTGATTATTAAAAATGATAGTCTTTTATTTGAAGCCTATTATGATGGTTACAGCGAAGACTCCAAAAGTAATTCGTTTTCTATGGCAAAGAGCTACGTTAGTGGCATGCTAGGGAAGGCAATTATGGAAGGATATATTAAAAGTATCGATCAGCCGGTGAGTGATTTATTTCCACAGTATAAAGGTGGGCTTGCCGCTAAGGTGACTTTTGTTGATTTGGCATCTATGGCGTCTGGGTCAAGCTGTGAAGAGTCCTACTACTTCCCATTTACAATTACAACTCGCGCCTATTTTTTAAAA
>Ga0115006_10002615_pt1 | contig 11899 bp, 15 predicted proteins | sample ArcOceMetagenome_3_FD_88943 | JGI IMG/M metagenome (GOLD analysis project Ga0115006, IMG submission 88943) | Marine eukaryotic phytoplankton communities from Arctic Ocean - Arctic Ocean- Svalbard ARC20M Metagenome | ecosystem: Environmental > Aquatic > Marine > Oceanic | place: Arctic Ocean...
GTACAGCCCACGCGCGCCAACGGTGGCTTCCAAACCCGCCCATGCACGCGTTCGTGACCGAGGCCTCGTCAGAGTGCCCTGAACCCTTGCCCCGCTCCCCGCCCCCCCCCCGGGCCGCCTACCCCGCGGTCCTTTTCGTGTGTGTGCGTAGTGCATGTGTGTGTGTGTGTGAGTGAGTGAGTGATTGTGTGTGCGTGTTTGTCTGTGTATGTGTGTGTATACGTATATGTACATACACACAAGCGCTGACGAGCGATGAAAATAGCTCTGGCGTGACCTGTGTGTATGTGTGTTGTCACCCTTGGTGTGTGTGTGTGCGCGCGCGTGTGTATGTGTGTGGCACCGCGTACACAGCCGCCGTCCGCCGCGATGCCGGGCACAGGGATCAGCTTCGTTACAACAGATTCCTATTTCGCGGAAACGTACTATAAGCATGACGCCACACCAGAGCCACCAAACTCGTGAGCAAAGGTCGTCGTGTGATCTATCGCCGGCAGCCGGTCAGCCAGACATCAACAAGTTCTCTGTCAAGATGTTTATTACACTGCAGGGCCCGAACAGAGCCCCCGCATTGAGAGGAGGAAATATTCAGTGCCCCGATATGCCTCGAGCCTGTATATTGACATTTATGCGGGGAATCACCCTGGTCCCCGGATTCCTTTGCAACGAGACCTCGGAAGCGACACATCTGGGAGTTTGATTCAGTTCAGAGGGTTTGTTGCAGACAATCCGAGGTTCCCAGGTCTCGAGGAGATTCAACCGACGCGGCTGCGACGCCTTGTCAGGACTGCAGGTGTGGTGTTGCTGCAAACTTGGCCATGATTGACGATACCACGTCTCCACACAGCGGTTGAACCACCTGACAGGGAGACATGCAACGGTCTCAGCGGACTCAGCCATACTGCTCACACTCAGACACGCAGGGTGTCCGCGCACACACGCACGTGCGCACATATCCGCATACACGGAGTCGAGCGGACGGAGGCATCGACAGGTGACAAGCAGGGGGGAGATGGGTCGCTAGTGCTGGCAGACCTTGAAGAAGTGCGCCCGTAACAATTCTAGCCGGGCTTCATTCTGAAGCACGTGATCCCATGGCTGGTCAATGTGGTGCGGCAGCTGCTCCCGCATGGCCTGCTCGTCTAGAAATCCCTCCGAGCTGCACCCGTCTCCACCCCACAGATTCTCACGGTGTGAATGCACACGACACAAGACGCTGCGGGACATGGTGCACAGCCGGCAGCGCGTCGCAATCAGACACACGGACAGGAGTCGGTTGACAGACTTCATGGAAGGGTTCGTCACCTGTAAGTCAGGGGGAAGGAGGCAGTGGCAGTGAGCGCGTTGATCGCTGCCGCCAACGCATGCGTCCTCTCCAGACCCCTCGCGTCCGGTTTCGGAGGCTCTCCTGTAGCTCCTCCACGCGAACGGGGGCGGCCAATGGACTGCAGCGCTGTGGACACATTCTCCACCAATTCCCTCATGGCCAATACGTCTGACACCATGTCGCATCCAGCTATGTGCATAGTTGTTTGCAAGGCGGCTTCCCGCATCACTAGTATCCGCGCTTCTTCCTCCTCCTGCTCACGCTTTACCCTCTCCTCCTCCTGAATGATTGCCTCATACGTGAGCGCGCGCTCCACCCTCCTTTGCCCAACTGCTGGCTGGCTGCCCCGCCCTTCTTCCATTGTGTCCGCCCCTCGGCGTCGCTCTCCACCTTCTTCATCGCCGACTTTTCCACTGCCTCCTAGAGCACCATCCGGCGCTTTCACCCCACCTGCAACTATTCTTTCACCTCCTGGGTCACCAATGTGTGCATCACCATTGCTTCTACCGTCAACACCCTCTTGGCTTCCGTCGCTTCCGCGGATATTATCAGACCGACGCTCGCCCGCACCCAACTCGAGACCCTCGGTCGCAACACCATTCCTGGCGACAGCCGCACCTTGATCGAGAGTGTCCGAGGACACGGGATCGCAGTTTTCTGCGGCAGGGACGGCGCTGTCGGCTGTGGACACGGGGGCAGGCGGAGGGGGTGCTGACACTCCGTTCGTCTTGTCCTCCGTCGACAGAACCGCGCCAGACTCTGCTCTATGGCCTTCATCGAGCTCCAACCCTGCTGCAGTCTCCTGTCGTTTGCCAACCCCTCCTGCTCCATCGCCCGCTTGTTCGCCACCCCCTCCTGCTCCATCTGCCACGCCCGCATCCGCTCGTTGGTGGGCGGCAGCGCGTACAAACTCGTGATAGGTTGCTTCCACAGACTCAGTTTCGGGAGCGGCAATACGAAAAAGTCGCGTCTCCTCAATTCCAAGCAGTTGGGCCTGCCGTTTCCGTGCGAGTCCCACTACGACGCTTAGCACCAGGGCGTCTGGTGCCAGATTGTCGCGAACCTCCCGCGCTACCTGTCGATGCAGGCACACAGCCGGGCAAGTGCAAGCATGAGATTGTAGGACACCCGATTATCGTCCCATGAAAAAGCGCTCAAACACGCACATACACACGCACATGCACGCATGCACATGTACATGTGCGTGCGCGCGCAAAAGACATGTGCCTGATTGACGAGCTGGTCGGCGCGACAGCAGATAACGAGCACTCGGCACCCTTGCATTGCAGCCGAAACCTGGTTCGTACATACCACCCCCGCCGCAGCCTCCGCCTGTACCTTGTGCAGGCTGCGCGTGCACGCCACGATCCGCGAGGCAGGCCAGAGCTCCGCTTTCAAAAAGCATTCCAACACCTTGCGTCCTACCGCCCCCCCCGCGCCTGGCCAAAAGAAGCAGCGGAGGGCAAAGAGGAGTGTTAACACTGATAGCAAGCAGGGCCAAAGTCAACGGCAGGACCAGCACGCATGCTCCATCACCGCACACACCGAATCGCACACACATGCGTGGACGACCTAAAATGCAGATGCGGAAGTCGATAGCCACGTCGGGCATAGAATGAGCCATGTACGTTTCGCTGTACTGATACTGCATCTTCATTTGCATGCGAGCACTGCTCTCTCTCTCTCCCGCGACCACGGCCTGCTGCTCCGCGTCCCCATACGCCGTCGCTGTCTCCGTCCCTCCCTCAACGCCCGCAGCATCTGCTCCCGCAACATGTGCTTTGCTCGTGCTCGGCGCGTTGGCAGCCTCGGGGTTAGCGGCGGCTGCATTTTGGTCTGCGCCGCTGCTGCCCGTGGTTTGCGCGCAGATGGACTGGAGCGACAGCCAGCGCTTGCGTGCTTTGCACGCCTCCAGCGTCGCCAACGGCACCTGGGCCTCAGCAAGGGGGACTGTTATCTCGCTCTCTCGCCCCGAAGCCGCTGACGGCACCCGCTGTCTTGCCGTGCCTCGGCCTGCGGGCGTGTCCGGCACAAGCGATGCGTGCGAGCCTGCAGCGTGCAGGCTGCGGGTCGACGAGCCTTTCGCTGGGTGTGCAGGCTGCTGCGGCACGAGCACCCGCACGACCTTGCAGATGAAGTTGGAGCACGGCCTCGACACCTCAAACTCAAACTCCTGTGCAGGAATGGCGATCAGAAGGGGGAAAGGAGAGGCTACGTATCGAGTAGTGTGGACACTCCTACTCGCGTGACTCTCGCTCTGCTCGTCTCCTTTCACAGGAAAACTAGTCTCGCGTGTCAACTGATTACAGCAGTATGTAGAGGAGGTGCTGGGTGTGTTGGCATTGCAGCGTCTGTCACGCGCCTCAGAGCAGACAGACCTGGTCCCAGTACAGCGTCGATGCGCTGCAGCGCGTTGTGGGCTGCATGAGATGGTTCATCCGCAGCTGGCAGATGATGGACGCGTGCTGCCAGCCGTCCTGCGGCGGAGGCAGCTGGAGCCCCTCGATGCCGAACAGCGTGACGCTGAGGCGCCCCATGAACCTGCCGTTCTCCTGCAGCTCCTGCCGACGCAGCTGGCGCCGCCGATCGATGGCTTCCCGGTGCGCCTGTTCGAACACCTTGGCCATGAACACGCACTGCATGGGCAAGAAGCTGACGGCGACGCCGAGCGCGTGCATCTTGTCCAGCACCTCGTCGTCGAGCACGCCGGGGCTCGCCATGTGCCGCTGGAGCAGGTCATCGACGAGGACGGGGTCGATAAACGCCCCGGCGTCAGACATTGCACCTGGCGCGCCGGGCGGCGGCCCCCCCACACCTGGTCCGACCACCCTGTCACGGCGCGGGGGCCAGCGGGGGCCGTGACAGTGTGGGAAGTGCGATGCCGCGTCGTCGCGCGGTGGCGGCGGCGGGATGACGCGCTCTGCAGCGCTCGCGCTGCTGCTCCTCTCGACGCGGCCGTGTGGCTCGACAGCGTTCAGCTTTGCTGCCCGCCACCGCCCCGGTCTGCAGCGTGTCTATGAAGGGCGAGGTGGAGGAATGGTGTGGAAGGAGACGCGCACGCGGGGGCGGCGTGGGGGCACGCGAGATTCTCGCGCCGCCCATCTCGCGTGCGCATCGACAATGGCGGCCGATGTCACAGACGCGGCGCGCCTCTGGGCAGAGATCGACAGCGGGCTGCTGACAGACATCCTGACCTGCGGGTGCATCAACACGGCGAGCGACACGCTTGCCCAGCTGACCGAGCGAGCGGACGCGCCCACTGGGGCGTTCGATGCAGGCAGGACGCGACGGCTCGCCCTCTTTGGCCTCGCAGACGGCGCCGTGTCGCATGCCTGGTTTCTCGCGCTAGACGGCATGGTTGGCGAGGGCCAGGGCGCAGTCGAGACGCTGTCCAAGACGGCCGCCGACGCGTTCCTCTACACGCCCCTCTGGTGCCTGTGGTTCTTGTTGGCCATGGCGGTGCTGGAGTCTTCTGATTGGCGCGCCGTGCCGCACAGCCTGCGCCGTGTGCCCTCGATCTGGCGCTCCGACTGGCTGGATCTCCTCCGTGGCAACTTGGGCTTCTTCCTGCCGTTCACAGGCCTCATCTACGCGCTGGTGCCCCGCGAGCGGCGAGTGTTCGCCTTTGGGATGGCAAGTCTGATATACACTACTATCCTGTCGCTGTGGAATAGCAAGCGGGCGCGCGCCGACGACGAGGACCTGCCCCCCGATCCTCGCATCCCCCTCCCGCGCCCCCCGCGGGCAGCGATCCGCCTGCGCCGCGTCATTCGTGCCACGCAACGAGCCACGCGGACGCTCGTGCGCACTGCCCGCGAGAGGCTGTAGCGGTAGCGTTGCGGGCTGGGTGGTTGGTGTATACACTCACTTCATTCATTGGTTCATACTTCATTCACCAAACGTGCCCCACGAGTGGGGCCACGAGTGCGGCACGCCGTGTCTGCGGCGCACACACTGGCATCACAGATGCACCCGGAAGTCCTGATAGGCACTAGGACACGCGTGGCGGGGCTGGTCGCTGGACACCGCGGATCCTGCGCAATCTCCACCGCCCACGTCGGCTGAGCTGCTGGAGACCCCAGAGTCAGTGGCGTTTGCAGAGTTACCCTCCCCACCTCCCCGAGTAGCGATACCGCCATGCGCTCAAGCACGCAGACAGCGACGCGTTCACAGGGCCCTTGCCCTTTTCACTGCTGCCTACGCATGGTTACCTGCCCACGAAGCTGTCCTGGAAAGTGGCATAGGCAGAAGGCACGTTGTGCTGCGAACTTCTAGCCGGCCGCGAATACGGCCACGAACATGCTGCGCCATGTCCCCCCCCTCCGTCTAGCTCATACTGGCGTCCCATGTCAGCTGCTCCCATCAGCGCCCTGAGTCCTGGGCGCAGAGTTGCTGCCAAGTCGCCTGGACGGGCAAGACCGTCAGCTGCGAATATAAAAATATGCGGGTGTGCGGAGTGAACAGACAAGGACGCGAGGACCAACCTTGGGATGTACTTGAAAACGAAGATAATCCCATCGACATGAGGACCTTGGGCTGCGCCTGGGCATCAGTGGCGGCATTGCGTGGCGGTGGATCAGGTTTCATGGCAGCTTCACTTGGTGCCCGGTCACCGCCTCCTGGCTCCGTCATATCCTCCCCGAGTCCCACTCCGACCCCGTCAATCGGCGGGGGAGGCGGCAGGTCAAAGTCTGAATGCCTGCTTGCATGAGCACGCCAGAAGCATCAACCGAACATTCACGATGCAAACCGCACATGCCATGAGCCGGTGCAAAGAAAAAGGGAGGGTGGCGGGGCTCACAACCACGGTGTTAGCATGGCGCCGTCAGCCGCTGCGCGCGCCTTGTCGGATAGGGCCGGGCTCGTCCCTCCATGTTGCAGCATCAGTCTTGACATCACCTGTCGTGGGCACGTGACAGGGGAGTGGGATGGAAGAAAGGACATACCAACGCACGCTCGGGTCTTAGCATGTTTGCCAGGTCTGGCTACCTTGGAGAAATAGCACAGTACTGTAGGGCACAATTGGACACATAGACCAAGACGTAGGCAGCAAGTGTGCAGCCACACTGCACACCTGGTCGATATCAGATTTCAACGACTTCATCTGATCCTCCAAGGCCAAGGCCTGTGTAAAATTGTGACTGGCATTGATAGCACGCGCCCCTCCACTCCGTCCACTTTCAACAGCCTCTGAGCAGGGACTGTCGGCATGGAAAGGGGCCGAACCCGCAGGGAAAGAATAAAGAGAATGAGCATTGCTTGACGCACGATGACCGCAGGCAGAATGATTGCCCACGGCAGCCGTGGAAGTCGGTGAACCATAAGTTCGCACAGCATGGGGTAACAGTTCAGCCACGTGTCGATCATCCCTGGGCGGCTGGGAGCCCCGGATCGGGTCGTTCTGCCACGCATCTCTGCACGCCAACTGGTCAATGCTGTGCGCCCACGTGCGCGTGCGCGTGCATAAACACACGACATACACAGACATACCTTGCACGGAGATCCAAGGATTCTAGATCTAGATGTGAATTGCGACCGTGTTGGCTGGCATTTTCGCTTTGAGCCTGGGCGACGGTGCGACAATTCTGCATCCAGCGAGCAAAATAGCCATCTATGACGTGTTTCTCGGTTCTGGAGCACGCAACTGTCGCAAGGCGGCGGGTCCACTTGGCTCGGCATGTGCTGAGATGCCATGCATGCACAATCTTGACAGCGAGTCCTTTGCAGTGTTGAATGAATAATTTGATGGCATTTTGCTTGGCGTGAAAGCCGAGGCGATAGTTCCACTCAAATGCATTCAGCACACAACCAAGGGTCCGAGTGACGCGCATGCGTACCACTGTCTGCTCAAGCGCCATCGCCAACCTAGTCTCTCGCACACTTGCATAGGAACCACCACCCTCCTGGCGGCCTTCCTCCACGGACGCACGGGGAGCGCTGCGCTGAGAGCGAAGTCCAAGGGCCGGTACAGACTTGTTCTGCTTCGAGATGGCAGCTTTATCTGGCGAGCGCTTTAGCTGCGGCGATACATTTTCATCATTTGAGCCCAGCTGCGGATTACAAAGAAGCCTGTCGTTCCCGTGAGCTCTCACTGCGTTTGGCATTGCTTCTGCCTTCGCTCTGCCTGGGATCTCTGCCGATGGCACTTGGTTTGAGGGCACCAGAGCCTCTCCTGCTGACATATCGTTTGGAGGCTTGTCGACGGAGAGCGCGTGGATGATGGAACTAGCCCACGTCTGCCGCGATTGCCTGCAGGTATGCGTGGAGACATGCAGGTGAGCATACGAGCGCTTGCACCCTGCATGCTCAGCGTATGCGGGTGTGCGCATGCGCGCTCGATTTTTGTGGATGTTTGTCTCTGATCCTTGCAGAGAGAGGAAGCGTAAAGCGTACCGGCAGAGGCCTCGCCCGCAGCCCTCATTATACAGCATGACAAAGACTTCCAGACTGGTGGCGAGATGGGCTGCTCCCATTTGCTGCCTACAGTCGCGACGACTCGACAAATCGTGCATGCATCGCCTGAAAACATTCCGTTTTCGTCGTGAGACGAATCACGGTAATCCTCCGGTCAACATCTTGCCCCCGCACGTGTCAAATGCAGTCACATTCACGAGCATTTCTGTTTCGCATACATCCATTTTCACATCCCCACCCCTACCCCCGGCACGTCCGCACACATTCACAGCCTTACCCCAAATACTCGAAAGCAAGTTCCCAGCGGGCCCAGACATTTTCGTCAAGACCATCCTGTTCGTGCTTGTTGCTGCTCGTCTTGGGCGCATCTGAGTCCGCAGAGGACGCTGCTGCTGCTGCTGCTGCTGCTGAGTAGCCGTGCTCCCGCCACATGGCTATCTCTCGCACGCCCTCATGGAACGCGTGCAACATGAAGTCGAGCATGCTGCTGCTGCCATTCTCGTGTGGTTGCGCGTATAGACATCCACGCACGCATCGTGAGTCTGCTGCGCTGTTCATTGACGTTGAACTGGTTTGGATGTGTGGGCACGTTCATGTGTTGGAGTGCAAGTATTGAGAAGAGTACAAAAAAACCTGTGCTCGAAGTGGTGAGAGGAGTCCTGCTGCGCCGTGAGCCGAGACAGAGTGTATAGAATCTCCCACAGCTCTAACCTGACAAAGTTCCATCGCCAAGAGCGCGAAGGGTGCTGACATGCAGCACCGAGCATGGGCGTGAGGGTGTGCACCTGTGCATGAATGCACGCACGATGTGCATTGTTTTGTTTGTCGCGTACAACCGTTGAAGTCAGAAGGATTCAGGGCTGCAAATCCGCACCCAGATAAACACACTGAAAACTTGACAGCTTCCTGCGCAAGGGCGAGAGGCCTTTGTCGCATGCCGCCATTCAAGGTACGGCCCATCGCAAGAGCAAAGGAGCCTCCCACGCACCAGCATGTCGAAATCGTGAGAATTCGCGATACCCGCGTTGACAAGCGCCACCAACAACAAGCCTTGTGCTGCAAACACTTGTTCCGCATCATAGGGCTCTCCCTTTCCGGCGAATTCATGCGACTTTCCCCATTGGTGCAGCAAGTCCAGAGTTTCTGCTTCTCTGAGCGCCTGCATTATTTTATGACATGCGTACGCGTGCGTGTTTGCATGTACGCAAGCGCGCGCGCGTACGTATGCATGCATGCACATGTACGTGCACACACACACACACGTAAATACACGACCTTTCGGCCGCTGCTTGAGCGAGCCAAGCGACCCACGCACCACAGCCCCACCAGCGCGTCTGCCTGGATACTTTGACGCAATGACGCCAGCAAGCTTGCCACCGCCACCGCGCACGTCCGAAAGATTAAATTTACCGCTTCCTGTGCCCAAACATACAAGCAGTCGTCCTCGCGTTTCAGGGTGGGGGTGGGACAGTAACGTCTGCATGCGAGCGGGGTAGGGTTGTGCACGGTAGAGTATGTGTGAACAGGGCAGTATTCCCGCCGCGGGCTCAAGAATCTACGCCCGTGCACACGCATTGACCTCGCCACCCTCGCCGATGAGCTCCCCCAGGATGAGAGTGCCGCTGAGCCGTTCCTCTTCTAGAGGGCTGCACAGCATGCTGTTGATGCACGGAGGGAAACTGGGCATCTGAATCAGCTCCCTTGCGCGTTTGCTCCCCATTCCTGCCGTTTTCGTCAGGAAACGTCGTCAGTGCACACGGCGCGGGCAGCAGGCTGCACGACCGGAACAGGCAGCTTCTACTGATGGTGTCCGAGGCCGAGCACCTTTGAGCAACTCCTTCAGGCACATGCCGGCAAACACGCGTGCCTGCGCAGAGCCGTTCTCGCCAATGCGGCACAGTGCGTTGGCCAGTCCCGGCGTCACCAACACTGCCTCGCGCAGCGGACGCGGTGTGCCATCTGGGCACGCTCCCCAGGCAGTCAGCAAGTGGGCGATGCCCGCAAGGGCGTGCACACGCGGCAGCGTGTGGATGCGTGCTGCGAGCGTCCTCACCGACTGTAAGCGCCAGCCAGCCGCAGGCAAGCTCGCCAATCTGCACGCTCGCGTGCGCCCACTCGAACGACCGCACGACCGCATGCAGGGCCCGCGGCGGGCCCTGCATGCGCTGCGCCTCGCCGGCAGCGACGACGCCGTGCTTGCGCCGGTTGAAGAGCTGCCTGAGGCCCTCCAGAACCCCGCTCACGTCGCCCCTGTTCATGGCGGCGTCCATTGCGTCCGCCAAGTGCTCCTGCAGACCCGCACAGGACACGCGCATGCTCACGGGGGCGCTCTCTGTGGCGCGGGCGGGCACGCACGCTGGCTGGGGGCGCCGCCGCCGCGCAGACACCTCGGCGCGAGGCTCGGGCGCAGACGGGAGGGCCGCCGGCGGTGGCGCGGCGGCGGCGTCCGGGAACTGCGCGCCACAGCCGCGCGCGACCGCGAGGTCCGCGAGCACCTGCCGCACCGACATTCCCGCCGCTGGGCCCGTGTGCGGGCGCCAGCCGCGGGCCCGAGCTTCAAGTTGAAATCTCAACGGTGTGGCCGGAGTGGCTGAAGGGCGCGGATCCACGAACGCATCCTCAGAGGAACATGTCGTCCAAGCGGCGTGCCGGGCACGCGGGGTCGTGGTACGGGAGCAAAGGGGCAGAGCTGGACGGCCAGCTCACCAAGTAGGCCCCTCTGTCGTGCCCCGCCCGCACGCGGCGCCAGCGCACCGGGGGGGGGGAGAGGAATGGCGCCCTTCCTCTCCCCCCCGCATTTCCCTGGCACCCGCTGCAACCCGCGGCGCTGCAACCCGCGGTGCGGCGTGGGCGCGGAGGTCGGCGGGCGGGCCGGTGTGCGGACGCCGCGCACCTGCCCTGACCGGTGCCGTCGCGCACTTCGCGCGGGCGCGCGCCCCCGCGCGCCCGCTGGGGCGGCGGCGCCATCGTGGGCCAGCGCAAACTAGGGAGCTGTAAACCGCACACACGCGGAGGGGGGCTTAGAGTGGAGTTGCATGTACACGCCGCATGGGCGCACACTCGCGGCGATTCAGGGTAGTGGTCTGAGGCGGGGGGAGAGTGCCGCGGACAAATATTTGTACACATAACGCGGGGCGCAGGTGGCTGCAAGCGGTGAAGCCTGCGGAAGGCCTGTTGCCGTCCTGCGGCGTGATCGCGCCGCACGCGGGCTACTCGTACTCGGTGCCCGCCCCCCCGCCGCCTTCTGCACGCGCATGCGCGGGGCTGCGCGCGTCGCGTCTCACGCGCGTGGATTCCGCCGTGTGTGGCAGGGCCCGACTGCCGCCTACGCCTACCGCCACCTCGAGCCCAGCAGGTATGTGCGACGCGCGCACTCGAGCGGCGAAGCGCGGGTCGCGGGGCTCGCTGCCGCGACCCCATGCTTCGCGGCGTGCGCGGCGCCTGACTTGCGACGCGGTGTGCCTGCGCTTCCTTGAAAACACAACGGCAGGGTGAAGCGAATTTTTATCCTCGGGCCGTCGCACCATTTCTACCTTGCCGGATGCGCTGTAACGAGGCACAAGGCGTACGTCACACCCCTAGGTCCTTGTCTTGTGCTCGACCTCGTCCACCTACCCGTGTCCGTGTGCCCTCCCGGAGGCAGGCTGCGGCCAGTGGAAGAGGCTGAGGGAGGATGCCTGCAAGGGGGTGCAGGCAAGGCTGCAGGGACAGCAGCTGTAACGCTGTAAAGCGTTCGCATGTAGGGTTTAGCCCCGAAGCGTGCTGCGGGGAAATCTGCTGGACATGCTTCTCTTTGCCTCGAGGCATCTGGATGGCTGACCCTTCACTGTCGTTCGCCCCGAAGAATGTGCTCTCTTTCGATAGAACGTGTTTTCTTGCTATAGAATGTGTTCTCTTACCGTCATGCGCCCCGTCCTGGGCGCATGATCGCTCTTTGCTCTCTCTCACTCTCACACACTCTCCATCAATCGATTACTAACACACTCTCTGTCTCTCTTTGTCCCTCCCTCTCAGGCGATCTTGACATAGACGAGACGGTCAACGCCGAATTGTTGAGCACCGGCGAGTTTGAGATCATGTCTGAGCAGGTGTGTGTGTGTGTGTGTGTGTGTGTGTGTGTGTGTGTGTTTGTGCGTGCGTGTGCGTGTGCGTGTGTGA
>Ga0115006_10002616_pt1 | contig 11897 bp, 11 predicted proteins | sample ArcOceMetagenome_3_FD_88943 | JGI IMG/M metagenome (GOLD analysis project Ga0115006, IMG submission 88943) | Marine eukaryotic phytoplankton communities from Arctic Ocean - Arctic Ocean- Svalbard ARC20M Metagenome | ecosystem: Environmental > Aquatic > Marine > Oceanic | place: Arctic Ocean...
AGAAGAGCGAGAGAGAGAGAGAGAGAGAGAGAGAGAGAGAGAGAGAGAGAGAGAGAGAGAGAGAGAGAGAGAGAGAGAGAGCCTCAAATTACTGGTATTTTCTACACAGCTGAAGTCGCCACTGGTACGCGGCGACTTTTTTGTACCGTTGTTGTGCCGGATTAAATGAAGGTGATTGGGCTAAAAGGCAGGATGTTACATAGTGGCGTCCGGAGGCGTGAGGAATCATGGGCCGCTATGCTCATGATTTCAAGAAACTCCGTACCGTGACCCCATTGGACCAGCTAGATCCGAAGAACACTCCAAAGCGCCCGAATATGCCCTTCGGGCATATTGCACTTTTAAGCTTTCGCCGCACGCGCGCGCGCACACACACACTCACCACACACCGAGACATACATATATACCTATACATGCTTTCTATGTACTACCTACCTACATGCATGCATGCAGAAGTACACACATTGTTCACTGGCACATGCATTTCAATGAACAAAGCAGCGGGGCAATACCCTTTGTCATCGAAGAAATCCCTCGCCCACGTCACCAATCTTCGAGGCCACGAGTTAAGTCCATTCCTCCCCTTACGACGAGCCCGGAGGCCTCGGATGGGCGCCTCCCAGCCTGCGCTCGGGCGCAAGCTCCGGATGATAACTGAGCTCCGGGCATACCAAAAAACATCCGGGCCGGCGCCGAGGGAGAGGTCAACGCCTCCGGGCGGCACCCCTTGCACTCCTCAGGCGCTTGCACCGGCAGGTGCCGCCGCCGCCCCACTCCTTGCGTTCTCTGGCGTCCACCTCTAGCGCCCTCAGCGCCGTCGTGGCCCGTGGAAAGGGAAAAGGGGGCCGCGGCGCTCAGAGTGCACCCACCGAGCCCCAGACCTTTTGGCATGGGTCAGATGCCGGCGACGCTGGCCCGCGCCGCGCACGAGCACAGCAACGCAACCGAGTCACGCCAAGGTCAGCAATGGGACTTAGCGCGAACGTACTGTACCGTACACGGTATCTCGATGAGATACACGAAGCGAATCCTCATTGGTTCACCAATCAAGTTGACAGTTTCGTGACAAATTATCGGAATAATCAGTTTTCGAGAATTAGTGCCCACGAAAAGGATCCCATCAATTCTGGGGTTCGGGACCGTACCACGAGCGGATAAAGGTTACCAGCGCCGTGCGCAGCGCGCGGGGTCAACCATGCTCGTGGTACCGTGAAGGGAGAAGGTACAATGAACATTACCGGTTTGGGGGATGAATGTACAGAATTTGGCTCAACTATGATACTGGATTCCCAATTTCGTACAATTTCACCCCTGGTTTTCGCCCGGCCTGGGATCCCGCGGTGGAGTCAATCTTGTAGCTTTTGGTTTGGTTCCCCCTGACAACTACGATATGGGCAAGTACGTGAACGAAACTCGTCACCCTTGAATGTCCTCAAACCCGGCACCTCGGAAACAGCACCGCACGCGCCATCGAGAGCATGGCCAAAAATTTGTGAAATAATAAAAGTAGGATAAAAAATACCAGATTATTTGGCATTGTGCTTTGTCTCAGAATCATGTGCATTGGCCCGAAATGGCCATTTCGGGCCGTTATCTGACCATTATTTTTTAGGAGGGATGCCTCTGTATGTGGAGACGTCGCGATATACCGAGAAACGGCACCGAGCTCGCCCGTGCAGAGGCTTGCTCTGTAAGCGGCGCTCGCGGCGGCTCGAGAGCGACGGAGCACGGGGCTGGTGGCGTGACCGGCGGTGCGCCTGCTCGCGCGTGAGAGCAACCTCAGAACGCCCGATCCCACCCCAGCAGGCGCGCCAGCTCCTGCGACAAACAAACCACCATCTCCTCTCTCCACGACAACTCCGCCGCGCCTCGAGCTCGGCGAAACCTTGCAGTGGCGAGGATGGGGCGAGCAACAAACGGAATCGTCAAGCCCAAGCGGCCAGTCGCCTCGTGGCCGGCGCACCCGATGGAGCTGTGCAGAGGGGTCAACGACACATGGAACTCGTATCAGCGGGCGAACAAGGGCCGTACCGTCACAACAGCAGAGTGGAAATCAGCGCGATCGCTGCTGTGGTCGGAGCACGAGAAGATCATGAGTTCGGCGGAGAGTTCACCGGTGAGCTCCGACGACGGGTTCCTCGACGACGACCAGGGGCAATACTTGCCAGCGCCAGGGATGAAGCGCGAGTACGCACAAGTACGTGATTACCCGGCGCGCGACTACCACGATCACCAGACGCGCGACTACCACGATTACCAAGCACGCGACGGCTACCACGATTGCCAAGCGCGCGACTCCCAAGCACGCGACTACCACGCACCACCGCCTGACCTCTTTGTTGACGCCTTCGAGGACTCGTTCGACCACTTAGCCAAGCGCCAGAAGATGCCGGGGGATTGGGAACACGGGGAGTACACATACGACCTCTTCGATGACTACTCTGACAACTTTATTATTGTAACCCCGGACGAAGGCCTGTGTTGACTCGGAGCGCAGCCGCGGCCCCGTCGATAGCATCGAGCGCCTGGCCCGGGCTGCACTCATGGAATCGAAAGTCAAAGTCAAACCAAGATCTGAGCTCTGGTACTCGACAACGTGGAGACGGCTGAGCAAGCAAGTACGCGACCAGACGCGCGTGCTCGTGAAGAGAGGAACGCCCCATTTGGGGGTGGGACCTGCTCGAATTTCTCTGCACGGTGCCTCGTGTGGGCACGCGCTGCGCGCCGCCGTCAAAATCGAGCAGCATACGGGCACGAGCCGGCTTGCTAATACTTGCTTCACTCAGCAGCTCTGTGAAAGGTCCAGACGTCCGCAATTACTTGAAACACTAGACATACTCTCAACACACACACTGATTCAACATACACGAGACTACGTGGCTACATGAAAAACACGCAAATTGTACAAGATAAGGAAAAACATTAGCTCTAATCTAAAAGCCGTGCTTTTCAGTAAATTACCCTCATTCCTATCGCGTGTAAATCCCCACTCCTCACCACCCCAAACTAACCCTACAGACGTGTCTCGGACCTAAGGCTCTCATCCTGCTCTCTCGCCCGTCGTGAGATGCAAGCACCAGTCCTCCCGTATTGAACCATCTTCCGGACCGATTGGCTCCCACGAACATTGCGTTTCGACGGAAAAGCCTGCCATCGTGTGTGTGTTTGCGTGCATCAGGAAAGGCAGAAACGGAAGGCGGGTGGAGGGTGGAGGGTGGAGGCGGGCTGGAACAGCGACCGCTGAGCGCAAGAGCACCGCAAGAGCACCGCAAGAGCACCGCAAGAGCAAGCAGCCCAACGACCTTCCTCTAGAGCAATAGCGAGAAAACGTATGTGTGAAACATCAGACCCACCGCGCCAAGCAACGAGGGCCTGGTCCGCTCCCTTCTTCACTTGGCGTCTGGCGAGAACAAAGTCGATGAAGAATTCTTTTGGCCCCTTGTGGCGCGTGCGCACAGGGCGTTTCTGCTCGTCCGGGGCTTGACCTTGCTTTTGGTACAAGGTCAAGGTCGCTGCCTCGAACGTGTCACTTGCCAACCCCATGACGCTCTTGTCTGCATTACACGACATGAGCACCTGCGGTATCTTGAGCCTGTACGCCTGTCCCGCTCTAACCGCCTGCCTGACTTCGAAAGGCCCGATAAACGCTGTGCAAGCCTGCTTGGTTGACACGAGAACAAGGTCACCGGGCTCGATGGGCGTTGGCCAAGGCCTCGCTGCTGCGTCTGCCCGCGATGCGCGTGCTGGCAGAGAACGAAGACACTGCGAGTGGGAGGACGGCGAGGCCTCACGCGCAACACCAGCCGCGTGGGCATTGCCGCGTTGGGTCGCCGGTGTTGCTCGCGTTACAGGGGTCTGCGACTCAAACGCGTCCGCAGTGTCCACGCGCGTGCGCGACTCCCTTTTTAGGCGCTTGGCCAGTTGCGTGACTGGCGTCTCCGGCACCGGAGGAGCGACAGACGCAGCGACGCACGCTCTGTTTGCGGCAACGCTCGGTTGCGCGCCTGGCGAAGGGCACTTGTGTTCAGCCTCGAGCTTGACGACGGCGTGCGAGGTGCCTGAGGACGGGCGGAAGCGCGCTGTCTGCGTCCTCTTACGGCCTTCTCGTCCGTCCAAGTCGTCCCTTTGTCCTCCCCTGTCCTCCTCCTGATCCTGCTCGCCCTTTCCGTGAGCCGGTGTGCGCAGCACATGGGCCGCGTTAGAAGCATCCACCGACTGCAACGGCTGCATGTTGTCCCGCGCCTTTCCGGCACTGACAGGCTCAGATACATCCGCGAGGACAGTATCTTTTCTCTTGCGCTTGCTGCCTCCTCTCAACAACCCATGCTCCTCATGCCCCGCATGCTCCTTTCCTTCCTCCTTGACCTGCAAGCCGGCATCAGCCAAAGCGCATCCTCCGCTCTTCGCTTGATGGCGAGGGCTGAAATCATCGACGCGCTGACGTTTACTCTGCAAATGCTCCGAGCTCTGCACGTGGCCAACCCTCAAGGCAGGAGCAGGCTTGCCGTGTGACCTGTCCACGAACGTCTGCCCATCACCCTCGCTCGCCACAGTAGGCAATGCCTCAATGTCTTCGGGTGGCGAGCGGCTCGCGACACTCGGCGCCCACTCTGCCTTCTGGCGTTCATTAAACGCTTTCACTTCTTCGTTGATGTGGGGAATGCCTTCCTCTGTTATTTCTTTTCTTGGCACAATCTTCTCCCATGTGTACTTGGGGTCTGGGCCATCTTCAGGATAATCCCCCTTCCAAGCCACCAGAGCTTGCTGCACCGCCTTCTTCTCGTCTGCGACCGCCCGCTCCTGAATATCCAGCACCCACTCAACGATGTTGTAACACTCCTTTTCCGCCATCTTGAGCTCCTCGTTCTCGGCGGCGGCCATGTTGCGCGTCTTGCACGGAGCCGACAGCAACTCGGCTCTGGCCCGGAAGATCTGCAGACTGCTCGCTTCAACCCAGCTTGAGACAAGGTGCAGCTTTGCCGGCACCTTGAGCTTATACTTGGGCACGCGGCTCTCCTCTCTGGCTTCCACGACTTCGAAGGGGCCTATCACCTTTGCGATGGACTTGTAAGTGCAGGGTCCGTGAGGGTAGCGATCACAGTAGCGGTACTTTCTTTTGCCCCTTTTGACCTTGCGCTCCACATGCTCAGTCGAGACCAGGACCAAATCCCCGGGCTGATACTTGTAAAACTTGACCGCGGGTTGGTCGTCCCGTCTCTCCTGCGCCTGCTCTTCCTCTCCCTCCTCCTCCTCCCATCGACCGCCATCGCCGTCATCGCCGACCTCAAGCTCCCCTCGCTCGTCGCTGGAGGGTGAAACACGATCAAGTGCCGAGCCTGTTGTCCCTGTCGACGACGCGCGACCCCCAGTCAAATCGGCTGGACTTGCAGATTCACCACTAGCCTTGGCGCGTCCTACAGCCCCTCTCCTCTTGGCAAGGATCCGCGTGTTGTTCGCATCGACGGCAGTGTGGACAGCAGCAGGCTCGACATTGCCGGCTTGCGGATTCGCTTGCATCGACGCCTCCAGATCGGCCATGCGTGGAGGGAGAGCCGACGTTCGGCTGGCCATGGAATCTTCAAACTTGTCGACCGGCGGTAGCGCAGTCATGCGCGGCGGCTTCTTGGCACTCGTATCTTGTGCTCGCGCGTTGCCTGTTTTGGCTTCAGGAGTCTCGGGCACCACAACTGTGGCCACTTTGCAGCGTGCTGGCGTGCTCAGCAGCTGACTTTCACCCGCCGTCACGTGCTGGCTGTCGCGTGCTGTGCCGCCATGATGAATATGACTGCTGCCGGCCGCCCCGCCTTGCGCACCTGTCGGCAAGAATGCTCGAGCGTGCGCGTTGCCCACTGCCGCAGTCTGCCGCCCACCTGCAAGCAACGGCAACGGGTGGAGATGCTGACTTGAGGCAGTTCCAGCGTCTTGATCTCCGAAAGCATGATTCAATGAAGATGAGGTCATGCCGGCTTGGTACTGCGGAGCGCTTTCCTTGCGTTCCTTCTTGCCTGCAGCCGCGAGCAATCTGTGGCTGCCGGTTCTGATACCGAGCGCGCTGGAGCCAAACTTGCTGCGCTGGCCAGAGGCAGCACCCTTGGAGGCCTTCTTCTTGTTTCCAATCGTCCTCTCCTTGATACTGTTCGACCCAAGCCCCATGCGCGTCACCTTTCTCTGCCCGAGCTTGCTGCCTTTGACCACCGGTGCGCCTCTCCTGCTCAAGCTCTGCGTCCGGTCGGATGCTGCGATGCCACTGCGAGACGCGACTCGGCTTGAATTCGCATGGCCAGGCGAGTGAGGCCACGACGGATCGCCCGCACTGCTCCGCGCAGATTCTGCCGACCTTTTGCCATAGACGGGCGTCGGCACTGCCTCAACCTCATGGCTAGCAGCCAAACGAGCAGCAGCAGCAGCACCGAAGGGGCGTTGATTGGCAGGCTCATCCTCCTCAACCGAAAGACCGAAGTTGTCGACGATCTGCTCCAGGGTGCGTGGCAGGTGCTTGGTGCACAGAGGCTGCAGCGTCTGCTCGATGTACCTGACATCACAGCATCGCCTGCATGAGAGAGAGACAGTAGAAGGCGTGCACACAGGCAAGGAGGCGTTCGAGACACAAACCTGAGCTTGTCGCTGGTTGACATGTTGATGAGAAGCCGTGACAATGCGCTGCAAAGCAGGCCGTGTCAGCAAAGGATTAGGCGCCACCATGACGCTATTTTATCAGAAATAATTCTGTTCATAATAATGTCTAAACTAGGCCAATGGTGTATGTATTTTCATTCATGGTGACATTGTTGAAATGAGATGCCAGAACACAACATTCACTATACAGTCAATAATAGTGCTTTTCCATTGCAGCACATACGACACAGACACGCATACTGTCAGGACCAGATCGCAGTGCACAAGGATGATCACAGCGATTTCCACGCGTTGTGAAACACAGGGTAAGCTCTCCTACGGGCATTCTCGCTAGGTTAAAAAAAAAAGCTCAGACCTCCACACGTTCTCCACAATGGTCCCTTCAAAAGACAAAGGGGAAAAAGATGGGGGGAAAAAAAGCTCAGACCTCAACACGATCCGCATCATTCGTCCCTCCACGGGCAAAGGATCCTGCGGAGGCTTCCCCGAAGACCCCATCACGTACAGCCGCAGCAGCGCCTGATAAGTAAATAGTGGTTGTCAGTATTGTAGGAATTGGGGGGGTTAGTAGGACTAGTAGCGCGTGTATGCCGTATGGGCGTAGTAGGTATAGTAGGTTCTCTATTTCGCAATGTACACACCAAAACTCTCACCTGAAATTCGTGCCGTCGCTTGCCGACCTCCTTGGTCACCCCTTTGCCAACCCACGCGTTCCACTCTTTCGGGTCTTTGATCCAGTTAGATTTGACGTGAGACATGATGATTTTCCGCGGGTCCTTTCCTGTGTCAGCCGCGCTCGCCCCCGTCTTCTCCTGTCCATCCTCTCCGCCATTCTTCTCCGTTATTTTCGGCCCTGACGGCTGCTTTCCATCCACACCATCCCCCATGTCCTCCTCCTCACTGTGCACTGTTCCCTGAGGGCCTTCTCCGGCATCCACTCCGGGGTCTCCCATACGTGTCCAGCGGCTGCTGCTCTTGCAAGTTTCTAGCTTCTCTTGTAGCTTCTCAAGGGCCTCTATGCACTCGGGGATGACTTGCTCGAACAGCGTGCCGGCAGGTCGCTCGAGAAACTCAGTCTGAAGCAGCTCATAGCGCACATCTAATGCCTTCAGCACCTCCTCTTCTGTCTGCGCATCATGCTGCGCCGTAATGTCTGCGGCGCCTGCACCCTTATCGCCTCGGCTGTCTCCGGGGAGGAACGAATTGCTTCCATCTCCTCCTGCAGCAACCGCGGCAACAGAGCCTGTGCCCTGCGAAATCATCATACAGCTGGTCGCAGCATGGGACGTAGGCAAATGGGCACCACTGCTGCTCTGTGGCGTCCCTTTGTGGCACCGCGCCATCTGCAGCAACTTGCTCCGGGCCCTCTCTTCTGGTCGTGCCGCTGGCCCTTCCTGCGCATGACTTTTGTCTTCGTTTGTCAGCAGCTCTGCCCCCGGTTCTGCTGCTCTTGCAGCAGCATCCTTGCTTGCGATTGCGCCGGAAGCGGATGCCGTCGCTGCCTCCGCAACATTCGCGCCTGCCGCCATCCCTTGCCCAGGGCCCAACTCGAGGAGGCGGTCGCACTGTTTCCACATCCACTCTTCCAACATGTGTGAGACGAAAGACTCTAGTGTCGGTGCCCCAGCCAGTGTGGGCGCCCCGGCGCCGTCTGGCCCGCTTGCTGCTGATTGCTCAGCAGCGGCAGCGGCGTCGATTGGGGGATGCTTGTCTGCAGCCTCGCTCACAAACTGCAAAAAGCCGACTCGACCATTCGGCGCAATGCCCCCCAAAAGTGCCAACTGAGCCCCTGCCTGAGGCACCTGAGCCAACTCAGCCCCTGCGCCGCTGTGCTCCTCGCTGCTGCCGACCACAACAGAAGATGCCGAAGGCTCCGGCACTCCCATCGCGGGCTGCACCGAAACCAGGAGCAGGGAGTTCTGCAAAGTGAGATCGTTGAGCATGGTGACTAGGGATGGCACTGTTCGGGTTTCGGCCTCCATATGCTCCTCTTCCTTGGTGCTGGTAGATTTACATGCGCCCGCCAACTTGGTTGGGGACGGGGTCTCGGGAATCGCACTCTGCTCCTCCTCTTCCTCCATGTCTGCCTCTTCACACCAGAATGCAGCATCCGGCAGAAACCAAGACGGCGACACGTCCTCCCTTTCTACCCACTCCTTGACAACAACGGACAGACCTGAACTGAATGCCCATCCGGGTGTGCCTTTGCCAACATCCCCAGCACTCATGCTCTGGATAGCAGTGAGGCAGCGGCTGGAGACAGGGCTGAGCTGCAGCGACAAAGCAACTCGGTCACGGGAATTCAAGTGAAGAGATGCCTTGATGAAATGCTGCCCGTCTTTCAAGCCCCCCTCACCCGTCGCTGCTTCGACATTCCGGCGCGTTCCAGAGCAGCCCTCAGCAAGCACGTGGCCCGAGACATCGTGTCCACCGTTGGCCAGGCATGTTTCCTGCTTTACAGTGACGATCAGTAGCGGCTCAAACCTGCCAGTGCGCACACAAGCTAGAACAGCACGCAAGAACAGATGACGTTACCAGGATCATCGAAAACGGCATCACTTGCCCCGGCTGCAGCAAAGCCTCAAACGGGATCCTGGAGCCCTTGCAGTCCTTGATGCACTCGAGCAGAAAGGGCGACAAAGACGCCTGACAAGCCTGCAGCGCCTCGCTGTTGCTTCCGTCCGCGCACGACCGCCCCGGCTGTGCGCTTGCAAGCTTGGTCACGGCCGAAGAAGTGTCGACCCACTGCCAATCACGCACGACACCATCATGTGTGAGGCGTCCGCTCGCTCCGGCAACAAACAGGCGCGAGCCGCAGTGCCTGCGCACTGGAGGCGTGCGCACGTCGGGGATACGCGAGGGCGAGTTAACGCCATGGAGAGGCCGATAGCGCCGGAGAGAGAACACGGGTGGCACTACCTGCAAGACGATGCTGTACTTCCTGAAAGCCTCATTCAGGCGCTTTGCGTCATTTCTCAGCTCCTTTGTAAGTCCACCGACAGCGGCAGCAGCACTTGGGCACGCATCCCCGCCCCCGAGCAGCGCGACAGGGCCATTGCAAGGCGAGAAAAGATACACTGCATGATGCGTGCGAGCAACGCTTGACACGCTTCCCACCCCCGCGCTGCGGCCCGTGCTTTCGGGGAAGGAGCCGTCGCGAAGCCCGTCGCCGAGCAGATCCTGCAGCGCGGTCTTGATGTTCTTGCAGCGCGTCTCAAACGAAGTGGCAATACTGCCGGCGCCCGCAGCCTTCGGTGCCTGCACCGAGAGCGAGTGTGCGATCGCCGCGAACTCCTGCCGCACGATGTCGGCCGCCGGTGAGCACATGTCATACGTATGCTGCTTGTCGCCCAGCTTCAAGATGCCGTCGGAGTTGAAGAACTTGAGCCCCCACCTGTCGCAGATACGCATGCGCACGGCATTACCGCGCGCATGATACGCACGTGCGCATAGCCACGCGTGCGGCAGGGTGGCCGCAACGTCCGCTCGGCACCCGCCACGCGCGATGTGCGCGGCCGCCTGCGCGAAACGCACTGGCGCTCGCGCGTCCGCAGGCGCCAGACGCGCAGAAAGCTCACCTCGAGTGCAGCCCGAGGTGCTTGTAGTGCATCTGCACGCGCACCACAGCCAGCTCGAGGGACCTGCCACGCGCACACGCCCGCGGGCCAGTCGGTCAGGCCCGGCAGCGCCCGCGCGCCGCGCCCGCGCGCAGCTACTCGCGCCTGGCACGCCGCTGCGCCTAAACGCGGCGCACCTCCGGAAGACAGGGTCCGCCAGGCTGTGCCCGGCCTCATCGATCAGAAAGACCGTTTGCAGGCCCGAGTCCATCGCGCGCCGCCGTGCCCGCGCCCCGACCGCGCGCCTGATGAGCGGTCGGACGGGCAGAAGGCGGGACCAATCAAGCTGAAGGGAAGGAGGCGTAGACGATGAAACCTTAAAAAATAAAAATAAAAACCACGAACAGATCCGAGTCTCCGAGATGACTCATCTTGTCCACGACCAGTGGGAGGAGGAAGGCAGCGTAGAGATGAGCCCGTGAGGGCGGGCGGGGTCGCTGAGCACCACCGGGGGCGGGGCGCGGGTTGAGGATCCAGTGCGACCGCGCGGGGCGGCCCAGGCCTGTCAGTGCGGCGGCCATCTCCCTGAATTTTTTGCGGACGATGGGCGTTCGCCTGTGCCTGCTCCTCGCCTGCGCGGCGGCGGCCGCCGGCGCCCTCGCAGGTGCATCCCGCGCGTTGCGTTGCATGCGACGTTGGAGCCTGCCCCGCGCAGGTGCCTGTCCGGCAGTCGTGCGGCGCCGTGGCTAAGGCGTGCTGTGGCAGGGCGCGGCGGCGCGGCAATCGCGGGCGAGGGCGGATGGGACGAGGCCGACGACGGCCTGAGCGAGCCATGGCCCGGGCCCGCAGCGTCTGCAGACGCAGGCGCACGGCGGCTACTCTCCGCAAAGGAAAAGCACAGCGCCGTCCACGCGGCGGCGGTAAAGCACGCTGCGCACAAGGCGGCTGAGAGAGGTCGCGCAATCTCCGCGGCGCCGCCGGCCGCGCATGCGACGGCGTCGAGCAGCAGGGGTGCGCAGCAGCTCGCCCCCTCGGGAGTCAGCTTGCCCACGATCCCAAAGCGGCCACCCGTGTGCTCGGTGCCCCCGGCCATGCGCTTCTGCAAGAACATCAACTACCCCGTTTACCGGCCTGACGAGCACCACACGTTCGCCGACCTCGACTTTGACTCGCATGCCGTCTTCAAGAAGATCGTGCCCCACATGCGCATCTCGGAGCGCCATTTTGAGCTGCCGGCCATCCACCAGGTCCGCGTCGAGTGATAAACAGCCGACAGCCGCACATGCTTTCCCCAGTGTGCTCTTGTCCGCCTTGCTCAAGTGAGCAGATGCGCGTGCACACATGGGCGCATAGGCACGTACGTGCGTGACGAGTGGCGTGGCGTGTCTGTAGAAAATAGTGCTGGAGTGCAAGTCTCTCTGCCTTGGCTTTACACCCTACACCCGACACCCCACACCCCACACCCTACACCCTACACCGAACACCCTACACACCCCACACACAACACTCCACACCCTACACCCTACACCCCACACCCCACACCCCACACCCTACACCCCACACCCTACACCCTGCACCCTACGCCCCACACCCCGCACCCCACACACAACACCCTAAATCTTCAACCCTAATTCCTCAACCCTATACCTTACACCCTAAATCCTCCATCCTAAACCCGAAACAGTGCCGGAGCAATTTTCGAAA
>Ga0115006_10002617_pt1 | contig 11897 bp, 4 predicted proteins | sample ArcOceMetagenome_3_FD_88943 | JGI IMG/M metagenome (GOLD analysis project Ga0115006, IMG submission 88943) | Marine eukaryotic phytoplankton communities from Arctic Ocean - Arctic Ocean- Svalbard ARC20M Metagenome | ecosystem: Environmental > Aquatic > Marine > Oceanic | place: Arctic Ocean...
ACGAAGATAGGGATCCCTACACGTAGGATTCCTACGCCGCCGCCAGCCGCGCGGATCGATCGCGAGAGCCGAGAGAGATGATCTGATCTTCTTTGCGCTTTTTAGTAGAATGAGTCGATATTAGTCGAATGAGTCCGTACCTAGCTACCGTACCGGTTACCGGTACATGTACCGGTAGTCTAAATAGTACCTAGGTACATGTAGGAATTCCTAGTGCGAGGAGTCAGTCTTTGATCTCTTAAGGCACTCGACTCACTCTGCTAGCTAGATCTAGCTACGTCTAGCTGGGGGTAACGTAGAAGAGGTTCTTCGAGATCCGCCCTTGCTGGCAAATCAGAGCCGCCAGAGCAGGGGGTGTCATTCCGACCGCGTGTACACGTATTTATAAAGTTCGCCTGCGCTCGCTCTAGATCGAAATCAGATGCTATCCGCAACGTATAGGTTGAAGATGAACAGCTCCCACAGCCTCTCCTTCCTCCCTTTTCTTCTGATAATTGTATCGTGGTCCCTGGCCACCTCTCTTTATAATTAGTCAACAGATCATCGACATCTCTTCGCAATGCTCGAGATTTCCACCCATTGTAACACGAAGTAGCCAATGAGAGGAATGCAATGAGTATGGAGAGGGCAGCCACGAAATATAGCGATAAGTACAGAAACGCGAGAGATATGGATGCGGCACAGGCACCGGCAATAGAGCTCCATGGAACACCTCTGTGCGTTTTCGCCCAATGAAGCATTCGTTCATCTACTTCTCGTGCAAACGTCGGCCAGTCGGATGTTGGGACGACGCCCTGCAAAGCCAGAGGCAAAGAAGGCGGTAGACACCTTGTATCAGGACACTTCCGAATTTCGAGGAGCGACAAACGTATCAGAACCTCTTCGTCACGTGGGTGCTCGTCACCACTTTGTTTGCTATCCCGCAGATCCTCCAGCTCCTCCGAGAGCAGAGCGATCTTCAGCAATGCCTTTGCCAATCTTCGCTCAAGATCGGGCTTCGCTGGCGTTTTTATTTCATCTGCTAATACCGGTAGTAGATCTACAAAAGGAGCGCTGTCGGCTTCCGTTGATTTGGAACCATCTAATCCGAACCCTTCTTGCTGGGACGATGGAATGTGAGATGCGCTGTTTTCATCCAGAACTTCGTCGAGAGAATCCAAACATTCCGAAGCATTATCTTTTTCTTTCGTCAGCTCGTCGCTGGCCAACGTCATTTGGTGTACACTTGGCCGCGCCGCAGACGCGGACGCAGCCATTCCCGTTGCCTGTGCTTCTCGCGAATGCAATGCGTTGCGGAGTGATTCGTTCTCGTTGCGAAGGGCAATCATTTCACCTCGAAGTGCCGACAACTTTTGTTCCGCCGATCGATTCCTCTCCTCTTCCGCCGAGGAAGCACCTCCCATGCCTAAAGATTGAGATTCACCTGCCGTGATACTGGTGGTTGTAGTACATGTATGCGGAGAAATAGAGGCAGTCGTATCTCCGCTTGGTATGCTGGACGGAACGGTATTCCGAGGTGACGATAGAACATGGTCATTGGCCGTCGCACCAGCCGCCGCCGCCGCCAATGCTGCTTTCCGTTCCCGAATTTGATCTAACCTTGATTTTCGTGCGCTGGTGTCGGTTGATCCATCATTACCACCTGCAGAACTCCGATGAGATGTGCGTGGCGTTCGAGGTGGCGGCGGTGTCTTAGCATGAGAAGGACTTCTGCTGCGCTCATAGCCCTGACTCCTTTCTCCAGAGTGTCGCCCCTTCCTTGATGATGGAGATGTATATAACGCCCGCTGCAGCGATGATGGTTTGTCCCTACTGCTAGTACTTGGACTCGTCGTCATCTGCTTCTCTTTCTGTTCAGTATCTGCAGGATTTCGCGGTGATGCCAAAAGTGTCGAGCCAATTTCACGCCGCAGACGTAATTCTTCAATCCGACTCAAATTCCGCCTCCGTATGGCTGAGCTATGAACGAACACCCCGCATTTCTCTGGACAAACAAAGTATCGTTTCCCCTTGACACTGCCGTCGTTCCGTCCGCGACCGCAGCTTGCGCCGGTAAGCCGCACCCCGACCCAATCATTCCCAGGAGCAAAGTCTTGTGGACCGAGGTGCGCGACCACACCCTCAAGCAAAGTGTTTTCTGCGCTTGCACTCGAAGCGGGCGAGTCAGCCACCGATCGTTCCGATCGCTCCACAAGGACTGGGTCACCAATGCCGATGTGCATACTTGCTTGTTCTCTCGCTCTACACGTACGAGTACTCCATCCAGCTAAGCTACGTGTACACGTGACTACTTGAATTCGTAATGCCGACGGAAACAAGTAGTCACAGCCGTCAAATAAATACCGAGCTAATACAAGCTTATTCGGTAGGGACAAGAGACGTACCTCAGAGTACTCCTCGGTTCGTTGTTCGTTGATAAAAAAGTGCAGCAATATCGCGATCGCATCGGAACCGGCCGCTACGTACGTACCGAATTCGTACGTAACAGCACAGTACCGGTCGGAACGCGGTGCCGACCACAGTGGTCGATAAATAATGAGGCTCTACTCTCTACTAGCTAGCTACGTTGTACCCAGCTACTAAGAGCTACGTAGCTCTACGGCTGCGAGAGCGTAGCACGATCTCTACTACCTGTAGGATTCCTACGTAGCTTTAGCTAGCTTAAAAGCTAGCTAGACTCGATACCGCGCATAAGGGCGATTCGATTTTCACTTGCTCTAATGGCTCTCCCCATGGCACTGCTTGTGTCGGCAGAAACCATCATCTCATTGGGGGGCATCGAAAAGAGGCGCGTGAAGTGCAGGAGCAATGGATGCGGGTGTCCTGTAATTCCAAGGGCTTCGAACACATTGATAAGATAGTTGTAGTCGGCCGATAGGTGCTCCCCGCCTGCCTTGCTGAGAGAGTGAATCCGGAGCGTCCGCTCGAGCAGATACCCAGATACAGCCAAGCCAATCGCATCCAGCCACTTATTCGTAAACTGTGCCGACGCGGTCAATTCCTCTTCCTCCTCGACGTCATTCTCTATCTTCTCACTTTCTTCGACGTGCATGCTGACATAATCTCTTATCGACTGTGCATTCATTAAGCCAGCGACGATCTCATCTCTGTTGGCGTCGCTACCACCAATGGCAGCGGCAAAATCTCTCCAAGAAGGCAGGGCGACATCTTTGGCGTTGTCCATCACACCATCAGTCAGCTCGAAGGCTTCCGGATCTGACGCAAACGGCTCTATGGCCTGAACCAAAGCAAGCATATGCTCACCAACTGTGTTGATGTACTGTTGGGGCAGTATGCCGTAGGTCAGAGCATCCTCATCACTTGCCTCCTTGCGCCAGATTGGCTTCGAGGAGAGGTCACGAAGAGCTCGACGAGGGACGGCAGAGCATACATCAAAGACGAACACATGGCATGTTCTTGCCAGACGTATCACGGCCTCGGCAGCTTTCGAATAGAGGGAAGTAGTCCGAGCAAGACCACCCTTGTCACCAGTAAAGAACCGCGCGAGGGAGGATGTCTCTGTACTAATGTCGCCATAATTTTCTTCCGCTCCGCCTTTATCACTGCAGGTATCTTGCGCAATAATGAGCGCCACATCAGTGGAAGGCATTGAGTCTGGAAGGTTGAACGATGTGCCACCGCTCTCGGTCCCAAACGTATCAGCATAGCGTTCCAGGCGCTTCAACATTTCTCGGAAGACACCTTTTGTCTTCGCCTCGCAAGTTGACACATCGTGCTTCATTCCTCCAGCAACCTTGAGGATTTCCAATGCACACTGAACATGCTCTTCATCAAAATTTTCGGCGAGTCTGTCTTCATCGGCCGTCATGCTAGTTCTTAGGGTAGACACAGCAATAGCTACCTCGCCAGTATGTCTGGCGAGAAGTTCGTCGATAGCGGCGACGGCGACATCGGTGTGATAACCACAATTCAAAAGCTCAAAGCGCGAGACTGCCGCTTCGGCCAGGGGCAAGACGGACGAGGCCAGATCCTGCAGACGGTCCACGGTGCCCTGGAGGCTGGAAAGATTTGAGCTCACATTCCTCCCCCCAACGACAGCCTGCACCTCACTCGCCACACGTTTCGATACGACGTCGCAATGCTTCTTCTCAAGCTTGGCAAACTCTTGCTGATACGGTGCAAACGGAGATGCAACAAAAATGAAGGCGGACGTAATGTTGTTGTATGTCGCGATGGCACCTTTGGCGACTGGAGAATCGGGGCCGTCTTTTTCTCCATTCGCTGACGACATACTGCTCGTAAAGGCCAAGGCAGAAGATTCGAGATTACTCGCGAGCTGATCATAGCACTGGGAGAGGAAATGCAATGTCGTCTCGTAGGTTGAGCATATGGCATCCAACGACCACGTCTCATTTGATGGGTGCTTTCCTCCACTTGAACTCGACGGGCAAAGCGACGACAGCCTGGTCCGGAAGGAGGGCAAAATCGGACGGAAGCACTCACGGAAAACTCGGAGGACAATGTCCGGGGCCATTTTGGGTCCAAAGACGGCCGATGCCCTCCTCGTCTCCTCCGACAGGAGAGAAAGAACCGATCCATACCAGCCCGGCAACCATGCCAGAAAGGCAGAAGCAAATGCCTCGGATGTTGGCTTGGTAGTGGTGGTGGATGCTGCCGCTAACCCGTCGGGGGTGCCAAGACCAAGTTCGTCATCGTCAAGATCATCATTACTGCCCATCCCTTCCTCGACAGAGGAAGTATTAGGCCTAGGTGCCGGTGTGGCCGGCGCCGGGGGAGTGGGGGGGACGAATCTGAACCACAGCTTGTGGATCTCGGCGGGTCGCAGTCGGACGTACTCCTCCGCCAGAGTTTCAATCTTGTTCAGCTGTACGTACATCGAAACGCACTGCTGCAGCGGTCCCAGGCGGGTATCCATCTTGTTGAGGGCATGGAGGAGCTGTGGGCGTAGGAGGACCTCGATATTGGTTCGGATCCGGGCCAGCTCCTCCTTCCGCTCGGTCCGACCCGGCATCCCTCCCGACAGTGCCTTCTCTCCCCTTTCCAGGTTGGATAAGGCGACGACCGCCTCGGACAGGTTCTGGGCCGACAAGAGGCCGGGTATGGAGCTCAAAGTCGAGTCCCAGGAGCTGGCCGCACTGAGAATGTGCCGGGTACGGCGCAGATTGGTCCGAAGTGAGTGCAGAGTGGAGAGAGTATCGACCGCCGGAGTCGCCGTCGGATCGCCGACGCCACCAGAGGAGGCATCCTTCTTATTACCCCCCCGAACAGCGGTACCGCGTTGGACCTTGCCGCTGCCACCGCCGCCACTTCCTCCTCCTCCTCTTGCTGCAGCCGGCGTTGGTGCCGCAGCCCCAGCCGATGCCGATGCCGACCCGACGTGCTGCAGCAGGCCGGAGGCATCGTCGGCCATTCCTCCTAGCCCCTGCTCCAGCCGCGTCACGTCGGCCTTGCAGCGGGGCAGAATCGCCCGCAGTTCCGCGCCGATCCGACCGATCTCGTCGTGGCAGGACTGCGTCTGCACCTGCAGGAGGAGGGCCAGCTCGGCCATCCGCGATTGGAGCTGGGTATCTTCGTCGTTGCGATCGGCCAAGCGCTCGCCTTCGCCGAGTTGTTCGTCGGCCGTTTGCTCCTGCTGGAGGGCCACGTTGAGATATGCCGCAACGGAGAAGTCGTTGGGAGATGACAGAATGGCGGCCGCCTTCGCATCGGCGGGGTTCGCCGCCGCCCCGCCGCCGCCGCTGGTGCGGCTCATGCTTGCCGCCGTCGCTGTGGTCCGCGGCGGCGGCGTTGGCGGAACGTCAGCTGCCGAACTCATGTTTAGAATGTGCTGGGTGTGTCGTTGACGGCAGCACTACGACTCGTAACTAATGCACACCAAGTCAGTGCCAGCTGACGTATGATATTCACACAAAGGAGCGAACGAGGGTAGAAATTCTATTGCAGCAATGCAATGCAGCAATTGCAGTACATTCGAACATGTACCTGGTATGCCCAATACGCTCGTAGCAATTGTGATAGCAAAACAATTTATCTGTTCGAGAAACGGGACCACACTGAAACGCATGAACGGCGGGACCAGCATGCGTTCGTACTTTGCTTGCATTCTTGCAGCATTTGCCGCATGCCGATGCCGTATGCCGTACCTGCGGTACGACGTACCTCATATTATTTCTCGATGCGGCAACGCGATAGGATTCCTAGGCATACATGCTGCAATGCACCCAACCTCGTGTGCGCTCGCTGCGCCGCGGATGATGCTACATGTACTCGTACTCCTGCTAGTTGGTCTTGGCTCGGGTCCGCCTTGTCTTGCAGGGACGACCTCGACATCGTCCTCGACCTCGACCCGTTGTCACTGTAGATGCCTGGCCTTTCAACCTCCTCAGTATGTAATACATGTACAGCGTGCGCCTGTATCTCTTGTTCCGATACATGCGCGTGTCAGAAAGGCCGAAATGATAACTTCTGCGCTTTGGCAGCAGCAGTTGGGCCACAGAGTGGATGCTGACGACGACGACGACGACGACGACGACGACGACGACGACGACGACGACGACGAGGAGGACGTTGACGACGACGCAAGCGAAGACCTAAGCGGCGGAGATGATAATCGCTGCGTGGGGGGAAATGAAAGTCTTCTCGAAAGGAATACTCGGGACATTCTGGATTTGGAAGTCATACCGCTGGGAGACCTCCGGCAGGAAGATGTCTCCTCTTTTACAAATCTCATGATGGCTTGGGCCAAGACCAAGAGACGACGCGGTGCGCTGATGGCGGAGAGGCTTCTGAAACGAATTATTGACGATGTGAATTTAGGTAACAAAGATGTGAAGGTAACAACGCGGCTCTACACCATCTGCATAGACAATTGGGCCAAGGTTGGCGGTGTCGAGGCGGCAGGGAGGGCCCAACAGATTCACGATGGACTCGTGGCAAAAAGCTTAGAAACTGGCGATGATCTGATAGCTCCGTCCACTGTATCGTACAACGCTCTGCTCAATTGCTGGAGCAAATCCAAGTCTCCAAGCTCACCAGACAGAGCAGAGAAAATTATATCGGTGATGATTGGTCGGGGCGTGAGGCCGGATGTGGTTTCCTTCACCTCTGCAATCGATTGCGTTGCCAAAGCAGGTCGCTCTACAGCTGGAGATGATGGACTTAGATTATTTCGTCAAATGGAGTCGCTGGCTGCACAGGCACAGCAAAATGGTCGCTCCACCAGTGAATCGCTGGGATTGCAACCAAACATTTACGCATACAGCGCGCTCGCGAATGCAATCGCAAAGGGTACGGACGCAGATGCACCGCAAAAGGCCCTAGCCTTGTTGGATGAGATGAAACAAAAGTCTCGGGAGGGAGATTGGCAATTGACCCCTACCGTGGTGGTATACAACAGCGTGATAAATTGCCTTGTGAGGAGAAAAGGACCTGGTATGGCACAGAAGGCAAGCGGGATCCTCGACAGAATGATTGAGGATGGCGTCGAACCGGATAGTCTATCATGGAAACTAGTGACAACGGCTTGGGCGCAAAGCGACGACGAAGATTCAATCGAAAAGGCTGAAGAAATTCTCCTGCGAGGTGAGAAGTGGGCTTTAGCGAAAATGAAGGAGATCGAACAAACAAGTGCTCTTCCTCGTCACAGAGTCTGGCTAGGCCGAGACGCTTACAATGCCGTATTGATATCATTGTCAAGGGCCCAGGAATGCGACGATGCCGCACAACGAGCACTGGCAATACTCAGGAGAATGCGTGATCTGAGCGATTCTGGCATGAACGGCTTACGTCCCAACATATTTAGTTGGAACATCGTTCTAAATACCCTGTCCCGAACACGAGAAGCTGGCATCGCCGCTAAGGCTGAGTCAGTCCTCGGGTACATGATCCGAGAGAAGGATATCTTGCCAGATCGATTTAGCTTCACCGCAGTCTTGAATACGTATCAACGAAATCCTGAGCAAGGATCGGCGGCAAGAGCTGACGCAATTGTGAGGCAGATGCAGAAGCTCTACTTGGCAGGGGACATCAAAGATCCGCCTGATGTTTATCATTTCACCATTCTGCTCACCTGCTGGGCAAAAAGCAGAGAACGTATTGCGGCTCGCCGATGCAAGCTGATTTTAAATTTTATGCATAAGGAAAATATCGAACCGAATACCAGAGCATATAATGCTGTCATTGAGAGCCACGCCAGAAGTCAGGATGTTGAAGAAGCAGAAGCTATCCTCGATCACTTAATTTTGGCTTCCACGGAGGATTCCTCTTTGTCTCCTGACGAATTTTCGTTCAGGTCTGTCATTGCAGCGTGGACTAGATCAAGGAGAAGAGACGCTGGTAGGCGCGCGGTCGCAGTATTGGACAAATATTTGAACTTTATGCCCGACGCGAAAGCGTCCAAGCCATTCGCATCAATCATTGAGTGGTTCTCCAAAAGGAGGGATCAACCTGACAGTGCTATGATGGCGGAGACTTTGTTGGATCGAATGCTCGCTTTGTATGAGCAGAATGGCCATCACCCGATGGTCCCTTTGCTCTATGCTTGTATAAATGTCATTAACGCGCACGCGGCTAGTCGGCAACAGAACTCGGGCAAGTCTGGAGAAAGAGTTTATTCCAAGTATTCCAAAATGCTGAGTAGTCAAAAGCATGATGTGAGCAGGCTACGACAAAATGTAATTGTGTCGAATGCGGTCATATCTGCTCTCGCAAGTTCTGGTGAGAGAAATGCAAGTGAGAGAGCGGAGTCAATCCTCAACGAACTTGTGGCTAGTCGTACCGCAAATGCTGATTCCTATCAGGGAGTCATAATCGCTTGGGCAAAGAGTAGAAGATCGGGGAAGGCTCAGCACGCGTACCGCATTTTGCACCGGATGATCGATGACTTTAAAGGGGGTAATAGAAATTGTCGGCCGACAGCCCAGGTCTACACTGCGGTAATCAATGCCGCTGCCTTCTCGAATGGGGATAGAAAGGAAGAACGAGAGGCATTTGAGATCGCTACAAATACCTTGAATGAGCTGTACAATTGTACTTATTGTGACACGAATTCTGCAGCGATGGGCACATTCATCAAAGCTTGCGGCCGTCTCGAAGTACCGACCGATATTTTACTAGAAAATAGTATCGAGGAGACGTTCCGCGAAGCCTGCAGACTCGGTATTGTCGATCATTTTGTGCTCACACAAATGTACTGGTCGTGCTCAGATGGTCTCTACAAAAAGTTGTTTGGTGAACTAATTCCCGGTGATGGTCCGGAAAAAGTTAAAATCGATACTCTGGTATCGATACCGGAGGAATGGCGGAGGAACGTTCGCGAAGCGAAGGCGCCTTGCTAGCTAGAAGTTAGCAATGTCAGCTCATGTCGTCCGGCACGGGATTTATTTTGAACCTAGAGCTAGGTAGATTTATTTTGATCTAGTTTCTACGTACCAAGTCAGTAGTATTTACATCCACCCTTCACTTGACGACGCCGCCATCAACTTCTCTAACAAAGCGGTAGCATTCGACCAGGCCAATCTCAAAAACCTGACTATCATTGCCAAGGAGAGATTCCTGTCCTGTGCCCATTCCCATGGCGGGAGAGCTGCTGCCTTTGGTCAGATCCTCATTCACCCTAAGTCCACTCGCTCCATCATTGCCAACGCCTAGACTAATGAAGTCGTTGCCACTCACCATAATCTGATCTGCAAAGTACCGCTGGTTATTCTCAACCGAGGAGACAGAATCGAATGATGCAGAAGATTCCGCCGATAGATCATTCTGCGGCTGCTGCTGTGTTGCTGATGACTGAGAGTGAGTCAAGTTGGTCCATTTGAAACAACGCGGATTTGGTCGGAGACGAAATAGAAAGCAATTGCCGTCTCCACCAACGAAGTTGGGGACCCAGGTCTGGTTGGCAAACATTCCGATTACGATTGAGTCGCCAGGTCCACTGCCAAGTACCTCAAACAATGTAATGGTAAACCGTGTTTTGCTCGTGGAACAGTGGTGGTAGAGTCTTTCCAATGTCCTACCATGGACGCTCGATGAATAGATTATATCAAGCTTTGTGGAAGTGAGTGAGGTCGGGAGCCACAACGCTAAGGCATGTCTCTCTGCAGCGTGCTTCACCAACACAATGGACACTTCTCCTTCTTCAACCAACCCAATCGTAGAATCGTTGTACACATAGGCTGTCAGATCATCATCTGCTAAATCGAATTTCCCGCCTTCGGCTCGTTCCTCATTCCTTTCCATCATCCGTTGGAAGATACGTCGTCGGGGAAATATGCTGCGTTTCATCAATCTTCCCGCAATGACACCGTAAACCTGATTCTGAAGAAAGACGTCAAATTTAAATCGTCTCGAGTGGGAAAATTTGCGCACACCGTCCCACCATGAGTGGACATCATCAGGGCAATCGAATTCGGCCTGAGTCGTCATATGCGCATGATATAAACACATGAGAGCCGTACCAAATCTAAAGACGACCTCTATCCCCTCTAGCGTGTACAAGTCCATAATTCTCTTGACATGCTCCGGCCTCAGCAGTTGGACGAAAAACCGCTTGAATATGGGGTCCAAAGCTCCGGGAAGCAACAGTCCAATGGTCTTCATTACATCGTACGTTTGTGGATAAATTCTATTCATGAGATCTGCAAACGTGTGACACCATCCGACGTGCTCCACGCGCGACAGTGCGAAAAAGTGCGACGAGTCCTCCAGCATCTTTCTGAGCGTAGCATAAGCATAGGCGTCGTCCATCACCGTTAGCAGTTGAGTTGTGAGGTCGGGCAGCATCGGACAATACTCGATGCCCAGAGACATTCGGGCAGCGAACAAAACTCGTTTGAGTGATCTTGCTCCCTTTTCTGGTATTGGAGTGTTGCGAGGCCCACCAGTCAAAAGTAGATTCACAATATTTCTGTCACCAAGGCCAAAATCTATCATGTGAGCATCCTCCTCGTCGGTTTCGTCGGGAAAGATCGATTTCAGGGCTATTTGCCACCCATGCTCAAAAACCCGCACTCGCTTCAGAGTCCCATAATCGTCAACCTCGTGTTTGGGCATGTCGGGTTCTACTGCGGAATGAACGCTGGTCACCCAAACGGCGCATCGGAGGCATGGCGGTACACCTCGACGTAGGAGGGCAACGAGGGCCTCTCGCTCGGCCTCTTGGTTCTTGGTCCAACCGCCAGACGAGATGAGACCGCTGTTTGTTGCTCCCTCCGGCGTCCGTTTCGGGCGGGCGCTCCAGCCAGAGTTGAGTGGGATTACTTGGTCCATCTTGGTGCCATACAGACAATCCTGGGACAGGATGAACATATCGATTGGATTTCCCAAGTCATCTTCGACTTGGTCCATACTGAACTGAAACAAAACGTCGAAAGGCGGTCCGGTTTTCTTCTCTGGCGCTCACGTTGCAACGTGATACTCTCCCTCTCTCGGTCTCTCGGCCTCTCTCTCAACTCTCAACCGGCATGACCAAAATGCATGGTCATCCTGTCGTCCAAACACTAAACATTATGTCGTAACACTAAAAGCTATCTGAATTTTCGCGCCGCCGCCGGCGCCTCTGCTCTTATCTTGCGCAGTCATCACACATCGACGACGTGTCGCATCGTCGCATCGCACGAAACGGGCAAACGGGCCGCTACTACTCTACGCCCACGCCACGTATCTGCCTGGCCGTCTTGTTATTACCCACGCCAGATCCCCTTGCTTGTTGAATACATGTAATGCAATAACAATCGCAATGACATCATCGGAAATATCGGAATTCAAGGCCAAGGTTGCCTACATGAAGACGGGGCGACCACGGGGCGCCGTCTCCAACCGGGATAAGATGGAAATATATGCCCTACATAAGTGAGATCGCTTGAAGCGGCGAATACGGAATAACGTTACTCTTACCATGTTTTCTCGTGAACTTTTAC
>Ga0115006_10002620_pt1 | contig 11889 bp, 7 predicted proteins | sample ArcOceMetagenome_3_FD_88943 | JGI IMG/M metagenome (GOLD analysis project Ga0115006, IMG submission 88943) | Marine eukaryotic phytoplankton communities from Arctic Ocean - Arctic Ocean- Svalbard ARC20M Metagenome | ecosystem: Environmental > Aquatic > Marine > Oceanic | place: Arctic Ocean...
GGCGGCGGTGGAGGAGGAGGGGGCTTGGGCTTCTGAGGAGCGGCACCGAACGAATCAAATATCGACGATTGCATGCTTCCGTCGTTCGGAGAGGACGCCGTCGGTGGTGGCGGAGGCTTGGGCTTGGGCTTTTGAGGGGCAGAATCAAAGGAATCAAAGATTGATGATTGCATTCCACCATCAGCCGCCGAGGTTGGTGGCGGTGGAGGAGGCTTGGGCTTTTGTGGAGCGGCATCGAAGGAATCAAAGATCGATGATTGCGCACCACCAGCATCAGAAGTAGTTGGCTTGAGCCTCGATAATTGCGGTGCAGTATCAAAAGAGTCAAAAATGGAAGGTTGGCCCGGTTGGTCTTTCAGTGATGCAGACACATCTTGCCTCGCAACCTTCTTATCTTCCAAGGTCGAGCTGTCAGTGTGTTCTTCAACTGCATACAAAAGAGTTTTCATCGAGGCCAATTCGTTTCCACGACGTGCCAGTGCGCGAGAGACGAGCAATGCCGAAGCGTATCGGACTCTGTTGCTTGTCTTGAGACGCTTGAGCAAAAGTGGAGCCGACGAGAAGTCAATGATCTTGTTGGCTTTTGCCAGGACACGGTCATTGGCAGAAGCATATTTCTTCTTCATGCTCGCGGCCGAATCAAATGCGGTTGGAATGACAACGTCAATGTCGCCTGCTGGAACACGCGCGATGCATAAAGCGGCTTGATTTTGTCGGCCAAGCCATACTTGCTGTACCGCTTCAAGTAATGGATCATCGTCTACCATAAACAGACCTCTTAGTGTGAGAAGATTTCGAGTGCATTCGCCGATCTTGGGAGTCCACTCGCCAAAGCTTACATCATCATCGCCAGTGGCAACGGCACCGACAAGGCCTCCGCCAGTGTCAGCAAAACCGCCCCCACCACCCATGACACTAAGATTCAGCCCGCCTGCTGTCTGAGTCGTTTGCGACTGCTCGACTAATCTGGAAATCATAAAGGCAAGAGAGAGGTCTTTCATCTGTGTCACGATAATCTCAAGTGCGCTCTTAACCATGGGAGGCTCGGCAAGCAAAAAGAAAGCGGCGGCGACACCATACCTGCGCTTTCTCAGGAGACTGTAGGCATTCTTTTCAGCAGCCTTCCTGCCTCTTTGCGAAGAAAAGTCGTGCTGCGTAATGAAGTTGAAGAATGTCTTCCCGGATTGACTCGGGTCTGCGGCGGCAAAATTCCGCAACGATCTAAAGTTGCGGGTCGCCACGTAAAATAGAGCGCATTCCATCACATCCTTCTTCTTCTTGAAGACATCCTGAGCAATCTCTTCGGCCACGAAACGCAAAACTGCGTCAGATCGGAGCCAAAATGGAAGATTGAGAGCTCGAGCAGTGGGCCAGCCCATCTTTTCGTTTGGTTTGCGAAGAGATTCCAGAAGCTCGCTCTGCGTATCGCAAAGGAGAGCAGAAAGACAACCAGCAGAAGCGATGGCCGGGGGCTTGGCTTCCTCTTGAGAGGAATGGAAAGAAGAAGACCTCTTGACGAGAAATGCTCGACCAGTGCCGCTCGTTGGGGTGGGCCCTTTTGTCTCTTTGTCGTCAATGTCGCTTGATTTAGCTTTGTCAATACTCCTCAGTAGAGCAGTACATAATGCCGTCAACTGAGCAAATTTGTCGAGCTTGTTGAACTTTGGCGGCTTGTTATTGACCTCGCCCAATGCCCACAAGAATCGGAGTTCGTCTCCACTCAGTTTCTTCAGAGGATCGGGAATCGGATCACCATTGTCGTTGGCATTGCCATCGCCATCATCCTCTAACATCGAAGCACCGCCTAGGCCCATTGCAAGGCTGAATTCCTTGCTGACCTTCTTCTTCTTGTTCTTCTTCTGGAATGTATTGCCGGTGCTGGACCTATCGTCTGAACGACGATGGCTTGGACAGAGCGCCGCCTGAAGCTCAAACAGCAATACTTCTTCCTCCGTATGAGCTTCCTTCGGCTTTGCAACTGATGCGGGGGATGACACCAAAGCGGCCACGCTATCGTCTTGATCTACGCCCCCCGCGTCGTTCAAGTCCGATTTGGTCACAGACATATCGCTCACAGCACCAAAAGGCGCGATTCCGAGTGGCAATCGAGAACTCCACTGTGGGCGAGCTCCAACATCTGGACTCATCCAGAGAGAAAGCCACCGGAAGAGACCCTGGACGCTTCTCTTGAGAGCTAGTTGAACTCCGCCTTCTTCTGCACAGATAGAAGCAAGGATGGATTCAGGATGCCAGTCAGATCTCAAGAATTCCTTCTCATCACTTGCGGTTACAGCAATTCTCAGAGCTGATACGATGTGGGGATATGCGTCGGCAGGGCTGAAAAAAGATGCAAGCTTTGAATTTTGCTTCGTTGGTGGCGTTGAAATGAATTGAAGCTCCGAAGACCGGAACGGCAGGGTGTAGCAAAGTTCTGCTACCGAAATCCAACGAAGCTGACCGCCGAGCCTTCGGTGCACAACGGCAGACCGAGCGGAGAATGTCACCAGCCAAGGAAAGGCGTCGAGCGAACCACTTGCTATCCAGCGGAAGTCAAGGATTGGTTCATCATCTCCTGCTCTGCCGCGATGAGACACCTCCGTTGAGATATAATTCCAATCGGAAGCATTTGGGTCAACGGCACTCCATGGGATACTTCTGGGAGCCGCAGACCAGACTGTAACCTCCCCTTGCTTTCCCTCTATGGGTAATGTTGCAAACAAATCGACAGAGCTCGCCTGAAGCTTTATCCTCATCGGATTTCTGCATCGAAAAACGTCGTAGTGTCGAAATATGGCGCGAAGAGATGGTTTGTCATCGCTACTAGAAACGGGCTCGACATTGATGAAAATCAAGGCAACCTCTCCGTTGTTATCGGAAGCTGCAAAGCACCACCCGACTGTGGCAATTTTCACCGCAGATAAGGACTCGATGCATCGTGTTTCGGCTCCATCGAGGACAATATCGCCGAGGCCAACGAGCCTGGCCTCCTCTGGATTAATGGCACAGGAATCTGTAATTTCCAGGCGCGACACAGTAATTTTCTTGCCTTCAGCAACTACGACCAAAGCAGTTGAGACCACGTCCCCGGGTCCGGGCTCACCGCCATCATTTTTTCCTGGCAAAACTTTCATTAAGCGACGCGGGTGGGGCGCTGCGCTGTTCTTTGCTGGCGGAAGTGCTTTTCTTAAGTATCCAACGACTCGACCAAATTCTTGCTGTACTTCGGTGTCGGCACCAACCAAGACAGAGTGGGCATTTCTTGTTTCATCCGTGACGCCATCCGGCGTCTCTAATCTTTGCCGTCCCGTATCGTTCGCGTAGTTTGTCCTCGTGGGGGTTGCAGGCTCTTCATTCGAAGGAGATCCAAAAATCGTTCTCCTCGGATCCTGACCACTACTCGAGCCGGTGCTGTTGATGGCTCTGCCGCCATGAGCTGCCTTCGGGGCTGGGCGAAACTTCATAGTGAGCGGTCCGCCTTTCGCCTGGGTGCCAATATCTCTCACCCTACCAATAATGTCGTCAAATGATAGACCTTCCAAACTTGCGCCGTTCACGGCAAGTAACTCATCCCCCAGCGTAATTGCTCCTGTTTTCTCTGCTGGAAGCCGTCCATTGCTCAGAGGATGCTTCTTAAATGAACCAGCTACTGCTGGCATACCACGGGCTTGCGCTTCCAATCGAAGACCAATACCAAAGTCAGGATGTGGCTGAAGAGTGACTTCATACTCTTCTCTTTCGCTTTCGTCGTCGGAAGCGTCATCTCCTTCGTCGCTCTGATAACCACCCTTTGAAGCTCCAGTCACTATGGGAGAAGAAAAGCCACTGGCTAAGCTTGACCCTCCACTACCGCTGAATGGGTCATAAACCGGCATCGGCGGTTCCAAAGCAGACCAAGGCGGTGGCATCTCATACACAACGATTGTCCCTGATCTTTTTAAGGCAAGGAGACGAGGCGGGCCACCGAAGTTCTCATCTGGCCACCAACCGATGGCTTCAACCGCATCAGAATTCCCATCGTCGATGCACGAAGAGGACTTTTGGTCCGACGAAGACGGAACCAACAAGGGCGGGAGGGAGAGCGGCAATGGTATAGAACTGCAATCCCTCAAACGTTTTGGTAAGCATTCATCGTTGTCAGGATCTTCCACTGTAGCCCCAAACGATGCGTGGCTTTCATTCGAACCAAGGCTGTCGGTCGAAGCTATGGACTCTACCGAAGGTTTTCGAGTAAATGTGTCTGTTGCGTCTGGCGCCAGCGAAATAACATTCATCGAACCCTTCTTTCTCCATGTCAAGTCAATTGCCTTGCCATCATCCGATACTGATGCGTTGAGATGTGACGACTCGAATTCGAGCACAGCTGGTAACGGCCTCGACGACGGTGCTTGAACTACACGTACGTCTTTGTCACAGCCGGGCAAAGACAAGAGATATCTATGAGGAGATCCAAGCTCCATCGCACCAAGCTCCCGATCACCCCATAAGGGAAACTCCATTATGACAGCTTTGCCAGGAACGCTGTGGGATGAGAAAATTCTAAGTTCGGACGGAGGCGCGTGGCTACCACCGAGATTGCCACTTCCCAAGGAAGCAAGGCTACCTCCCTGCAATGCCGAGGCCGGCGCGCCACCAAGCAGGGCCAGTGCTGATCCTGCCAAGTCACCGCCACTGCTTAGTTGATTCCCCCCGTGGCCGCACTCCCACGGATCCCACCCGCACCACAATCCCTGCACTGTCATGACATAGTCCTCCTCACTGCAACATCTCCCGCCAAGGACGGCATCGGCATTGAGGGTGCCGGGGGGTAGGATTGCAGCAACGCTTTCAAAGTGGGCGGGGGCAGTATCATTGCTACCGGATTTGAGATAACTCAATCGAGAGAGTCGAAGGGCGGGAAAACCTCCTCGGAAAGTAAGCTCTGATATCCAGGCGCCGGCGTTAGAGCTCGGCGAGGGGTGAGATGGTAGGGATTGAAATGGCTGCGAAGAACCATCTTGTCCCAACAAATGCCGATTGATGCCCCCACTACCCCCTCCATCCGACGAGCCAGATGGACGCCGAGAAGCTGGGCTGGATCCAGGTCGGCTCCCCGGTCTGCTCCCAGCTGTACTACTGCTGGCCGTGCCTGCTCCGCCTCCGCTTGCGCTACTGCCACCTTTCTTCCTCGCAGGAGCCACATCCAGATCACCAAGATTTGCTGCGGTGATGCCCTGTACCCAATCTGCGCGAGAGCTCGGCGGCGCCGTCCATTGCAGCAACTGCTTCCAGGAATTCTGTGAGAATACACGACAAGTACTATCCTTCTGGCAGCAAGTCAAAAGCAAATCATTTCCTTCCTCATCGACATTGTCATCGCTTCCTATTGAATCATCCAGCGAGGCCGGCAATGGCGGATACAAGGTGGAATGATTCAACCCCAGCCCCCGAAAGGATACCCTCGAAACAGGAGCCGAATGGTTCAATAATGGTCCTGCCTTGTACACAATGCCAATGTTGGACATATCCGACGAGATGGACACATTCATCATGTTCTTTTGCAGTTGCTTCATCTGTTTCGGCGACAGCCCGTTCCGGTTGGGCGTGGGCGATGACTCTGGACTCCTCGACGGCGAGGAAGAGACCGCACCATCGTCCCCATCTCTCACATATGTCCGCGCGCCGTAGGGGCAGGGCACACCTTCTCCCTCACCGGCCAATACGTAAACGATCGCCCGGCCATTGCCGCTCATGGATGCCGTGACAATGACGGCCGCTACCTTCACCGTCCAAAGCAATGCCGCAGGAGGCGGAAGGAGCATTTTACCGCCGCCACTGCCCCCACTACTATCCTCCTTCGTACCAACGGGGGAAGTAGGAGAAGAAGTCGCCGCAGCACTCAAGGGACTTCCCGCAAGTCCGAACGCAGCATGCGTGGGGGGGACGGCCCCTCCGTAGTTCAACCCTGGCACCGGTCCGTCGACCAGGTCGACGGGCGACACATCAAATACAGCCATCTGCTCCCCATGCGCCACGAGGACCTTCCAATCCAGGGAGGTGGAAAGGATGACGTGCCGCCGAGACGGACCTTGCTCCTTTACGGCAGTGTCGTTGCCGGCACTATCACCATCACCATCACCATTGTTGCTTCTGCCATCCCTGGTCATCTCGGGCCGACGCCGTTCGAATGTCAACCTCTTCTCCATGTTTTCACCATGATCGGCACTACATGTACTAGTATCGGCCCCATCAAAGACATCGGTGCAGTCAATCACCCGGCCAGTGAGCCATCGGTAGCGACCAAAGGCCGCCACGGGACGGGTCGACGCCGCCGTCGCCGCTCTGGAGGGAGCGCTGGTCCTGCCCGCATTGCCGTCGGCAAAGTACGCATCTCCGCCTTCCCCGACCTCGATCCCACTGCCCTCTTCGGCGATGATGGCACCATCTCCACCATCCAGGCGGTCCGACGATGCGCCGGAAAAGGCGGCAGCAGAAGTCCCGCGGCCCGACGAATTAGCAGCCGGCAACGTTTCCACGGGATAGTACGTATGGACCCTCCCGTCGGACGTCGCGGCGCAGATGAGGCCGGTGGTCGGGTTGGACACCAGGGCCACCACGCTCACGGGGGGGTCGTTGGCGTCGGCAGCAGCAGCAGTAGAGGCATTACTAGCACCGTTATCGGGCAAATCCAACACCTGGAACGGGGCGTGAGTTCGGGCAAAGATGCCGGTGATGGTGGTGGAAAGCGAGGGCGAATGCGAAACATGCGATGCCGAGCCGCCGCCCCCCGCCGAGGGCGTCGTGGACGTGGCGAACAGCACCTCCATGCCCCGATACGAAAGGGCGGTAACGAGGGCCGGCTCCTTCGAAAGAGAACCGCCGACGAGACCACCATCGTGCTGCTCCACAGGACGAGAATCGGGGGCAGCGGCAGCAGCGGCCGCAGCGGCGGCGCTCGTGGTGGACATACGAGCAGACACCGATCTCTTGCTGGCGGAGCTGCTACGGCAGCTGTGGGCGCTGCCCGCCACGCTCCCGCTGCTCATGGCAACAGTTAGTTGACGATTGCCGGGCGATGCCGCGATATGGTGGCGGGGTCGGATAGCGCTGGGGGTCGGTCACATACGACCGTTAAGGGCCGGTACATGTATCTTTGCTTCGTCGTTTCAATGACACATGATGATGTGTCCGTCCGTTACCGATACCGATTATACGATGTGATACCGGTTTTAAAAAGACCCGGAGGACAGCCATAGCACGTGATAGCGGCATCATCATCATCGATCGATCATGGCGCCATGGCGGCATGGCGGATTGATTGCATGCGCCGCGCGCCGCAACGCGACATCATTATTCATATTGTTCGTTCGTAACCAAACAAGAACCGCACCACAAACATGCCCAAGAAGAGAGGGCCAACCTCTCCCACGTCGCCGAACGACTCTGGCTCGCCCGAGAAGGGTGCTGGTGCATCTGCCGCCGCCGCCGCTGCAGTCGCCAAAGATTCTCATCCTTCCGCCGGTGACATCAAAAGCAATGCCGCCAAACGCATCAAGACGGGTGATGACACCACCGCCACTGCGGCTCTGCCGGCCTTCGTTTCCACCCGAGATTCCATCTGCCCCAACGTCCTCTCGGCCATCGGCGACACGCCCCTCGTGCGGCTCAACGCCATCCCCGAGCAGGTGGCCGGCTTGACATCCCAGGGCGTGGAGATTCTCGCCAAGTGCGAATTCTTCAATGCCGGGGGGAGTGTCAAGGATCGGATCGGCCGGAGGATGGTCGAAGACGCCGAGAGGGAGGGCCGGATCAAGCCCGGCGACACCCTCATCGAACCGACGAGCGGCAACACGTGAGTGCCCTGCGACTGCATTTTGGCTCGGGTTGATGTACCTAGGTACTCGTATGTGTCACGTTATGCCTCCACTCATGCTTCTCGTTCCTCCATCCATTACCAATGCAGTGGCATCGGCATTGCCCTGGCATCGGCCATCAAGGGCTATCGGTGCATCATCACAATGCCTGAGAAAATGAGCAAGGAAAAGGTAGATGTCCTCAAGGCGTTGGGGGCTGAAATAGTGAGGACGCCGACCGAAGCGGCGTAAGTATCTTAAAATCCTCTACTTCTCTATCTCTTCGCCGATATATATATCTCACAATATCTTCTTTGCCGCAATATCTTCTCTACAACTACGTAGATTCGACAGTCCCGAGAGCCATATCAGCGTCGCCAGACGGCTGAATGCCGAGATACCCAACTCGCATATATTGGATCAGTACGCCAACCCCTCGAACCCCCTAGCTCATTATGAAGGGACGGCCGAGGAGATATGGAGGCAATGCGGCGGGAAAGTTGACATGCTAGTTGCTGGCGCGGGCACGGGTGGGACCATTACAGGGATTGCCAAGAAGCTCAAAGAGTACAACCCTAGTATCAAGGTGGTTGGTGTTGACCCTTTGGTGAGTATCGGGCCGCATTTCTCTTTGGTTCTGTAACATGGACAAATCATGTGCTTGTTTTCAATCTCGAATTCTTCACTTTACGTCCACTCCACACTGTTCGTAAAATGGCACGTGCATCGCCCAAAACCGTTCATTTACTCACAACACTCGAATCCTCCACTCCAATTTGGCTGGTTGTGCAAACAGGGAAGTATTCTGGCCCTACCCGACAGTCTCAATGACGAAAATAGGCTGGCTCCCTACCAGACGGAGGGAATTGGTTACGACTTCATTCCCGATGTGTTGGACAGGAGCCTGGTGGATACCTGGATGAAGTCCAATGATAAGGACTCGCTGGTAATGATGCGCCGTTTGATCAAGCAAGAGGGCCTTCTCTGTGGTGGTTCCTGTGGAGCAGCCGTCTCCTGTGCTCTCGAGGCGGCCAAAACCCTGAAGAAAGGCCAGCGTTGCGTTGTGATTCTGCCCGACTCTGTCCGCAATTACATGACCAAGAGCTTGTCGGACGAGTGGATGATCGACCATGGCTTTGTCGACAATGACGTTATTCGCAAGCCTACCTACAGCACCTGGTGGGCATCTCGTCGCGTTTGTGATATTCGAATGGCAACTCCCCTCACAATCACCTCGGAAGTCACCTGCAAGGATGCTATCGCCCTTCTCAAGGAAGAAGGTTTTGACATGGTCCCCGTCTTGGATGCCGGTACGGTCATCGGAGTCGTTACCGAGGGGAACATGACGTCCAAAATTCTAAGCGGCCGGGCCAAACCCGATCAGTCGGTTGCAGACGCTGGAGTGATGTACAAGACCTTTCATAGGTTCACTATGAACGATTCGCTCGCCGACCTCGCTCATGCCCTGGATCACGAGCCCTATGCGCTCATTGTCACTGAGCAGCGGTGCTTCAGCGGCAAAAGAAGGGGGGCAGGAGAGAGGAAGGATAGTGATGCGTCGGCAGATCATGTTGTAACCCGTTGCGTTGTTTCGGGCATTGTCACGAGAATTGACCTCCTGGAATACATCTCCGAGGGAGAAAGTAAGCACAGCGATGGGTCCAGTGTCACCAAGAATCCCTAGAGCTAGTAGAGATGCAAGAGAGTGTGAATTCAACCGCGGTAAAATTCGATGATTCGATTCAAGGAGCTACTACGTGTAATATAGCCAGCTAGCTAGATTAGAAACATGCAGCGCTGCGTGAGATGATGGATACGGATACGAGTATACATCATAAATAGCATTATTCATCAATATACTTAAGATCTCTAAAGTATTTCCCATTTTATTTCGGGTTGCGCAGCTCTTCCGCATTGTAATCATATCGATCAAGAAGTTGCCATGTTTCAGGATTGGACAGCTTCCTCATCAACTCCAATGCCGCCTCCCGCTGCTCCTTCGTGAAGTAGTTGCGATACGACTTGCCGGGAATGAATTCCGGCACCTCGCCAACAATATCCAATTCCAGGAAGTCCATCAGTTGATTCTTTGTCTGGTCAAAGTCGGATGCATAGTTCTCATAGTGTAAAATATAAGTCGGCAGATCAAGCTTGGCCGTCGTTGCAACTGCAAAGTTGTGCCACTGGATATATCTAAAGAAATCACCGTGCTGCATTGTTTTGGTGGATTTGGAAGATGAAGAGAGAGAGAGAGGAATTGGTGAGAAAAAGAAAGTGCATAATAAAGGAGGGCGCACCAATACGCGCATATATTCAATCTACAACTTACGCATGGAATCTTCTTGAAGAGCTCCAAAACTTCTGAACTGACGAAGCGAGATTTGGCCTCGTCCTTTATGTACTCATCATCGATTGACTTGCACCACTTGAGGAAGCCCTTGGGATCGTACGTGTATTCCTCCACGAACTTCTTGGCCTCTTCATCCTTATCAGCCTTGTGATTGTACTTGCCCCAGTCGAGATGGAATCTTTTGATTTGCAAGGTAATTGGAGAAAAAGAAGAGAATCCTGTGAGTAAGACGAAGAGATACGAACACGTCAAGTGGCTAGAGATATTTGCATTCATCAATCATTTTCTTCCTCACCTTGCCACGACATTATTGAATGGATCACGAATGACATGGACCGCCCGAGCAACGAGCTCCTCAGGGTAGTGGACCTCCATAATCCGCTCCGATTTGCCCTTGTTGCGAATGTTCTGCGGCGACGGGTTGCGATCTTCCTTCAGCGGCTCCATCCGGTTGCCCTGCAGGCACTGCTCGTGAAAGGTTTGCTGCGTCTCTACGTACTTGTCCGGTGCGCAATGCGTACACCGTCCACCGCAGTGCGTCTTGGTCAGGGCATATCGCGTCGGGAGGCTGTACTTGTACGGATACTTGAGGGCGGGGCCGTTGGACATGTCGGCATAGAGCGGTACGTTCCGACCCTCGGGATCCAAGTCGCATTCGTCGCCGTAATTGGTGGCGGCGGTCACGTTGGATGCCCACTGCGCCAATCTGAGTGTGAACGAGGTGCCGCTGTTGGGAAAACTCATTAGCCACGCCACCTTGGGCTCCTTGAAATCACCAGCATGTGCCGCAGATTTATCTGCAACCGAAAACCTTTGATGCGGATCGAAGTCCTTGGACTTGGACGTGGCAATAATACTCGGAGTCGTCTGCTGTGGCTGCTGCTGTGGGATCGATGGCGCTGGCTTCTCCACAGGTGCTGCTGCTTTGGCATCCTCATCACTACTGTCCTCGTCGTTGCTCGTGCTTGTGATTGGCTGAGAGGGTGTAGTAGGCAATTTGGTTCGGCTGCGACCAGGACGGATGCCCCCGGCATTGCCACTTCCGCCCTGCGCCTTTGCGTTGTGTTTGGCATGAGAGTGAGCTACAATCCCGCAAACCGCGGCGAGGAAAATGACGGCAGCAACAAACACCCGCCGGCTGTGTCTGGACCGACCCCCTCCAGGTTTGGCCCGAGGCGAGTACATCTCCTTATCACTGATCAGCCCATGGGTTTGAGATGAGGGGGGATGATGTCCATTGGGACTACTACTGGTACTTGTTCCGTTTCCCGAGGCTTTGGCATTGGTCGGACTTTCGTACAGACCGTAGTCTGGACGTGATGTTGGGGAGCTCATTGCTTTAGATAAGTTGCAGATACGCAAGAAGATCGATGGAGAGATGGAATCCTGGTCGGCCTTCCCCTCCTTTTGCCATACGTGAGTATCTTGCTGCTCAGTCGGCGGATAACTTGCAGGCAATTCAAAGGGCAACAAGGTGCACCGCCGAGATTGTGGCGTATCGCGCAGCCATTGCAGCCATCATGGCTGAAAAAAATTCAATTGAGAAAAATTGGCATGACTGCGGTTTCTTTTTGACGCATCGATACCGCCATAGGTGGGCCGCGGCCATGGCGCCATGGCATCATGGCATCATGGCATCATCGATGCCAGCAGGCAGCGGCGGCATACATACATGTACATACATACATACATGTACGAGTAGGCCTACTA
>Ga0115006_10002622_pt1 | contig 11887 bp, 1 predicted proteins | sample ArcOceMetagenome_3_FD_88943 | JGI IMG/M metagenome (GOLD analysis project Ga0115006, IMG submission 88943) | Marine eukaryotic phytoplankton communities from Arctic Ocean - Arctic Ocean- Svalbard ARC20M Metagenome | ecosystem: Environmental > Aquatic > Marine > Oceanic | place: Arctic Ocean...
CTGTCTGAAACTCAAAGAAGTCCACTTCATCTTCGTCGTAGCGCAGCTCTCGACGATAGTGGAAAAGCTGCACGGAGATAGCGAACGGAATCCCGATGGCATAGAGCACTGGAATGTAGCGCAGAGATGTGCTTGCATATACATCGAATGACTCGTGCCAGGGGTCGTCGTCATCTGTCATGGACACACCGATAAATGTGCAGAGCAGCGCACCCGTAAGATAGCCCCATATTTCGTGGGGCACATCATGTTTGAGTTGCACGGGCAGCAGGCTGAAAAGCGTGAGCGCCAATGCAGCCGCGAGCATGAGCCCGGCCACGGTCATGAGGCTTGAATGGATGTCTCCTAATGATGGGTCTGTCCGCGCCGGTAGCCAGTGGTGATTACCGGTCACAATTCGACCGGCAAGGGCTGCAAGTGGCGTGAATACGAAGTACATCATTTCGCCACAACGATTGAATGCGACAGTCTGTGCGGCTCGCCAGGAACGTAGCCTGTAATCATCCAGCCGTCCCTGGAGAATTTCCTGCTCTCGATCCAGATTTACATGCCTATGGAGCGGGGTCAGTATATGTTTTGAAAAGTAGTACATCCCCTTCAAACGGTACTTGATCGGAGGTGGCGTGGTGACATCATCTTCCAGCTCCTGAGGAAACGTCTCCTCGTCCTCCCGGATCGATTGAAACGCCTTGATCCTCCCAAAGGCATCACTTAGGACCGCGAACACTCGGAACCCGTGGGGCTTGTACGGTGTCAAGAGTCGTTTTTTCTTGCGCTCGAATTCTCGCATCTCATCCGCTTCTTCTTGAAGAGCTGCTCTTTTGCCCTCCTGTGTCTCCCATTGTGCGTTGATCTCCTTAAAGACCTCGAAGCTGGTTCTTCCGGCCACCACGTTGCCACTAATGTTGAAATTGCCCTCTTCCAAGCGCATACGCTTGCTTTTGTGCCTCGTCTCTAAGCGCAGAGACTTTTCGTAATCCTCGTTGAGCATGTGGTAGCCCTGCCCCGTGTCAACGTACTCGACGGCGGCCGCATCGAACGCAGCAAAGATCGATTCATAAGAAACGCTATCGTCCTGCATTTCGTCGGCAAACAGAGCTTGCCACGCGGCCACCACTTGCCAGTGCGAGAGTCTGTACGTCTTGCAGGCTGAATGCGCTGCACCGGTCGGAACACGAAGAAGCCTTTTCTCATGTTGCTCCAGAAAATCCCACAGCGCAGATCCGCGAAGTTTCCACTCTTTGTCTTCCTCTCCTCTTGTTCTCCACTGGTCGTTCCACCGCTGGAAGTCGACATCGTCGTGGCCGTCAAGCCGATCCTGCAGTCCTTTGACAGGATCAAGCATGTGCTTGATCAGCATCAATAACGCTTTGTAGATCACCTTGCGCGTTCTTCCAGCTTCTGATTGATATACATGCACCTCCAAGCATAAGCGATTGTCGTCCCTCACAGTCTTCTTAGCGCCTTTTTCAAGTTTTTCCAGCTCGAACACGGAAATGCGGCGGGCACTTTCATCTTTTCTTGCATGGCCTTCTGCCATTGCCTTCGCTATATTGATGATCTTGGGCAGAGCCCACGCGCTGGTCAGTATAGCAAAATCGCGCCGCAAAAGACCGTGATTTACTTTTACGCGATCCTCTGCCTCATGCACACGGGCGAGTCGTTCGGCCCGTGTCTGAAATAGGAAATCGTCGGTGTATGCCACAAGCTCATTTTGTCTCCACACACGCTCGCGTAGGGCCGGAAGAAGCTGGTGAAACGTAATCAAGTACGAGTTGGAGGCCTCATCGAAAGTTTTGTCTACATCAAATGCAGTGCGTAGACCCAAATGCTTGCCCCAGATATGCGATCTTTTTGTGTCGCCTTTGATCGCCCTATCCCATTCGTTGAAAAAGCTATCGCGAATGCGTTGCAGTGCTTCCTCCAGTAGTACCTCTCCAGGATACTTGCGATGCTGTTGGTCTGAATCCTGTAGTTCCTTGTAGAGTTTCTTCCATTCTGCGTTGTCCAATACGATCACAACTTGACCTCGGCCGCAGTTGGTCTTGGACACCCAGAACTTGTTCATTGTTGTCTGCACTTCCGGGAAGACGCGATGGAGACGGCAAAACTTCTCAAACATGTCTTCGAAGTCAGTTGGCGACAGGACATTGGCCACTGGTGCTGACAGGCCCAACAGACGCTCGACACTCACTCGGTTGGCCACGTCATCTTGGTGGAGCGTAAATCCATCCAACACCATCCAGATCATTGCGACTACTACGAAGAAAACCGGAAAGATAATGCGGAGTGACGATCCATATTCAGGCACGAGGCACTCGAATGTCGCAAACGGGTCTAGCAGCTTGCTGCAGAAATTCTGCAGCGATGCCACGAACGGAAAGTATTCAGAATGATCCCACTGCAGAACAATGGGCAGCACCGACAAGAGCTGCAGGTATGTGATGGTCATTCGTGCGTGGGGCCACAGCTGCTCAACAAGGTCTTGCTCTGTCTCAGCACCAATCGCTGTGCTCTCGCCTGAAACCTGCTGCACGACACGAGCACTGCTACTGATAGAGTTGGCGAACATGTGACGGTTTATACGCCCAAGGTGGACGTGCTGCACCATTCCGTAAATACCTTCTACAAATTCAGTATATCGGCTGCGTATATGTAGCACTGACAAACACGCCACTCTTAACGTGTACACTGCACCGATAAACAACCAAAAGTTGCCCCAAGTGTTGCACCCCTCATCAACGCATCCGGTCATTGTGTACTCCTCGCCGGCACCAGTACAAGCAGAAACGACAGGCGAGCCTTCATAGCCAGGGGAGCAAGCAACTCCTGTAACGGCGAACTGCATCCGCGACAACTCTTCGACAGCATTTGATAGGTTGTATGGGCTGGCGCCGAACTGCGACTCACAGCGCCATGGGTCCAGGGCCTCATACGTCAACGGCACACGCATTGCAGCTAAACGACGCGGACTTGGTCTACTGCAAATGATTCCTGGGTCTGTTGCGTTCATTGACTCACCGCTCATTGACTCACCGCCGGACGGACGTGACGTCGTGGCGGTGTCAGGCTGCGTTTCTGCCGCAGAGTCAGCCAAGGTCTCGGACTCATTGAAACGGCCCGAATCAGCCACAGAAGGCGCCGTCTGGTTTGCCGTCGTTTCGTCGGATGTTGTCGAGGTGTCACCAGGACTGCCATCAGTGAGGTCAAGCGTAAACAGCGACGACGTCGGTGCACAATGGAATACGTCGCATGCTTGCGGTCCACACGGAGCCAAAAGCGAGCTCGAAAATGTGAACCAGACAAAAGCACCAAAGCCACCACCCAGAACCAACGCAGCCAACCAGAAGGTAGCATATGGAACCCAGGAAGCTTCCTTGTCGAGGCGCAATGGGACGGTTGTGTCCCATACTTTTGGTTCTGACTTCAGCTTCGCTTCGCATCGAAAGTGTCCAGGGTTCCAGTCCCTGGTCACATGGCTAACGATCTGTGCGGTCACTTTGGTTTCGTAGTACCACCGTCGATTGCCCGCACACGCGTTTGCCATAGAGAACGGGCAGGGATATCTGCACAGATGCCCGTATTCAGCTTTTTCGGAGCAATCTTCCGCCTCGCAGCATTTGTTCAGCACATTTACGTGATCGTCATGTTTGTGCTGCTCGCAAAACCGGGCAATTCCATCCTTCGGGTCACCGTACTTCGGTTGGGAGGTCTCGCTACAGAGTGTACACTGTGTTAGATGAACTCGCCTGTCTTCCATGCGCTTATGTTTTTCACAGTACTGGGCCCTGGACGCAGAAGGCCGGATGACCTGTCCAGTCTCTTCTGACTGTCTAGCCAGGGCCAAAACAAGCTCATACTTGGTCAGATCTCGGACCTTGCCTGTTTTAGACCGTACAGCACCCATGAGCCCTTTCTTTAGCTCCTCGGTCGTCTTGATGTTATTGTTCTTGCAGAGGCGCCGCAGTACATCTTCGTCCATTGCTTCGTACATCTCGCGACTACCATCAAGGTACACTTTCTTAGTTTCATAATCCAGGACGATCCCATTCGCTCGCACGCCTTCACTTCGCAACCCCCAGTCTTGCACAGGAGCACCTTGGTTTGGCTGAGCCATTGCTGTTTTGTGGAGTCGAGCTAGCTTCTCATCACTTTGTGGAGACAAGTGAACAGCATTTATGGCTGACTCCATTGCCCATTCACGTTGCTTCCTCTCCATCTCTTCGTCATGCGACACTTTCGCGTTCATGTGCGCAAGCGACGGCTGTACCCGCCTACCGAAGAGCCGCACGAAGTATTTATCTTGCTTTGATAGCAGCGTGAGCGGTTTGCGCACAATCTCAATCGGGAAGCCATCGTACCACGCCACCTGCTTTGGGCGGCGCCGCAAGTAAGTGCAGCTGAACAGATCAGGCAACACGGTCTGTCTAACTTTCGCGAACACGCTCCCCAGTTCCATTTTGAACCAACTGCCCCATTTGATTCCGATGCCCCAGTCTCGGTCGTCGGATGGGAAGAAAGGGATCTTGGGATTCTTGACCCCCCCGTGCGCGTTGCGAAATAATCGTTGAAACTTTGGGTGTGGAAACACGCTCAAAAGCAAATTGAGTTCCTTCCTCCGGTTCTGATAAGCGTGGTCTTCGCCGAGAAACGTGGCCCTCATCTGTTCGCGTGCTTCCGTTTGCTCTAGCGTTTCGACTGATGCCTGTGCAATCAGGCTGTCACGCACTGCTTGGGCTACACGAATCACGCGTAGAACACCAGCGTAGTGAATGTTAAGCTGGGAAACGAAAGCATACACGTACCATGTGTATGCGAGCACGAAGTCGAGCCGGTTGTTCCATTTTTCGTTGCCAAAAAAGTAGTACATTGCGCCCAAGCCACCGATTTTCAACAGACTCTCAACGACGAAGATTAAATGCATGTACCATAAGGCACCACCGGGCGCATAGAGGTCTTGAATATCCAGCCCGAACAGGTTCAAATTCATCGAACTACAGGCCAGGCCAGCGGTCTCGATCATAGTACAAACTACCATGAACTTGTCGAAACCGACGTTTGTGGCAACCACAAAGAAGGCTCTCCAAATTCGATTTGTCAACTCTTTACCTTGCGGTGGCTGCGGAAAGTCGCGCTCCCCAAATGCATATTGCATATTATGCCCGAGGAAGCCCTGTAGGAATCCGAAATAGGAGCTGTGCTCTTGCGTCAGCCGATACCATGTCAGATCAAGATCCTTGAACGGTACCGAGGACCTGATCACAGTGTGGACAACGACGGGCCGGTTCAGGTAAGCGACAATGCGTCGTTCTCCAGGCAGGCGCCGGCTGCCGTGTCGCACCGCGTCTGTAGTGTTTCTGCGATGGGTTTTCACGCTCCAGAGGGTTAGCCACCAGAGCACCAACAAGCCGATCGCTGATGCTCTGAAGTTGTTGGACTCCAAATGGCAACTCATTATATCGGTCAAAATCTGGACGCTTGCCGAGAAGAACTTCCCAAAACTTTGGGCATCTCTGAGGTCGCCGAATGCGACAGCCAAGAAAATGACGATCGGCATGCTCCATAGCAGCAACGAGAGCGCATCAAAAGCTGTCTGCACGACTATAGCGAGAGGTTTTCTGGGCTTGGGAAGTCTGCCGAGAATGAGCTCGGTGTCACGTTTTGCTCGAGCTTTCTTCACAAGCTTGTAACGCTTGCCGATAGCATAACGACGACGCTCCTCGAACTCAAACCCTCGGCGGCCAAGTGCCGACAACAGCTGCGCACGACTAAACTCGCGGTGGAGGTCTCTGAGACCCATACGAGAACCGGCAGCGCCAGCACTCTGTTTGAAACAACCCTTGAGTCGCTGCAATGCAGTTGAAACGCAACCGGAGCCTTCACCTGCTTGAACTGGATCAATATGGCCCGCGTTGTGCTCATCAATCAGCTCCCACATTTGAGACAACGACATCTTGGACGCAGCATCCGTTAAACGGAGTCCAATGCACACACGGCATTGGCATGCCGCGTCAGCCAGGTGCACTTCCACGAAAGGTGGCGATTTGTCCTTCTCCCAAAGACACACAGGAAATCTGGTAAAGCAGCTTTGGTCCTGTAGAAATGTCTCCATACGAGCCAGTCCATCTGCCAATACATCCCTGTCACTCTCTTGCAGGTTCAGAATGATCTTTGTGCCTCTGCCAAGGTCCTTAGCTATGAGATCACGATGTGGATAATCTTGGGGCATCTCTGAGGTTTTCGCTCCGTTCATAACCAGTTGTTTTATCTGCTGTGCTTCTTCTTCGTTGGACGGCGGTTTTGGCAAGGTCCAGTACATTTGTTCCTTGGTCTCCCAGTCTACTGTGACCACCGTAACCTTCTCAGCCACAGCAAACAAACCCCAAAACCCCATGCTGAGTTGCCCGACGACCGAAGCATTTGGGTCGGTGCGTGATCGAGGTTTCACTCTCATATCTCTTTTAAAGTCGATGTAGCGGGTGCTACTAGCAGATTCATCCTCATTCGTGTCACCGTCATCACCGTCCGCACTTCTCCGCAAGCGGCCCAACATGATCTCAATGTCTCGTTGCGCCATGCCGAGTCCAGTATCCTGAATCATCAGCGTGTTGTGGAAAACATCGGCCACGAAGTCAATACGACGGAACGGCATTCTCCGAAAATCGACGCTCTGCCTGTGGCCACTCCTGAAGCACACTCTCATCTCATAGTTGGTTTCAAGATGGGCCAGCTGGGGCCGAATCTCGTTGAGATCCGTCTGTGGACCAACGTACTTCATGGTATCCTTCGCTGCCTCTGGATCGTCCCGCACTTTCTCTCTCAAGCGTTCGAGAGCCACATAATTTGTTTGGCTCTCGATAATCAACTGACGAAGCACAATTGTCCACCTGTCCTCGATCGTAGCATCCTCAGACAGGCCAGCGGCGGCCATCATCTTCGCAAGGCCTTTGTTCACTTTCCACTCACTGCGCACGGTAACAGTCTCTGTTGTGCCAACAGGCTCCTTGACTGCAGATGTATCTGTCCACCAGTCGGTCCATTCGACTTGCGGAAACGTGTCAACAGTGAACGCAGTCGCAATGCTACCAACGCCCCGTGGACCGAACGCCAGGTCTGACCATCGTCTCTCCAGGTTGGTGAGATCCATCAATATCGTTCTGCGGTGCCTCTGCCTCCACCTCTTCTCGGCTTCATCCATATCTAAGGCCCTGTCGGAGAGCCCCTTCACCTCTACCTCAGCAATCTGATGGATCAAGTCATCGTAGAGCTCGGCTCGCATTGGGCGCCGGTGGTACCGGTCTCTTGCTTCCTGTTTCTGTATGACCTGCTGCAGCTGGTTGGAGCCTTCCACATATCTAGGCAGATCTGGGTCGTGCTTGTAGTTGAGGTTGATCGCTTTCTGCCATCTCCTTATTAGCCACTCATACTTCCTATCATGCAGATCGCTAAGCAGGTCGAATGAGGTGGGCACAAGGCAAAGACTGATCACGTCTCCAGCTTTCGAAAGAGCACAGACTTCTGATCTGGTGTCGCCATAGGCAGACAAACTGACGCGGAATGTTGATGGCGAGCCGTACGGAATGGCACCGTCATTGTGTCTCACCTCTTCAATGGTTTTCGTACGTGGCGCAGGTGAATCTCCATCAGGCCGGCTCTCTGTGGTGTGGGCATCATTCGCTGGAGATTCAGCCCACTCGTACTGTTGAATTTCCACGATCCCTTCTACGCTGACAGCCGGGCCATCGAGAACGCAATTGTCGTCCCAGCAGATTTTCCAAGACGTGTCATGTTCACTCAAATCAGCCGCTGCTTCTCTTGGTCGATAAGACTTCCATTCCATGACCGCACCTTCGTTGCCCGAATGGCTATGGAGGTAAGATTTATCGCCACAACGCGAGACCAGTTGTCGCAGGTACGTTTGGTAATGTTCGTTGCGGATGCGGTCGTCGTCCTCATCCGATGTCGGTTTCGGCTGATCGATATGAGCCACCCCACGTCGCGTCAGCCATGCTCGGAGAGGCCCATCTGCAGATAGAGGCTCACCTTTCCGTCCGTGCGTCCACAGTTTCTCGTCAATCTTGCGTTGTTGTGCACGCTTGCGTAGGTCAGCTAAATCCTTGTCCAGCAGCCACCGACTCACTGCAGCACGCTGCGCCTCTTGCACGGCCACGTGAGCATGACGCGACTGTATGATCAAATGAACAGCACCCCGAGTGTCCGCAACGAGTGAATTTGTAGTCTGCGGTAGCAGCCCGTCGACCACTCTTTCCATTGCCTTTGTATCCATGGTGTCAAGTGTTTTGCCATTGTCTCTTTCCAACTGAATTCTACTTTCCAGCGTGTCTTTGTGCTCTCCTGACATTTGAAGGTTGCGTGCGATCCACTCTGCCGTCTCTAATACACTCCAATTGGACATGTGATCGACTGTAGCTGCAGTCGAACTAAGTTGCTCTGGCTCTGGCTCTAGTTCCTCTTCATCCTGCTCCTCCTCTTCATCTTGCTGGTGCTCCGCAGACCAGCTTCGCATTTCATCCATGAGCATAAGATAGTGGTTCCCCTCAACAAGAAGCTCGATGATTCTGTCGCTCTCAATATCATCGTTGGACACCGGGTCTCTAGAAATGCATGCTAACATTGTGCGTGAGCCGTTGTGTAAATCATCGTAACCACCGTTGCGCAGGTCAGATGCAATGTCTTCGGGGTCTATGTCTCTACATATGGTGTGCAGCATGTCGCAGTATATGTTAGTGGCCGGCTCGCTGAGTAGATCAGCCCAGTCGGAAATCACCTTCCAGCTTAGGGCAGCACCTTCCAGCTGTAGGGCGACAATCTTCTTGTTGTCGTCTTCAGCAGGATCTTCGTCTAGGTGCGCCTTCAGCCCCCTCATTGCGTTGGTGCCCAGAACATCCTGCTCGAGCAGTTTCTGAAAGTGGTGTTCAACCACTCTTCGGTTCGTCTCGTTTTTGCCCAGCACTTCAAGCTTCTCAACCCATTCCATTATCGTCAGCTGCGGAGACGGCCACTCCAACCGCCACATATTCTGATCTTGAATGTTTTGATCTTGTTCTAGAGAGACCACGTGGTACTGGCGGTTCTTGTCTTTGAATAGCTCCTTTTTGTTTTGCAGTGCGCCGCTTCCACCATACTTTTCCATCCGTTCACGCCTTTTTGCATGCCTTGCCTCCGCCAAATCTTGTGGATCACCGCGCAGGTAGGTCCCTGTTGTGACGTTCTTGATATAAACATCTGCGGACATCCAGCCGCCATCGAGGAAATTGACAGCGGGCGAAGTTCCTTCCAGCTCCTTTTCTTCGACTCCCTCCTGTCGTGCGCGCTGCCGCAGCTCATGCAGACTCAAAACTCTCAGCTCCTTGTCGAGCCTCTCTCTATTCTCATCAGTGTCCGCGCGGTTCGCGCGCTTTGCGTCCTGGATCAGCTCTTTGACCCTCTCGGCCAGGTATTCTTCGACCACTGGGATTCTCTGAATGATTTCCCAATCTGGCGACAAATTTCGGCGACCGAAGAAGACTCCATTCGCATCCAGGTGCATGTATGCACCCATCTGATGCCTTTCCACAGCTTCGTCTTCTGTCCGAATCGCGCGACCATAGATGTGGACGCGCAAACCCTGTCCATTTTGCTGCGATGCATTGGGCAGGAAACCTCGCGAGCACACGAAGTGCGAGTGGTTGCTCAGATAGGCCTCAATCACGCCAGGCGTCACGGGTTTGCTTCGCGGTGGGCCATGTGACGAGCCATACTTTTGCAGCAGTTTGCGTTCAGCATCATACGAATTTTCTATCTCGTCGATGTCAGCCGCGAAGGGGTTTGCACCAAAGCTGTCTGCATCCTGAGCAGTTGCATCACTGTTTCCAGTGACTTTGCGTTCCTCTAGGTCCACCCCATTTACCAGCTCCACGGACCCGAATTTTCCGATGTTTCGTGCTGCCGGCATGGGGACCTCGGCGCGGATCAAAGCGAGTAGCTTCTTTTTCTCCAGGTCCTCATCATCCACCGATTTTTTCGGCTTGTCACCACCACTATCTTCCTCTGAATCCCTCTCTGGGTGCAACCCGACAGCCTCCGCAAACCTACGAACGCTTGCGACGTCCAACTCCTGACAGGCATGCGCGTGTTAGGTCCCAAGCCCGTTTGCGCACATCAAAGGCTCACGTTGCAAGGCAGCAGAGCGTAGGCACGGGAAATTGGCTTGCCTGCTGCTGACGGCTGAGCTCCTGGAGTTTCACCACTGTATCGCGTGCATCTGTGGCTGCGCGGATCTTGTCCAGCAGCTCGGCGTGCCTCTTGTCGCGCATGCGGTGCGCATCTTGATACGCCGCAGCGGAGGCTAACTTCTGCTGCTCCATCAGCCACCCGAATTCTTCGTCGGCGGTCTCAACCGCTGAAATCTGGTAGCTCGCCAGCATGTCGTAGCCGACCTCGCGGTCTCCTCCCCAGGCTGACGGGAGGGCGCGCGTCTGCAGCATGGACTGCTGCAGGAGCGTTTGGCTTTTGAGGATGATGCTCGCCAGCTGGCTTTTGATGTCGTTCATGTGCTCTACGCGGCTGCGCGACTCGTCAGGCTCGGCATCAATGATGTCGGCGACCTCCTGCCGCTCAGCTCCGACCCCAACCGCCAGCTCCTGCAGCTGTGCGAGCGGGAAGTCCTCAAACTTCTTCGAGTCGACGCAGCGCTCCAGCCGCTGCTTCAGCAGCGGCTCCTTATCCAGCTCGCGCCGTGCGGCGGCCTGCGGCGGAACGATGGAGAGGAGCTTCCACTCATCCGACTCATCGAGGCTATTGGAGGCTTCCACGTACTGCTCGTGCAGCTGTTTGAGCAGCAGGTTGAGCAGCTTCTGGTGCGGATCCTCCGCGTTGAGCGCTACGCGCACGCTCTCGCTGGGGATGCCCGCACTCAGAGCCCGGTTCTGCAGCTCGGTCAGCGTGGCCCTTGGGGGGTTCTCCAGCTCGGCCAGCGTGACCTTTTGGGACGCCGCCATGCTCACCTTGGAGGACGGTGCAAGCCGGTGGGGCGCACGGCGACAGTCGCGGCGTGCCGAGCTCGATGCCCTAGCGCGATCGGCCGACGATGACGGTGGGCATATGGGCCCACTTTCGGTAGACGCCCTGGGATGCTTGCTTCGTACCAGCGCACAAAACAATACGCTCAATCAACACACGCATAGTCCTCCTCTCTTATGCGCCTTCTCCCACACCGGACCTCCATAGCGCCGTAAAAAATGCATCATACCCACGGGCCGTGTTGGCACTGCGCCGTCCGGAGTGCGGCTGCGTGCTGGCAAATACAGCTGGCTTGTTGCCCCTGAGATGGGGGATTAATAGACTGGCGCAATGCAAGACCTTCCCTCGCCGGAGCGCTAGCAACGACAGTGACGCCAGCTGCTTCATCTTCCAGGCCAGCTGCCACGACAGTTGGACCGGAGACCAGGAAGAGCTCGAGTGAGCCCGGCAATGTGCCCATCAGATTCTGCGCCAGCCACGGGCTCAGCGTGACTGCATGAAACCTTCCCGGTGCGAGCCACGACTTGCTGCCGTTTTTTCACGGGAACGCAGATGTCACCGGGGCCCTAGCTCGCGCGCAGGCCTGCGCTGCGTGCCGATGGCAAATGCAAGTACCGCGACAAGGGGCAATGTACAAGACTAATACAAAATACGGCTGGATTTATATAAAACAAACTCAGAATGACAATCTGACTAAGAGTACCGTACCGGTAGTGTGTTCCGGTATCAAAATCAAAAATGTGAAATGAAGCCTTTATAAGGCTTTACCGCACGGAAATTGAATTGGTGGGCCCTAACGGGCGGGCCCGTTAGACGCTGGGGCTGGAAACCCCCGTGAACATAGGGTACTTAGCTAAGCACCCTA
>Ga0115006_10002623_pt1 | contig 11886 bp, 6 predicted proteins | sample ArcOceMetagenome_3_FD_88943 | JGI IMG/M metagenome (GOLD analysis project Ga0115006, IMG submission 88943) | Marine eukaryotic phytoplankton communities from Arctic Ocean - Arctic Ocean- Svalbard ARC20M Metagenome | ecosystem: Environmental > Aquatic > Marine > Oceanic | place: Arctic Ocean...
AGATGTCTGCGCGACATCATCCCCAAATACGCCCTGGGAGCAAAACGATGGTACATGATAGGTCGGTCCAACTGCCAAGGGCATAGAGAGTCCATCCTGTTTCAGATACGCATCGAAATACTCCCATGGGCGCAGAGGGGAATGACATCACAGCGAGGGAATGTGCAGCAAGTGCAAAGTAGCGCAAGCGAAAGTAGGCAGAACAATTGCTCAGAAAGAGAAAATGGTGGCGAGCAGGCAGGCCCGCGCCAGCACGCTAATATGAGCCAGAGCGAAATTTTTCACTTGCTCACCGCGTCAGTCGACCAACTCCAGAAGAAACAGTGGCGAGGAGTCTAAAACAATAGTAACCAGTGCCTCCAACATGTTGATGAAAATCTACGGCATTGGCGACGGGAACGGGGGCAATGGCGGTCGAAGTGGAGAGATGAAACCCGAACGAAGAAAAAATGAAACGCGTGTAGGAAATCCAAAGAAGAGGCGTACGAAAAGAGAGTAATTCCATGGAGAGGCTCTCCTGGTAAGATCTATACACTATACCTAGGTACATGTAGATCTACACAGCAGGTCTTCAACACATTCTACTACTACTTTATTCTTTATCCCTGCACCGGGTGACATAGACCTTAATACGAATTGTCCCTGGTAGGCCTGATCTCCGTAAAGATTCTGGTTTGGATGCACATTGCCATGAGCTCCTGGAACAGCAGCTTGCATGCATACGGAATCTCAATCTGGCAGATCTTCGGTTCCCTACCGACGCACATGGGCGAGCGACACTCGTAGGTCATCTTTTTAAGGTTGGCCTGGGCCGTCATACCACACCGCTCGCAGATGTGGATGCGATACTGATCGGAATTGCAGAAGAAGCGATCGCGGAGGAAGTTCGCGCATCCGTGGGTGATAAGACAATCGCGTTCCATTTCTCCCATTCGAAGACCACCGTCGCGAGATCTACCCTCGAGAGGCTGCCGGGTCAGCATCGCGACAGGTCCACGGGCACGAGAGTGAACCTTATCGTCGACCAAATGCTTCAATCGCTGGTAGAATGTCGGGCCGATGAAGACTCGAGCGTTAAGCGGTCTACCAGTGTGCCCTTGGTACAGCGCCTCGTTACCGTGGCGTTGGTACCCCATGGCATGAAGACGCATACTGATGTCCTCGACGGTGACATCGGTGAAGGGAGTAGCATCACCTTCACATCCCTGGAAGACAACCACCTTCCCCAGCAAACACTCAATGAGCTGAGCGATGGTCATTCGAGAAGGAATCGCGTGAGGATTGACGATAATGTCAGGAACAACTCCCTCGGCGGTGAAGGGCATGTCTTCTTGGCAATAGGTCATGCCGATTGTACCCTTCTGGCCGTGCCTCGAGGCAAACTTGTCTCCAATCTGAGGGATACGAACGTTGCGAATTCGAACCTTGGTGAATCTGTATCCTTCCTTGGTCGTACTTATGAGCACGTTGTCAACGATACCGCTCTCGTTGGCCTTCATCGATGTACTGCAGTCCCTCTTGGTGTAGCGAGATGGCATACCCGCTGACGCGTCCAGTGGAGCTGTCTTGCCAATGAGAATGTCATCGCCAGAAACGCGAGTGCCGGGTTGGACGAGGCCGTCATCATCGAGCTTGCCGTATTCGCCGTGCTTCATGCCACGACAACTATCGAAGGTCGGTTTCTCGAAGGACTCCGACGTCAGGGCACCAATGGTACCCACACTGCTCGCCTTCTCTTGGTCGATGTAGCAGCGATAGTATGACGACCTGAAGAGGCCGCGGTCGATGGCACTCTGGTTCATGATCAAGGAATCCTCTTGGTTGTAACCAGTGTAGATCATAATCGCGACAACGCAGTTGACGCCACTAGGGAGCTCACGGAAGTGTAAGAATTCCATGGCTCGAGTGGTGCAGAGGGGCTTCTGCGGGTAGTGCAATACGTGGGCCATCGTGTCCATCCGTACTTGGTAATTCGATGAGTAAATGCCCATGGCTTGCTTGCCCATAGCACTCTGGTAGGTGTTACGAGGACTCTGATTGTGGTCGGGGAAGGGGATGATCGACGCACAGACGCCAAGAATCATTGACGGGTGAATCTCGCAATGCGTGTAGGTCGAAGAGTACGAATCGCCCGCTTCGAGATCCTTGGGCTCCATAGCAATCATCGTCGTCTCTTCCTCTTCAGTATCGATATATTCCACGAGGCCCTCCATAAGCAAGTCGGCCCACGTGAGCCTCTTCTGTTCGGCGGTATGTTGCTGAAGCTGCATGATGTGGCTCTTCTTGATCTTCAACTGCTGGTTTTCGACGATGAAGAGAGGTCTGCAGATGCGGCCGGCATCGGTGTAGATGCGCACCTCGGATTCGGCAATATCCCGGACGATACTAACTTCCGCGTCGATGTCAACAACACGCCGCAGGTCACGGAATGTGTCGACAAGCTTCTTGGGGTCACGATGGATGCCGACCCAGTTGCCGTTCACAAAGATCTTGCACGTTGAGGGCTCGGCGATGACCGAGGGGAGAATATCAGTCAGGTTTTCAGTGCTCCACTCGTCAAGGAACTCCAAAATCGGAACCTGGGCAGTACCGGTAGTAATGTATGCCATGAGGGCTAAGTTCTTGACCAACCCGACCGCCTGACCCTCGGGAGTCTCGGCGGGACAGACCATACCCCAGTGCGAGTTATGCAGCTGGCGGGGCTTGGCTTGTTTTCCGGTACGGGCCAGAGGCGTGTTACAGCGGCGCAAGTGGGAAAGACTGGAGGCATATGTCAACCTATTCAACACTTGGGATACACCGGCCTTGGTAGCGGCACCCTTGTCGCCCCCTGTTGGCAGGTTCGCGTGAGTTCGCGTTGGAAGAGAGGGGGAAATAGCGCGAGAAGGTGAGAAACGGAGTAAAATTCAAAAGGATACAAGTTCAAAGAAAATGTCTGCAAAACAAAACCACCACCACTCACAATTGCCCGTAGCGAGACTGTACTTGAGGCCATCGGAGATATGATTGGATTTGATGGCGGCACCAATGTTGAAGTGCTTGCCTTCGTCCAAGCATCGCTGCAGATGCTTCCTCACGTCCTTGGTAAGCTTCCGGAATAGAAGGCGGAATAAACCGCCGAGAAGAGGGCCAGCTAGATCGAGTCTCTTCTTTCCAAAGTGATCTCTGTCGTCCTCCTCAGCTCTGCCGAGCTTGCACATGAGTAGCTTGTGCACGGCGTAGCCCAGGAAGAATCCCTTCTTCGTCTCGCAGTGTTCCTCAGTGCCGACGTGGGGCAGGACCTCCTTCTGTAGAATACCGGACGCATATCGGATACGATCGTTCTTCGTCACGTCCTTGGCACTACCCCTCCTTCCGATGAAGTCGAGCGCAACATCCTGTCGCTGGATGACGAAGGCCTCCTCCAAACTGGGACGGAACAGATCCATCATTTCGCCGTCCGTGAGGTCGTAGACCACGTGCTCAATAATGTCCCGATCGGCAACAAAGCCGAGAGCACGGAAGATTATGACGACAGGGATGTCCGTCCGGATGTACGGCAGTGTCGAGCGGATTTGGTTGCCATCGATGACGTTCCGCCCGCCCTTATGGTACATCTGGATGTAAAGCGTCGACGTGGGTCGGGTCGAGTTCTCCACCTGCGACCTGGTCTCGATGACCCACGAGAACTTACTGGGCTGCTTCTTCTTGAAGGCGTAAACGTGGTTGTTGGACATGCGCTCGGAGGCGACGATGACCTTCTCCGATCCGTTGATAACGAAGTATCCGCCCTGGTCGTAGATGCACTCTCCAAGGTCGGCGAGCTGCGCGTCGTCCTTGTCGGAAAGGACGCAGAAGAGCGACCGGAGCATGATGGGAACGTAACCCAAGAACTCCTTCCGGGCCACCTCGGACTTGCTCGGCTGGCCCAGATCCTCGGAGGGGTCACCAATGTTGGCGTCGTTCCGGCACCGGTACTGGTTCATGGTGACGTCGACGTAGAGGGGGGCCGAGTACGTCAGGTTCCGGAGGCGGGCCTCGTGCGGGAAAATATTGGTCACCGTGCCGTCCTTCTCGACCGTCGTCGGCTTGGACAGATAGACCTGCCCGAAGCTGATCTCAAAGACCTCCTTGGTCTGCGAGGCCGCCATGTCGTCAAAGTTCTCTTCGTCATAGCCCACCAAATGCTGCAGCTCCGGCGAGACCCGAATGTCGCCGGAATCGTCCACCAGCTCCTGCATCGTGTTCTGGACGAACTCATCAAACGAGTCCAACTGCTGCCGCACCAAACCCTTCTCTCGGAAATATGCACTGCATCAATTTTTAGCAATAATTGGTTAAGTGCACGCCGGCGTGTCATCGTTTCATTTGCAAGTCCATCCGCCACCAAAAATCACGTCGGTGGAGACAGCGGGGGGTTGGGGGTCGGTTGTGAGACGAAAGGAAAACACAAGATATGCACAAATGATGCCCAGAACACATGAAAGAATATAGACGGCAGAGACCCCGAACCAGATGGCAGGAGGCAGCATCCGGAACCGCCCACGAAGGGTACCGCCGAGGTAGCACAAATAATTGGTCCTCCAGTTCCACGAACGAGCGGACGGACACAATAAATCGGTCGGCGGCGGGTCGGAGCCTTACCTGATAACCGCCCACGCGTCCTCCTGGGTGACCGGTAGATCGTCAATATCTCCCTCATAACCCTCCTCATAGTATCCACCCTCCTCCTCTCCGTATTCCATCATGCCATCGTCGACGGCGGGATCGACTTCCATCGTCATCACGGCACCGGGAATGACGATACCGCCGAGCTCCGGCGCTCTGCTCTGGAGGGCGGAGCGGCCAAGCTTCTACGCCTGACGACGGCAAGACACAGTTTTTACGACTGCTTGGAAGTACTGTATTTCTATCGAGCGAGTCACATCAGCTTTTCAGCAATCGAAAAAAGATTCAAAAAAGTCCATCGATCGCCTCCCGAATGAATGTAGAATCGTACATAATCATTGGCTCAGATCCAATCTTCTTGAGCTCACAATTCCAAACAAGAGCCCAAAGCTAAAGCAAAACAAGATTGCAAACCAAAATAATTTATCCAACTTCTCGACCTTCTCCCTCGACCAAAAATGACCAACAACGCTACCGGTACTAGACGTCTACATGTACTGATTTCTTCCCCCACTCCTCCATCGTCGCCAAGGACGTCGAGCTCGTCAAGGAGGGATCCACTCTCGATAAAATCAAGGCCATCCCATACGTCCTTATGGATGTAACGCTTATGCAAATGGTCAAGGTCATCGGTTCCACCGACGATGGGGATGCCGCCAAAAATGCCGCGATCCATTAACCAGTCGGATTCATTGCCATGCCTGCCGCGGAACAAAATTGACGCAAAAACACAAGCAGATTGCAAGAAGCGGCGCACTACACGACAGCACAATAGATCTAGACTAGATAGATGATTACGTCCATGTTCAATAAAATTATTTTAGAGGTATAAACCAACTTGTTCCTTTGAGAACATTTATAGGAATTCCTACATGTACATGTAGATCTATGTGTGGATAAAAATGTGAATGCGAGATCGAGACGGCTTAAGTGTGGTGGCAGCATTCCTCTATTCATATTTACATGGTATCGTCCCGCTAAGTACCGTATTAGCTCTAATGTATTCCTAGCTAGCTAGCTAGACTTGCATCAGCAAGCAGGGAGAGCATCATCACATCTCTCTGTCAATGCCACACATTTCCCTCCAAGAAATCATCACAATCGATGATCTGCCAGCTTCCCAGATATCGACCACCAGGTTCTGCTGATCTTGAAGTCACCATTTCCATTCGAACCAGATGCTGGACCGGTTGCATCTTTTGTTGCTCGTTAGTTTCTCCCTCATTGCAGCCTTCCCCACCGTCACCCGGTACAGCAAATGATCCATCCTGAATCAAATCTCCCGATGCGGCATCATAAACTTGTAAGCTTTCCATGCAATCGATTGATACCTCTGCGATCAATGCACGTTCGCCCGTACTTCCGGCCTGCTTGTGGAGCTTCTCGGCCATTTCACGTACTTTTTGGACGCTCCCAGAATCGACAAATTCCGCCTCGATCTTTTGATAGGCGCCCCTGAGGCTTGGATTTTCCTTGACCTGCTGGCGGGTGAACATGGGGATCACGAGAGAGCTTTCGAATCGGCATGACATCGGTTGCATCTTGAACTTGATTCGGACCTTGGTTGGGTCCAGATTTTGGTACAAGGCTAACAGATTTTCCTCCAGCATGGCTTGGACTAGAGTGTTGGTCTCCTCCATGTCTTCTTCTGACATCTCTTCTGACGCATCATCTTCGTCACCAGTTGTCTTTTTTGTAGTAGTGGTGTCAATGGATACAGAACCGAATCCGTCATCATCAATGTCAATGAGATCGATGGGGACCCTAAAGGTTTTTGACAACAACGCAGCGGTCGCCCGTCGGAAGGCCCACGTAAAGTTCTGCGCCAAATCTCGCTCCCAGCTGCCAGTCAAGAAAATCTGGTACCATGGCACGCCGAGCTCCCGTGCCGCGAGCGTTTTGCGGATGAAACGAGCCCTCGCCGTCTGAGGCAGGCCCGACAGGTCGTTGTTGTCGTCCAGGCGGAAAAGTCGCCCGTGGGGCACATGATACCAAGGAAACGGCAGATGAGCGGCAGGGTTCCTGCTGTCATCAGCAACATCGTTGTTTTCCCCGGCATCATCTTGCGGCGTTTTTGACGAGAAGGATCGGAGGGCTCGGAGTTTGGGCTGATGCGCCAGGACAGCAGGACGCCGCCTTGTAAAATCGCAGAGGTGGTTCTGGCCGTGTAAGATACGACGCCCGTTCCGGCCTGCGCGTATCGCAGGGTTCATCGTTGTGCTTTTGGCTTTTGGTAAGTAATAAATAAATAAATGGGATGGTCCGTTCGTTCGCGTTGCGTACCGCCGTACGTAATCAGTATTTCTTTCTGATCTCATGATGACGTTTTGCTTGGAAAACGACACAACACAAACACAACACGAACAAGCAACGATGGCCGAAGGCACCAGCACCGGCGGCGGTGGCCCCGGTCCGTCGGCGCCGCTGGTGTCGATGCTTCCCTTCAGCTCCGGGTCCGACGGCTCCGGGACCCCGGCGGCTCCGCAGTGGGCGCACGATTTCGTCGCCTTCCGGCAGAGGCTGTTCCTGGCCGTGGTGGAGCCCGTCATTGTAACTCTCTTCGGTCCGGTCGATCCTCATCATGAGGCCGATGGTTTAGGCGATGGAAGCGGAGGGGTTTATGGTGACAATGGATATCGAATGAATGGTCCGGCTGGAGCTACTTCTACTAGTAGTGGTGGGGGCGGCGGCGTTGGTAGCTACGGACTTGCGCAGAGTTCGTCTGCCTCTGCTCGTGCGAGTCCTGTTGGGCCTGCTGACGTTGGGGACAACAATAATAACTCGCTGCTGGATACCGCTGGCCGAATGATGCAGAATTTGATGGGCCTTGGCAACTCTGAAGGGTTGGGGGGCGATAGTACGTATCGTCTCGGTTGCGACCACCATGGTTATGTGAGTGGCCCGTGCTATGATCCCACCACCGGGTCGGTTCGGCAAGATGCGCAGCACCTGATGATGATTGCGGAGGACGATGAATTCGATTTCAGTGCGGCCGAGTCCGCGCCGCTTGTCGACGCAAATCACCGCAGACTGGGATTCCTCCCGGCGTACATTGACGATTTGTCGTCCTTCCGGGAGACGAGTATGTCCTTCGCAACGCTGATGATGCTCTTCACCATTATGAGCTGCCTCATGATCGTATTTTTAAGCTGCTTCTACCACAATCAAAAGACTAGCCCCCTCTTCATCAGTCCGCGGCGGCATCGACTGCCCAAGCTGGTACCACCACCCCTTCCGGTAGACCGATTCTTCAGCTGGATCAAGGTCATACTGTTCATGTCGGATGAGGAGGTAAGTGCGACAGGCTGCTGTGCTGTCATCTACGGCAAAATTTATTGTGTCTTTTTGATTTCATCGAGTGGTTCATGGCGATCTAACACCCCATGCCATCTCTATCACTCCATCCATTCTTGCTCCACCGCAGATCATCAATCGGATCGGGTACGATGCCCTCATCTTCCTTCGGTTTCATCGGTTGGCGCTCAGGTGCATCGTCAAAATGTCAGTGTTTTCTTTCATCGTTATCCTTCCGCTCAACTTTACCGGCGGCGGACACGCCAATGCCAGTGATTTGAAAGGCTACGTCGGCACTCTCTTGTTTACAGACTTTATGCGATTTACCATGGCGAACGTATCCGGTGGATCGCCCAGGCTATGGGTCCACTGCTTCGCGGCATACCTTCTCACGGCCATCGTTGTTCGTGAGTTGCTGGTGGAATATAACGCATTTCACAACATCCGACATCGATACCTGCTCTCTAAGGAACCGCATCTCCGCACGGTCATGGTATCCAACATTCCACGGCATTTGCGTGCCCCGAGCAAGATTAGCACCTACTTCCAGCATGTTTATCCGGAAGCGGTCAAGTCGGTGGCGATAAGTCAAAACTTGATCCGCCTTGAATCGTTGGTCAAGCAACGCACGTCGGTGATGTCGCAGATTGAAAAGGAACTCTTCCTGCTCTGTCGAACCGAGAAAAGGAAGCTTATTGGCCAAACGGGCGCCCAGTGGATCAGGCGAGTGCTGTGCTCTAGCTATCTACTAGAGAAGATGGGTCTTGTGCAGGGGGCTCAAGACCGCCTGACTCGGCTTTACTCTGAGCTTGAGGATTTGAACGAGGCGGTGGAAAAGGAGAAGAACCGACGGCGGCGAGTCATGAAGAGGCTCGATAAGCTGGAAGCAGGAGAAGGACGGAAAGACATCGACTATATCTTGGCTACGCCTTTTGTCGGGGAACAGAACTACGACCCAGCCCGTCGGGGACCGTCGCAAATATTTGGCTCTCCTACAGAAGGAGGGATTGGAGCATCGCGAAATCCTGACGGCTCCATGAAAACCAGCTCTTATAATCCACCGACCGTGGACGGTAGCACTCCAGCGAATACTGGTCCAGTCCTTCGCCCATCTGCAGCAGCGGCAGTATCATCGTCTGGAGGGGGGGTTCCAGGTAGCGACGCTGAATCAGTCGTTAGTTCTTCCGCCAACACTGACATTTGGAGTGACGATAAGAAGCACAAACCCCGGTCTTTGACGAAAGCCAAGAGCGCCATCCGACGATATTCCAAGCTCGTCGCCGGCGATGTTTCCTTTTTTGGCCAACCTGTGAGTGGCGGGGATGCAAAATTTGTACAAACGCCGGCAAATGGCAATCCAAACGTCCGCGGACACATTGAGGACCACACCAACGAAGTGTGTGACAAGGCTTTCGTGCAGATGAGAACATTCACGGCGTCTACCATTGCAATTCAGTCCATGCATTCCGCGCGGCCTGGTGCCATGCAAGTCACTACTGCGCCAGAGCCACGGGATGTGATCTGGAGTAACATTTATGTGTCCAAGGGGGCGAAGAGGACACGCTCGTATATTGGTGAACTCTTTGTCCTGTTGCTCATTTGCTTTTACGTCGTTCCAGTTGCCTTGGTTTCCCTGCTTGTCAGTGAGTCGGCCTTGATTTCTTCCTCTCCGAGGCTAGCGCAGCTCGACCAAGCGTCGGCCTTATTTTCCACTGGCATTGCCATGGTCCAGCCCATTTGTCTCGTTGCGATTCAACAGATCCTACCGCCGCTCTTTTTAGGCATCAGTATAGCCGAGGGCACTCTCTCTTTCAGTGAGGTCCAAATGAAGGCCTTCTCCCGCTACTTTTTGTTCCAGGTCTTGAATATTTTCTTGGTCACGGCCGTTGCTGGAACCATCTTCGACACACTAGCCATCATTGTTGAGAATCCTGAGACTGCGTTTGAATTGTTGGGCAACTCTCTTCCGCGTATGTCGTCCTTTTTCATTACCTACGCTTTTCTGAAGACTTTTCTTGGCCTTGGTTTGGAGCTTGTCCGCCTGGTCTCATTGGTACAACAGGTGATTCGATTTGTCCTCTTCCCTAATTCCACCCTCCGTGAAAAGCGATCCATTCGGATGGGAATGAGGGCGATTGACGATCCTGGTTGGTTCCCATTCCACAAGATCCTGGCACAGGACATGCTTGTGGTTGTTGTGAGCGTGGTCTTTGCGGTCGTTGCGCCCATCGTGCTATTTCCCTGTGCCATGTTTTGCCTCTTCAGTCGAATATTGTGGACCCACCATCATCTGTATGTCTATGAGAGTGTCTTTGAAACGGGAGGACAGTTCTGGCCGAAGATATTCCGCAGATTTGTATTTGGTCTGATCGTAGCTCAGATGACCATTACGGGCCAGTTCATTCTCAAGGAAGCTCGGCACGAGGCCTATGCGACCATTGCGCTAATGATTATGACATACATCTTCCTTCGATCGACCAGGGCGCGGTATGATGCGCCCAGCTCCACTTTGCCGCTTGAAGTTGCCACTGTCATGGACATAAGTCTAAGCCAAGAGGAGGAGGCAATCAAGGGGAAAGCCAAGGAAGCGGTCGATAACCACGCGCGAAAGTCTTCCCACTCGTCCAGCAGGGTGCACTTTGAGGAATCTTCTGGAGGTGACGGTCAGGGCCCAGCGACGTCGCTCTCGAGTAGTCAGCAGAGTGGGACAACCATTGGTCAGATTGACCCGTTTGAGCAGGCATATCTGCAGCCGGCTTTGAGGTCCCATGCCAGGGCCAGACCGGAGCAGCCGTTTTCGCCGGCCCAGCTTGGGCGCGAGGAAGTCTTTTTGGGGAAGAATTCGATTGGTGAGTCGCTTGGTGTCATTGGAGAAGAGGCTGTTTGTGATACGAGTGCAACGGTCCGATTGCGATGCTTGAATCAGCAGGATCGCAAGGCCATTGATGAGTGGTGGAAATACCAAATTCGTTCGGCCGGGAAGCAGAACAAATTGCGCGTATTGATTGGGGAGGAGAGCGGTACTCTCCAAGCCACAACATACTCCAGTCCACTTCGAAGACAAAAGGCAAACGTCGAGGGTGGTTCGATTGTGTAGTTATTCATTCAGCTTCAATGTAATACTATTTTTAACGAATGGTTGAAAATTGGTCGAGCGCCGAAGTAGCAAATTTGGGGAGGGTTCGGCTCACCCAGCCCTGTCTAGCACCGCCATCGCCGTTGCCATCGTCCCGCGTAGCAGTTAGGCCAGAAGAGGGCACAGCCTCGGCTTCTGCTGCCATCATCCGTCGGTCTGCCTGCACGTCTCCCGTGGTCCTCGGACCAAAGATCTTTACCATCCGACAATGCGTATCGCGTCCATTCTGGTGCATCGATACGATGCAGATTTGAACGAAGTGTGTCCGGAGCGGCATCCGCTTCCCCGAAAGCGGTCCGGCCGCGGGATTGAAACCATCGTCGGCATCGGGTCCGTCCAGCAAATCCTCGTCGTCGACGTCGTCCAACGGGTCGTCTCCGGGCAGTCGATACAGCGGAATGCTGCACCACCCCTGCGGTTCGTTCACCTCCACGCACTTGATCTCCTCCAAATCGTGAAACGTGTTGCCCACCCTGATGCTCATCTGCTTCGGCGTGTAGGACTCATCGAGCGCGTAGTCCATGTAAAATGCCAATTCGCACACCGTCTGCCTCTTGGAGAACTGGATGTTGATGAGGTGCGGCTGGGCCCCATCGCTCTGCCAGTACGTGTCGACGGACGAATCTCGTATCTGTTCCACACCGTTGCCGGGTTTGGCACTCGACAGCGACCAAACGGCCTCGTGCCCAATCTCCCGGACTGTGTAGCTAATTATCGGGTTGGAGAGCGAGGCCAGCGTCTGGTTGGCGGCGATACGAACGGCGTTGCCGTCGGGGGGCGCAGCGGCATCATCGGCAGCTTCCTCCTCG
>Ga0115006_10002624_pt1 | contig 11885 bp, 11 predicted proteins | sample ArcOceMetagenome_3_FD_88943 | JGI IMG/M metagenome (GOLD analysis project Ga0115006, IMG submission 88943) | Marine eukaryotic phytoplankton communities from Arctic Ocean - Arctic Ocean- Svalbard ARC20M Metagenome | ecosystem: Environmental > Aquatic > Marine > Oceanic | place: Arctic Ocean...
CCGAGAGAGCTTCGCGGGTGGGGGTAGGAGGGCATAGGAGGAGAAGGAGCAGCCGGGCATGCCGCTGAATCACCCCGCTGTCGCAGACCTGGACGACGGGGCCGCACGGGTGGACGGGCCGCGGGTGCTGGCCGCCATCGACGACGCCTTTGAGCGCGATGCCGCGATTGTAAGTTCGCTCTGCGTCGCGCGTCCGAGCGAGCTGCAGCGGCGCGTGCGCGCGTGCGCGCGGGCGCTCAGAGCCGGGGATGCGCCGGGGGTGACGCGGCGCGGGCGTGTGCATCCGCTGCCTGGTGCCAGGATGAGTTTGGGCTGCTCATGGCCGACGGGCCCGTGTCGGTCGAGGACGCACGGCTCGCTGTGGGGCTAGACGACGCGGACGGCATCAGGTCAGCACGCGCGCTGCAGCGCGTGGAGTCTCGCCCTGCGCGTGTTGGCTTGGCCGTGGCACTGTGTGCGCCGCTGACCCCGCCGCTGCTGCGTGCGCTGTGTCGCGGAACAGTGTGTGCGCTGGGTGTGTCCTGCTGATGCAGCACAAGATTGCCGTCGCGTATTGGTGCCTGCCTGGTCAGCATCTGGCCGCAGCCCCGCGTTCTGGAGTGCGCGCGCGCTACTACGTGCATGCCTGCACGTTTGGTGGATGGATGCGTGTGTGCGCGCGCGCGTGCCGTCTGAAATTTTGCTCGTCCCGTCAGCACTGCTGCCGCACGTCGGCCGGGAGATCAAGGCAGTAGCTGCCCTGCCTGGTAAAACCACATGGATATGCCCCTGCGTGTCTGCGCCCGCCGGCGAGATCCCAAAATTCCTGCTCCGCACTCTCTTCGCGCGGAGGAACGGCGCGGTGTACGGATCGTCTCTCTATCCTTGCGTGGGCATGGAGATTGTGCAGACACGCCAGCGTGCGTGCTCATCATGTGTGAAGCCGCACATGCGTGTGTACGCGCCCGTGTGCATGGCACCGTGCGAGATTCCCAACACGCCAGCAGAAGCCTGAACGCCAAGCGCGAACCCCTAACATGCTGCTCCCGCAACAGAGTGGTGGCACGATGCCACGGCCGCGAGCAGGATGCACAGGGCCACCCGTGCAAGTATCGTGCCCCGCGAGACCCTCCGCCAGCAACCGCACCCCGCTGTCTTGCCTCCCGCTGGTTGCTCTCGTCTGTAATTAGCTCGTTGCTGCGAGCACCGTGGATGGTGCTGTGATATGTGCTGCAATGGCTGAGAGTAGAGGGCGGGTTTGGCAGTGCTCTTGGTGGTTGCGGATCATGCTACAGCCTGGAATCATCGGTATGCTCCCGACTGCTCCTGCATGCTCCCGAATGCGCCTGTCCTCTTTCTGATCGCTCGGATGCTACTGCTGACACGCGCACAACTTCGATGGAGAACGCGGCTGGAGGACCGGGCATGCAGGCTCTCGCACAGCATAGGAAAGTTGACGTGTGTTTTTGCGGTGGGTCCCGAGGGGTGGCAGAAAGCGGTTGATACAGTATGCTGGACGTAGCCGCCTGGATGAGCTCAAGTTTGTAGATTTGGTATCATGTTCGTGCGTACGTGCGTGCGTGCGTGCGCGTGCGTGCGCGTGCGTGCACACGCACGTCCTTGTACGCTACATGCCTAGGACCCACTGCGCATGAAACCCTAACCCCAGCACCATGTGCCAGGTGCAAACAAAACACCAAAAGAGTCAAGAGACGTGGGCACATCGTCGCTGGCTCGTCACGCCGTTACTCCTCGGGCAACTCCGCGCGCTCAAAACTTCCCTCCGCTCTGGATCTTCCTCTGCCTCTCTCGCCACACCCGGCAGTGACGTCGCAGTGCCAATGCCTGCTTCGGGATCGGAGCCGCTCGCATGTGCTGGAAGCGAGGGTTCGGGGGGCGGAGGCAGTGGAGGTGAAGGTGGGGAGGTGAAGGTGCATGCACATGGAGAAGGACACACGCACGTGGAGGGCATAGCGGAGCGGGAGCTTGCTGCAAGTCTGCGTGCGGCAGAACTGTACAGCAAAAATTACAATGCCTGGACTCACAGGTCTGCCCTGTATCGTTGAAAGTGCACGCGCGTGCTGGTGCGCGCAAGATGTGTGTGTGCGAGCACTTGCAGGCTGACAAGTGTGGATGTGCATACGTGGCAGAATGTGGGTGGCGTCGCAGCTGGCGCCCGAGCATCTGGCGGCCCTGGCGGAGAGCTCGCGCCGGCACTGCCGCATCAACGTTTCCGACACCGCAGCACAACATTTCCGCTGTGTCATCATCCAGCTGCAAATCGCTCATCTTCTCGGGACGAACAATGGTAGTAAGGGTGTGTGTGCGCTTGATGATGCACAGCGGCGAGCGGGACTGCGGGCTGCGCGCCAAGTGGTGTGCCTCGAGCAAGAGGTAACACAAGAGCTGATCGAGTCGTTTCCGGGGCACCAGTCGCTGTGGATCTGTATTCGGTGGTTGTTTGATGTGGCGCTCCTCATTGGCCGCGACTCAGAGAAGTCGAGCGCAAGTAGCGCAGGACGCGATGCGCTCGCAGCTAAGCTGCCGTTGCTGGCGTCTGAGGCTGGGTCGTGGCAGCAGCTTCTACTTCGTGAGTTATCTGCGGCAGGTCAGGAGGATCGAGCTGGAGAGACATCCAGTGGAGTCGGAGAAGGAGTTGAGGTGGGGGGCGAGGAGGGAATAGACGCGGGAGATGTCGAGTACATGGATTGGGTTGCGCAGCGACTCTTGAGGTCAGGCGCCCACTTCTTGGTGCATGTAGTGGATCTGTCATCTCCTGCCATCTCATCCTTTTCCCCCCTCCCTCCCTCGTTTCCTTGAATCTCTCCCTCCCTCGCACGTTCATTCCCTGCACTGCAGCGACCAGTTCTCCACGTCATTCCTGACGCAAATATATTCAAGCAGGACGCTGGCTTTTGCCAGGAAAAGGTTTCAGGATAAGATGTGTCCAGATGCAAAGTCGGAGCGAGTACAGGCGCTGCTTGTTGCTGCATCTGTGCTGCGTCGGGCCCGACTGCACAACTTCTCCGGTGCGACAGGGGCTGGGGAGGCGAACACGGGATCAGCCGGCGGCGACGGGGCAAGAAGCAGGCTGGAGCGGGTAGCAGAGGGTGTGGCAAGCAATCAGAGAAAATTGTTTGTGGAAGTTGAAGCGCTGGCGGCGGATGTGCTACGCAAGCTGTCTCCCCATCAGAGCGCTGCATGGCGCTGTCTGTTTGGAGGGGAAGCAGGATGGGAAGGGGGGAAGGCAGGAGGAGGAGAAGAGGGAGGTGGTGGGTCGTGAATATATACAGGTGAATCTGAACAAGTTTGCCGTCTACGCCGAGCAAGTGTGCACCCCCCTTACATTTTATACAGCTCCTACTGCTACCTCCATCGCTCGCTCGCCAGCGCGATGACCAGAACACACACAAAGTGTATTCGCAAGTTCCACGCCCTTGGAACCCGAGACTAGTCCGGGAAAAGGAAAACGGTATGACATGCTCAGCCCTCTTCAAACCCTTAGGTTCCTAGACCGTTTTCTAGTTTGCGTTGAACACTTGGCTTCGCAGATGGATATGTCGGCGTCACTCGACGAATGTCAGGGGAATCTCTTAGATACCGATCAGGAACAACGATACCTGGTGGATACTCTTTCGACACGTTCACTCCGGGCTGCGTTGCGGAGTCTTCAGCTGCGCGTTTGCTCAAGTTGACAGGGACTGCACCAGGCGGGCTTAGGCCGACGGAATGATAAGAGTCATCTTTCGTCTGCTTGCCCAGATTTGTGACATAATGTGAGTAGGGAATTGGCCCGTAAGAGACCACCCGAGGGGGCGCTGCACCCTGGAGCTTTGCTGCGACAGCAAGATCGCTGTGGTGCTGCTGGTATTTGCGCAGAAGCTTGATGAGATCGTCTATCGTGTAGGCTCGCTCGGCACGGATGCAGAAGTCTGAAGCCATCGGCTCGCCATACACGTCCAGAACATCAGTCAGAATTTTCGCAGTTTTGTGAACAAGTGCCGTTTCCCGCTTGATATTCAGCCTGTCCTCTACGTACCGCACCCATGCCCAAAAGGGATGGTGAAGGTCGACCTTGATGCGGCGCTGGGAGAGAATCCTGCGGAGGGCCTCACCGAGCTGCTCTACCTCAATCCAGTGACGGCGCCACGTGATAAAAGCTCTCTGAAGGAGCGATCCATGCTTGGCTCGCATGTGTTGCCATTTTACGCGGCGGTAGAGCGAACATGCCACAGACCGTGCCCCAAACAGATTCTCAGCGAAGCAAGTGAAGACATGCAACATAGTTTCACGACGTCGTCGCGCCTTGGACGTTCTGATGATGACGTGATACGTGCGTGCCCGTTCTTGCACGCTCACCTGCTCGATACAATAGCTTCGCCACTCCTGCAAATGTTTCCGTCGGCATGCGTCCATATGAGAGTTTGAAAAATCGCCTGCTTTGATGCGCCTGTCAATGCTGCGTTGCCATCCATGGATGACCTTGCGGCACATGGTGCAACGTTTGTGGATCAACATTGCTTGAATATTTCTGAGAGTCCTGCCACGCTCCACCACAAAGGATTTCCACCCCCACAAGAGCCGAGTCACAGACCCAAGAGTTCTTGCCCGCACAGCCCTGTAGTACGCAACCAAGAGCCTGTGTATATCGGTTTTGAAACGCTTCCAACGTTCCATCGCCGGCGCCTTGATGTGCAACAAAAAGAAACGCTTGCGTAAAAGCACGAGCTTGTTCCCAATGTACACCTGCTGGAGCCACACTGCACACCAGGCCAACAGAGACCGGCGGCTCAGACGTTTCCTATTGTTGCGAGCAAGCTGCGACAGGCGCGCGTTGCGCTTCCTCCGAAAAGTGAATGATTCGCACCACACTCGCCAGTGCAACTGGATGCGCCGACTCCGGGTATTCTGCCGCGCCTGAATGTGTGCCTCATACAGGCGCTGTTTCCTGTTCATTATAGAAACCAGCCCACGAAAGATGTTATAGAGCTGTTTGTGGCGCCTGGCACGGAGCATCTGCTTGAGCAACCCGGGATCAACACTTTGCTGCGATTCCATCATCATCTGGTTGAAGCCAAAATTCATCAAATAGACTCGATGCTTGCGGAACAGCTCTTGCTCGAGATTCCGTGAGTATGCCACCCAAGATTTGAGGTAGTAGACGACCTGATGTTGCGCTCTGCTTTTGAATCGAAATTCCAATTGCAATCTGGCCTTTGCGGCCCTCTCCCGTTCCTGTTGCACCTCCTCAGTGAATGCGTCCCAAACGTGTTGCCACAAAAATCGCTGGTATGTGGTTCGGATCTTTGCCTCTATTTCTAGGTACTGCCGCTGTTGATTGTCTATCGCACAACACCAATTGCCAAACACGCGATTCTTCATCGCATGTTCGTTGCGTTCCTTATACTTTTGAGAAACGAACTCATTTGCTTTTTTGGAGTCTTTCAGGTCCGTCATGATCGCATCTAATGCCACCTTCAGTAAACCTAGATCCAGGCTCCTGCGGAAATCTTCAGCCCGACCTCTGAACGCGCGCGCCTCGTCCCACAACATCAAGAAGGCAGAAATACCGGCGCACAAGTAGATGGCACGAGTTTTGGCTCGCACAATCTCTCTCACACTCTCGTCAACCAAGAGTTCTTCCAGCACATCATCTCGAACGTCGTAAAAACAGTCAGCCATCAAGCGCATTTCGTAATTCCTGACCGCAGTTGCTGCTTTAGCCCGCAAATCTTTGCGGTATGCGACAATTTGCTGGAATAAAGTAAAGAACACCTTGTTCAATGTGCTCTTTCTGTGCTCAACAGCCATCGCCAGGATTTCCTTCATGTATTGCACGAATTCCAAGAAGAAGCAAAAGTACCGGACTGTAATTCGCTTGTACATTTTAATCCGGATCGCCTCCTCCGCTTCTGAAGCCGGAACAGTCACGGCGTAGAGCCACTGCCTCATCACGGAACTGAGGCCGTGCGCCTGTACAGTCTTTGAAACGGCATCCGAGATACCCTGGGCCGTCATCAATCTATGGCGAAGATTCTGCCAGGAATTCCACGCCTTCATGAGTCTGAATTGCGGGTGAATCTTGAACATGGCAGCTTTGAGCCTCCGGGTATACTTGCGTAACTGCTTGAGAATGTACGCGAGCAGAGCGCGATGGGGCATCCTGTTCAGCGTATCTGATACAGAGGTACTTGGCACCATTAACGCAGCCTGTCTCCACGACATGAAGACCGAGCGCAAAAGCTGGGTCATGCATTTCACAATGAATGGCATTGCAATTTTGTGTGACTCAGCGCCTGACCATGACTTCCAGCTGCGTTGCAACATCACTCGCTCTCTCCTCTTTATCAGCCGTAGCATCAGGTCGTATTTGTACTTTTTCTTGTTCGCACGTTTTGTCCATTCGCGCACCACTGTACGCACGTGAATCTCTCGCAGATACTGTACTTTGCCGTCGTCATGCTCCTTGATCATTGCAGTGCTGCGTTTCCACTCATGCATGCGATTGCTCAACCACCTGTAATCGCTAGCTTGGACTGTGCGCTCGAATATCCTTGTAGCAACCATCGCCGATCTCCAGGCGTGCAACATCTGAGACAGTCTCTTCCTCGCGATCCTCTGGATAAACTTGTTCCAGCTGCGCCTGTGGTCGAGAAAGTTCATCCACTGATGCATGAATCGCATGACGCTACGCTTGCACCTCTGATGCATGCAAAAGTTGTATGTCCGGTAACGCTGCTTATCGAAGTTCACCGTGAGATTCACCATGCCCGCCGTCTGCTGCCAGATACGTAACAGCTTGCTCTTAAACAAGCGAAGTCTTCGTGCCTGGATGGATCTGACTATTCTTCCATTCGTTGTGTAACGAGCAATACAAGCAAAAGCAAATTTCATCTGACCATGGCAGTGAATGAGGTGCCGGCGTAATACAATGTTTTGGTGCCGCTTTTGCGTCCTGAGAGTATCTACATATTTCTGAAAGTTTGTCCTTAAAGAATTTCGTCTTTCTAGCTTGCGAATCATCTGAATCTTTTGGCGATGCATTTGCCTGGAGACAGTCCATGTCGCCCAGAACCTCACAACATTTCCACAAGTTACCATAAAGTTGGAAGTCTCACAAGTTTTCACGCCCTTGACCACGCGGTCTTGCACAAGTGCCTCTTCCCTACTCGTCTTGACCTCCATCAACCAGTGGTACAGGCTGCGCGCCGCTAGCAAACGCAAGCCGCGTCTCGCCTGTAAGTCTGCAAGATGCACCCTCACTCCCGCCGTCTGGACAAGGTGAGACAACGCCACGTACACACCGCGGACAAGCCGTCTGCAGCAGACGTTTTCGAATCTTTGTAGCTTGACACTAAGGCTCCTTGTGCGCCGTGCCCACGTCTGCCATGCTCGAGTCATGTGACGTGCCAGTAGCCAGTCATGATACAAGACAGCTCTGGGCAAAATATTGTAGGTGCGCTGCCTGAAAATGCGTTCCACGACCAAAATTCGCCTCCATGAAGCAAGCATGTGTTTCTGGCAACGAAGTTGGGCAAGCTCACATATTCGCTTGTCGCGAATGTGTTTCTCAACCCACCGACGAAACACATTCCCAGCGCTTTGGCGTGAGTTGGACAAAACTTTGCCATAGACTGCTTGCAGATAGGTCTTGCTCACTCTGGCCTGATCCACGACGTTCGCCCAGCTACGGACACATCTGTATTGCTTTGCGTGTTGAATGACCCTCAATGTTTTCTTTGCCATTTTGCGTATCAAGACGAAGTGCAGCCATGATCGCCACACCTTGATCATGGTCATATGTTGCCAGATGCGCACAATCTTTGCTAAACGCTTAGGCTCAAAGACTGCATTGCACTGCCAGGTGTCGAAGGTCTGTCTCAATAATCGACGGCCCCCTTTGCGCAGAACTCTCCTTGTTTTACGCGCATTGTACATGTTCAAACACAATTCAACAAAGGCACCTGGCAAGCACAAGGTTGTCAGTCCGTGTCCACAGATCATCTCTTTGAGACCGCCTGCAGACACGCAACCAGAACGTCTGAGAACAAAGACACGGTGACTCACCTCTCATGCTTTTCCAGAACCACACCGAAAAGCATTTCTCTGCGCTTCGGACCTTCGCCTTTTTCTTTGCAACAAGTGAGTGCCATGTATCATAGGCCCTTGCAAGACTTTTTTGAAGAAATCTGCCTGTTGCCCTGCGCGCAAGCCTACGCTGCACAATGGCCTGAACCCAGTCGCGGATGGAACGCCTCAAGACAGCAATGTCAGAACGCTTTGCTTGATTATTCATCAGGATTCGAGCAGCGCGTATCATATGTGTGATCTCGTGCCACTCATTGAAGGTCTCCCGCACTGACTTGTGACACCATCGCATCAGCACATTCACCAACACCACATGCATGCGTCTTGCTTCCAGCGTGAAACTGTGCCATCCTCTGAACGGCCAAAGCAGTGATTCCCTCCTGGCCGACCCAAAGACTCGTCTGATATGATTGAGACTGGACCGCCATTTTTTCCAATGCTCGAAGAAGGCCAACAAGATTTGAGCATCAGATCTGTCGGAAATCTGAACAAGCACTTTGCAGGCCCATCTTGAGAAAGTTTTGTGACCGTACCACCGAAGGAAGAAGCGATGAAGCATAATGCGGTTCCATTTCTTTCTCATCAACCGCACGTCCCTGCCGAATTCTTTGGCACTTGCCGCCCAGCTGCTGAATGTGGTGTAAATGCACGCATGTCGAAACATAGCGCAGCCCCGCTTTAGGATGCGCTGACTTCTCTGCAATTTCCTCCAGCGATCCAGGGCGTTGAACATCGACATCATGTTGGAGTTCGCAAGGCATCTGGCGAGCATCTTGCGATACATCTTTTTCCTTCGCCACACGAATGCCCATTTCGCAATTGCTGCATGGAGGCCCTTGAACCAGATTCTGTTCGCAAACGTTTGCACAGTATGCCTGTTCTTCCGTATCTGGAGCGCATGATCCTTCCATACATGAAAGACGCTGCTAGTATGGTGGAAGTGCTGCCTCCTGACGAGGGCCTTGTCATGCTTCATCTTTGTAACAACTTCGTGCCAAGCATGGAAGATGGCGCCCAGTAATCCCTTGACTGTTTGCATAAACGAACGAATACCCCATTTTTGAAGTTCGTGCTGTCGCCCCATATCTTCAATCAGCTTCACCCACACTTCAATGACATACTCCAGCAGGCGTTTGTTATCCCGTATTTCCCACTTGCACAGTGTCCGGCGTATCGTCAGCGCATTGAACCACTCCGCGAAAACGGTTTCCATCCGGTGTGCACGTCGACTTTCTTTGCCGAGACCAAGTCGATCGTAGCGCCGTTCTTGACGAACCAATGTCAGCCACTCGAAAATGAAAAGATGCATAGTGCTGACACACAATAACAAGTCAGTAGCTGCATCCACACAAACGCGGCAAGGCTTGAACAAGGCATCATCAAGGCGTGGGCGGAACTTACTGTACGTTCCGCATCAAGTGCTTCCGGCTCACGAGTACCCGGTCCCGATAAACTGCGTTGACGTTTGCCTGCCAATACCTTGTGCATTTCTGGACCTGACGACGATAGCCCCGCGTCTGCATTCGCGCCACATGTGCCCTCAGATATCGACGCCGCGATGCTAGATACGACCATTGCTGCAGACACAGATGGATGCTGCGCTTTAAGCACTGAGAGCGCAGCGTCTTGGCAGCCATCACGTTTGCGTATTCACCCTTGCGTATCGATGATAAGTTACTTGCCATCACCCTTGTTAAGTCGCGGTCGGTTTCCAGTACTTTGGCGTCTGCCGCAGTAAGCCGACGTTTGTGGTGCTCTAAGTCCTCCGTCAGTGATGCCACCTGCTCTCGCAGGCTGCGCGACTCGTGCACAGAAAGCCGCAACTCTTCAATCTTATCTGTCAGCTGCTGCTGAGAAACCGCTGAGTGGGTCTTCAACGCGTCCAGCTCAGCGCTGAGATTTGCGCGATTCTTACGCAGCGCCGCAATCTCTGCATCCTGCTCGGCCGTCTGTGCGCTCATTGAGTTTGCAAGTATGCTTCTGTTCTTGGCGTGCAAACTGTCGTTTTCCTCTCTCAAAGAGTCCAGCTGCGCCGCCAGAGAGCCCTTTTCTTTCTGCAGCAGCAACAGAGTGGACTGCTGTTTGTCTGTTACTTGCGTCCACCTGCCAAGCCACACACGCGTCAGATGCGGGCGGCCGTGAGAGAGCCTTGCCGTGCAGCAACGCAACTCCACTCAAGCCCCCGCACAGCCTCGCACGACGCGCTCACATTTCGTTGGTGTGCTTCGCTTCCGCTTCTACCCGCTGCAATTCTGTCCTCAAGTCTGTCTCTTCTCGGTGCTTGTCATTCAGCTTCTTCTGGAGCACGAGGCTTTGGGCTTCGCGCTCCTCCAGCTGCGTCTGCAGTTGCCCCTTATCTTCTTCCAGCACGCGCACCCTCTCCTTCCATTCCTTCTCCCGCTCGCGCTCTCTGTCGCGCTCACGCTCCTCTCGATGCCGGCTCTCGTCGAACCCCGACTTGGAAGGGCTGAGCGCCCGCCGTTGGGTCACGGACGAGGCTCCAACTGGGCCGGCGCGGCTCCGGCTGTGCAACGCTGCGAGCAGTGCCTCCTTCTCCTGCTCCAACGCTGCGTGTTCCCGTGGGCTCCGCGGTTCCGGAACCGCCCGCCGGTCGGCGCGGGACCGCGCGGGCGAGGATCCTGCGCTGGCCGCGGGCTTCAGGGCCGAGACGCTGAGGTGGGACGATCCGCTGGCGGTCGCGGAGCGTTCGGAGAGGCGAGATCTCCTCTGCTCGAGCTGCTGCCACTCCAGCTGCAGCCGCTGCAACTCCGCGCCAGGTCCGCTTTCGGCCGCCAGGTCCGGCGCATCGCCCCCGGCCGGCATCGTCGCGCGCCCGCTGTCTACGAGTGCACCATCGGCGATGTCCGGGTGTGCACGCGGGGGGGACGAGGCGTAACTGGCCGGGCGTGGTATGGACACATTTTTCGGGATGCCCTTCGGACCCTCGCAACTGCTCCGAGTTCGTGCATCCCTCAGACTCATTCCCCCCTGCTCATCATGTTGCCCGTGCGCGCGGGTGCCCCTCTCCCTCGACTGGCCGTGCGCGCGGGTGCCCCTCTCCCTCGACTGGCCGCGCCTGCTGCGCGCCCCGTGGCTGCCGGGCGCACCCCCGTGTGTGTGTCGGCACGATCCTGGTGCTCGCACGGTTTCGCGAGTGGGCGGGCGCGCCGCGTGCTGTTCCAGAGAATCCTCGCCGCGCTGATCGCGGCGACGGGCATCTGGGTACCATCAAAAGGCTGCGCCCCTGCTGCCGCGGAGGCGGAGGTGATGCGCTTCGAGCCTCCGCCGGGGTATCACTGCACGCACGTGTGTGTGCATGCGCGGGCGCGATCCCGACCCTCTGCGCGCGCCCCGCGCGGCGATGCGCTGTCCAAGGCGCGTTCGCGAGCCGACGTGACGAGCGTGACGTGCGGAGCGCGGGGCAGGCGCGCTACCACACGCGATATTGCCGTCGTGGCAGCAGGCTTTATCATTCCGCCAGCACAATATCAGTCGTACGCCAGGTCGACATTGCAGAATGTGACACGCATGCGACGCATGCGAACGTGAATGCACAGGTTCATGGATGGATGTATGCATACGTGCATGCACATATGCACACGTTCGAAGAATTCAGCGCAAGCACGCTGCCAGCATGCGCAAGGCCGCGCAGTGCACGTGCCTCCCGCAGCTGAAATGCGCGTGACTGCGGCAGAAGTTTGAATGCGTTGGGCATGTATGTCGAGGTTTTCCAAGACGGAAGTTCAATTGCTATGAAAACGTATGTCCCACTTGGGCTTGCTACAGGGGGGGGGGGGGATGGGGGGAGGGGGGGGGAA
>Ga0115006_10002625_pt1 | contig 11885 bp, 9 predicted proteins | sample ArcOceMetagenome_3_FD_88943 | JGI IMG/M metagenome (GOLD analysis project Ga0115006, IMG submission 88943) | Marine eukaryotic phytoplankton communities from Arctic Ocean - Arctic Ocean- Svalbard ARC20M Metagenome | ecosystem: Environmental > Aquatic > Marine > Oceanic | place: Arctic Ocean...
ACTATCAAGGTCCAGCCGGTCGGGCACGTTATCGTTGTCCGTGTCGATAAAACCCTCCGTTTTGTCAAGAATTCCTAGAGAAAGCAAGCGAGCGAAAAGGAGCGCGCACGCGGAAGAGAGCGAGCGAGAAAAGGGAACAGGGAAAAGCGAAGGGAGGAAGCGCGTGTGTTCGTGTTTTTCAGACGCATATACCGAAGTAAAAACTGAACCGTGGAGAGCACAGGGTGCTAAGCAGCGTGTGTTTCTATATACGTTCTCGCATTTGAATGCAGCGGCATCAGAATCTGATGCGCACAGCTATCGTGAGGTATTTTCAATGTTGGCTTCAGGCCAGTATCCTCAATTATTAGCCTGTATATGTTCGTGCGTATGCGTTTGCATCAACATGTGCGTTGCTCACCATCTCCGTCACTGTCAACGTCTCTGAAGTCGGGTGTGCCGTCGTTATCGCTGTCAAATCCGCCTTCGATTACGTCTGGCACAAAGTCGTTGTCCGAGTCCGTGTCGAGAAAGTCGCCGATTCCATCACCATCTGTAAGAAAAAGAAATCGGCAATCCACAGGAACGTGCTGGATATTAGTGAAAAAAGCCCTGCATATTCCAGAACTAATCGATTGCAATTTGCACGTACTAGAGCAGGCACTCAAGTAAGCAGACAATCATGCAATGAACGCGTGGCAGCTAGAATAAAAAGCACATGCAATGTGTATACGTTTACACATGAATACCCATCTTCCTCCATCATTCCTCCACACAGACACACAATTCCCCATCCAACGCACCTGTGTCAACATCTGTCTCGTAAGAGTCCGGCAGGCCTGAACGGAACACAGACGGGGAGAGGCCAAATAGAGAGGAGAAGAAGACAGAACGTGCTTTGTTAGTAACGCACAAAATTTCGTTTACGATCGGACCATCTCCCTTCAACCTCAGTGCCATCTTATGTATCTGCATAAATCGCGCATGTTCGTGCATGTGTCGTTGCCCACCGTCGCCATCTGAGTCCAAGTCGAGGAACGCAGGCACAGAGTCACCATCTGGGTCGCTCTTGCCCTCCGTTTGATCAAGGATGCCGTCGCCATCCGAGTCAAGGTCTAGGTAGTTCGGCTTGTCGTCTCCGTCTGTCATGTTCGCATGCGTAAGGAAACATAAACGAAAATCTCTGAAATTTAGAGTATACGGGGCTCAGAGTGCAAGCTGCAGTTGCCATTTCTCAGAATGGTGGGTGAGGAGGAGGAGGAGAAGAAGACAGAAGGGGCGAACTCAAAGCCAACGCGATGAACGAGATGGACTCTGAGTACGGAACCTTGGTCAGAGGAACCCTCCACCTCATCAGGCAGTCCATCGCCGTCGCTGTCCAGATCCACGTAGTTAGGAAAGCCATCGTTGTCAACATCGTCCGTGCCCTCCTCCTCATCCAGAATCCCATCGCCGTCCGAGTCATGGTCGGTGTAGTCTCCAAAGCCATCCAAGTCTGTGTCTTCTGCACCTTCCACGGCGTCCGGTATGCCTGGATGGTAGAGAAGGCGACACAGTGAGGTAAGAGAAACAACGACTTGCACAAATACCAAATACCAGATGAAATATGTCCGCATGCGACGCATGCGGTCATGGATCATGATCAGAGTGCAGTCGCGAGCACCCGCGCGTACATGCGTACATATATACAAACCATCGCCGTCCGAGTCCAAGTCAAGATAATTCGGTACCCCATCATGATCCGTGTCAATGGAGTCGTCTCCTTCGATCACCTGATCACGCACGCACGCACGCACGCACGCACGCACGGGCGCACGGGCGCGCGCACACACACACACACACACAGACGAGGCTGGAGTGAGCGAATTCTTCCAGCGTCCTCTGTCTTCGACCAGCGCCTCGTCCCCGACCCCACAGGTTGTGCGTGCAGCGTCACATAAAGCTCGGGAAGTCCCTCCCTCGATGATACCAACATCCGCTCCCTTCTCCTTCTCTTACTCCCCCCCTCCGGTGACAATTACAGGATAATCACGTGTAATTGTCACGGACGAGTGAATCCCTGTCCCTTTCACCTATCTCTACTCCTCACTCACTTACATCCGGTATTGAATCGTTGTCGCTGTCAATTGGGTCGTTGAGCCCCGACTTGCCGTCCGACAGCTTTGTACAGCGCTGCGAAGCATTGAAACGCGTGCCATTCACTCTGCTATCTGGCGACGAAAGCACGTAGCCCAAGTCGCAGGTCCAATTGCATCCGTTGCCATCGAAAGGTACGCCTCCTGCGGTCCAATGGGAGTGTTGGGGCTTTGATAAAACGTTGCACATTTTGCAGATTGCGTCGCTCTGTTGTGTACATACACCACGATATCGTCCGGCAGGACAACGCGAGCTGGAGCAGGGCAAGCAATTTCCGCTAGCGTTGAAATATCCAGCCGCACACAACACGCAATCGGGCAACCGCCGATCCCAGGTTCCGGTCGCCTTGTCACAGGTCATGGCCACAGCTCCTGTTGAGTTGTACAGCATGTATCCTGTGCTGCAGACTACTTCGCAGCGTGTTTGCGTGCCTGTGTGCAAACATGGCAAAGAAACCGCTCCATTAAGAGGCTTGCCCAGCTTGGGGCAATCATTGTCCTCAATTCCAATGGACACCCAACTGCGCAAATCTTGAAATCTGGTATTCACACACAACATACGAGCAATTTCAGCAATTTTTGTTTTACGAGCAATTTTATTTTTTTGCTCAGATCGCCACAATATCGCAGCAACGTCCGTACAAAAGTGCATCGTGGTGTATCGCAACAACGTCCGTACAAAAGTGCATCGAGATCAAAGGAGTCGAGAGTCCATACCTGGGATCCGTGCTCGATGCTCTGATCAAAATGGGTCCACTATGATCTCCTTCAAACACTGTGTCATCAATTGCGTTCACATAAACTTGAACTGGCGAATTCCAGGTGAATGGGGTAAAATCGATGCTCAACGGCGAAGGCGCTTTCAGCTGCGCAAGCATTGATTCCAGGTGCACAGCCACTGAAGCGGCAGGTTGCATCGACAGAGAGACTGAAACAATGGCCGGGAGTGAGCCCATCGCCTCTCCCGTGTTGCCTAATACCACCTTGAGGATAAGACTCGGCTGGATATCCTGAAGACAAGAGAAAGATGCATTGTGAAAAAATGCGCTTGCAACGCATTCCCAGTGGCAAGAATCGGTATTGTACGGTTCTCCGGCGGAGGAGTAGTAGGCATTTGTCGGCAGCGGATTTGTGCACGCGACACACTCCGCTCCGAATGGCGACACACACGGCGACCTGAAAAACCCTTTCCTGCACGAGGATGTTTGACATGGTCTACACTCAGACCCGTTTCGGTAGTATTGAGGAAGACAGTCGACGCAACTCGGCCTCTCACCACTCCAAATCGGATATCCTGCACTCTGCTCAGTGCACTGTAACACTGCCGGGGAGCTTGGCTCAAAACCAGATCGGCATTGCAACTGGCACAATCCTTCAAGTGTCCTGTTGCATTCCAACACATGATAATTCCCTTGATCACTCAGAATAGGACAACTCGCCTCTGTTATTGCAATATCGACACGCTCTGGGGTCACCTCTTTGTACTCGATGTCATACGCAGAGTCTAAGATCACAACAACTGTTCCAACGTGTGGCCCCTCTGGCACAATGTCATCGACAGCTGAGCATGCGATTGTTACCGGACCATAGTCATTTGAAGTGAAAACTACTTGATCAGGATCACAGGCTTGCAACTGCGCCTGCGGTGACAGAGTCGCAATCACGTCCCCGTGCGGCTCTCTTGAAAGGGCAATTGTGAAGTTGCCAGGAGGGCTACCGATTTCCTCTTTTGTATGTAAATGAATCGGAGAAATGAGCAGTGCGGCCACGGGTATTGGTGCACAAGCAGATGCATCCTGTGTCATTTCAAAGCCTCGGTCACAAGCCCAGTTACAACGACGGGAGATGCCTCCTTGCGACGTGAAGTGCGAATTTACAGGATGGAAATTGGTGCACGGAATGCACTCGCCATCGGCATTTGCCGTGCATGCTGCCCTGTAGTGTCCAATTGCACAAGACGCATTTGAACACGGATGGCATGACTGAGAGCTGGAAAAGAAGCCTTCATCGCAAACATGCGAGCAATTATCACGATCAAAGGCGCTTGCCGTGAAGTGAGAATTCAGAGGCTTGACCGTGCACGGGACACACAATCCGTCGGCACTCGAGGTACATGTCGAACGATAGGTTCCGATATTCGGACAGAGTGTGGTGGAACACCGGGTGCACACGCCGTCTGCATTCAGATAGTGTCCTTGCGCACACCTTGTGCAGCGGGGCACGCTAGCGTTCCAGACTCCCGTTGACAAGCATTGCAGAACCACGGGCATGGCAGGATCAAGTCCCTGACCGCACTGCACCGTGCAGAATTTCCCATGCTCGTTACTGCATGACGAGAGAATTCCACCGTCAGGCGCGTCCAGAGATGCACAGTCGTTGTCCTCAATAGGTACAGGCAGTGGCGGCGAGGTCAGACCATTGTACAGAACATCAGCGCTGGCGACACTCAAATGGATAGTACCGGCATGGTCTCCCTCATGGATGAGGTCGTCAATGGGCACCACGGAAAACGGCTGAGGAATATTCCAACTAGTGGGTGTAAATGTGACAATAGCGCCCGAGACTAGAGAAATCTGATTCGAAATCGACAACGTAAGAGTCACATCTGCGGTAGGCGCCTCAGAGAGCACTAGCGTCAGCTCTGCTGAAGTAGTTGTGGAAGCCTCCCGCAGAGAGGCTGGGCTCGGGCCTTGATGAATAATGGAGGGCTTTGCGCTTGCAATGCACGTGGCCGCATTTTCTTCAAACCCACGATTGCAATCCCAAGTGCAAGATTCATTTGCAATCCACATTGCGTTGGGCGGCAGCGTTGAATTGCATGCAACACACGCTGCATCCTCTGTCATGCCCACTTTTGAGCAGGTTTCCCTGTAGAATCCTGGCCTAGCGCACTGCGAGGTTGAACATGGCACACAGGTCAATAATGACTGATAAAAACCTGCTTCACACGCCCACCTGCACGAGTCTGCGTATGCAGGCATACCGGCACTGACAAATCGGCTGTTGCTTGGTTTTGTTAAGGCCGAACACGGCACACAAGAGCTATCCGCAGTTTCGGAGCATGGCGAGCGGAAGTAGCCCATACTACAAGAGCCCGTGCTGCAAGCCCTGCACAGGTCACCATCGCGGAAATGCCCTTGAGCGCAGGTATCGCAGCGCGGCCCCGGACGAGACCAAGTCCCGGACGCCAGACAGGTTGCGGAAATGACGCCTTCAGGGAAGAAGCCGTCATGACACCGAAATACACAGACGCCTCCGTATTCTCGGCGGCATGACACGATGATACCATGCTGAGGCTCGTTCAAGGCATGACAGTCGTTGTCGGCAATGCTGATCGACACATTGTGTGCCAAGCCATCCCACGCAGGGTCTGCACTCGATACTCTTATCCACACGAGCCCACTGTGGATTCCTTCCACGATGTCATCATCAAAGGCCACGAGAGAAACATTGCGCGTCAACAGCCAATCAGCAGGCGTGAAGGTGAAGTTGCCTCCATTCGTGAGATTCAACTGCCCGTCGATGACACTCACTGCCAGGGTGACAGGCACACTGGGCTCTCTAGAGATCGCCACTCGCAACTGCACAGGCTCGTCGCTAGACTCTGAGGCGTTGGGGCGTGGCTGCATGACAATGAGTCGTGGCACTGGCAGCGGACTGCATATTCCGCCAAGTTCTGTATAGCCTGCGTCGCACATCCAAGAGCATCCGGCGCGCCATAATGAGTGCGCGGGCTTGTTCAGTGGACAGTTGTGGCAGATGCTGTCGGCTTCGGCACTGCAGTTGCCTCTGATCTGCCCAGCGACACAAGAGAAGTTTGTGCAGGGCCTGCAGTGAATGCCTGCCCTATAGTGCGCATCAAGACACCTATCACACGCAGGTGCAGTTGCATCCCACGTCGAGGAGGAAGCTTGACACGTCAAGACAACTGGGCTAGATGGCGCATGGCCTGCATCACACACAATTGTGCACGAGTCTCCGTGAGTGTTGCTACATGACACGACAGAACCAGATTTTGGTGCTTGTAGGGGCGGACAGTCATTGTCAATGATTCCAAAGCTGATGGGGCTGACTTCCAGCGCATCGTAGACTGGATCGTCACTTTGGATCTCGAAAGTCAGCACACCAAAGTGCTGTGAGCTTTCGTGCATCTTGTCGTCGAACGCAGACACGAGAATGTCGTTGAATGAAGCCCAATTGGATGCCGAAACATTGATGATACGAGGCGAGACATTAATCTGGATATCGTGATTCATTGTGACAACGACAGGGGAAGTGGGTTGTGTCGAAAGTTTGATCCGCACGGTCTGCTCGGGTCCTCCTCCCTCGCTCAAATCGCCCGGAGAATTATTTTCCACAACAAGGGCAGGTTCAACAGCAACCATGCACTCGCCAGCATCCGTGTTGAGATAGTAACCGATATCACATGCCCACTGGCAATTGTCAGACGAAAACGGAAGGCCGCCAGTGGTCCAGTGAGAGTTTGCTGGTTTGTTCTGTGAGCAGGCTGCGCACGGGGAATCGGCGGTGGCCGAGCAGGCCTGGCGGTATTGCCCTGCTGGACACATGCTCGTCGAACACGGCAGACAAGCCGCACCGGATTTAAAAAAGCCTTGCTTGCACACCCAGCTGCAAGCATTCACGTTGTACGGACTCCCCGTGAAATTATAAACAGAGTCAGTGGGTTTGCCCGTGCACGGCAAACACCTCGCGTCCGCTTGAATATCACATGCGCCCCGATAGTATCCAACTCCGCAGGGCTCGTCTGTACACGGGGTGCATGACCGCTGAAACCCGTCGACAAAGAAAAAGCCAGGGCGACACACATCACAGCGTGGCACTGTTGCATTCCACGTTCTGGTATCCGCTCGGCACTCGAGCGTAGAGGGGCCCGCAGCAAAGCCATCGGGGCAACTAATCGTGCATGTAGCACCCAGCGAATTGCTGCAAACCAATTTTGGCGTGGTCTTGCTTGGAGGCAGGAGATCAGGACATTGACCGTGGAGCGGCGGGATGGACACGTGACATCGAGAGTCAAATGGATGATTGTCACAGTAGGAAATTCCGGACTTGGTATAGCAAAATCCGTTGAGGTCTGTATATGGACAGCCATTTCTCTCTTTGGCTTGCTGGCAATCTTGTCGCCCACACTGGTCCAATTTTCTCTTTGCTTTGCTGGGGTTGATGTCTCGATTTTCGTAGTATTGTGCACACTTACTGTTCAAAATGAAGACACGCTCCAAATTGGCGATGGCCTCTTGCTTCATGCCAGGCGTAACAACAGCATTCGCTGGTAACAACAGCTGAGGACAAGCATCGCTCTGCGCTATGAAAATCGTGACGCGGGGAACTGGAATTTCATTGAAAGCATCATCAGCGCTCGCGGTCTTGATTAAGACATCGGATGTTCCTGGAACCTGCCCGCCACAGGAGACGGCAGACAACTCAACGACCTGTGGCAGCGACCAATTCTGCGCTGTGAAAACAAAAACGTCATGGGTCTCCTGCTTCAGCTCACACGGCTCATTGCCGATCCGAACCTCAACGACGGAATTCGGTTCGGAGTCAAGCGCTACCGTGAAGGAGGCAAGGGCTCCCTGCTCATGACTAGTCTCAAGGTTGATAGGCTCCACGGTGACATTTGCTTGTCTGAAATCGGGCGGATAGCATCGATCTACGCACACTTCGATCTCGTCTTCTCGGATCGGCCGCGTCCCGTTCGAGCACGGATTTTCGCAGCTTCCTTCGATCGCGATGCACCCGCATGCCTTGAAGGTACAGCCGGCCTGCTGATCGCATTGATCCTGCTGCGAGAATTGTCCGCAGCCGCTCTGATATGTATCGTCAAGGATTTCAAAGGCCCGCACGCCCATCCAAAACCGACCCAACCATTTTTGCCGAAAGCGCTGCACCGCACAACATCCACCGCCCTCCGGTGTCCGCTCAACATGCTCTGGACACGTTGAGTAGTTGCAGCAGGCAGAGACCGCGCCGAAGTCTGCCTTCTCAATTTCGTTATCAGCTCGACTCCATTCAGGCCACGAGAGTGGCGTGGTATCGATGAGCTGCAGAGGACGAATGCGGTTTCCGTAGATGCAGTCGAAATCACCACAGTTGCAGTCGGATGGAATGCATCCGCACGATGTTGTCGATGTGCACCCAACAAAGTCTGAGCAGCTGGAATAGCCAAACTCTCGATACTTTCCACAGAGAGGAGGGTCACCCGTAGACCGTGGCATCGCTGGACACGACGGATACGAGGCTACGGGTTCGACAATTCTGATCACGACGATACCAGGCACCGAACCAGTAATAACTCCCTTTGCAATCGCAGCACGGCAGATGGACGAGTGATCCATAAATGTTGAAGCCGTGCTGTTAGCATCGCATGCCGCAGCAGAGTCGCCATTCCCAGGACCGTACACGGGCGTTTGATCATCGGCGCCACAGTTGGCGGGACACTGTACAGTGAACGTGTCTCCAACACTACCGTGAAATCGTGTCATCTTGCCTGCACAACCAGCCTCGCCGATGGGGCAGTTAGAGTCTCCATTGGCCACGGTATCGCTGCAAGAGACAATGTGAAGGTTTGAAGCACGATCGGTGGTGCGCCACTTTAGACCCGGAAATCTAGATGAGCACGCTACCGCAGGGTCTAGGAAATCGACGCGTCCATCAAGATTTGCGTCCCGGCTGGCTGACTCACAAACGTCTGGCACAGCATCGCCATCCGAGTCTAGATCTCGAAAGTTTGCGACACCGTCCTCATCCACGTCGCCCAACCCCTCAATCACATCGTCAATACCTGCATGCGCATGTGCACTCATAAGCAGGTACACATACACACGTGCACGTATGCATGTGCACATGTTGATACACCCACAAGCACGCCCACCCTCACACACACATGTGCAAGCGCGCCCGTCTGTGACCGGCCGTCCGCTGGCGCCCGCACGCAATACGTCCACACACTCATGCGCAAATTATACAAACGCACACACATGGAAACACAAAACGCACAACACACAACACACCGTCGTTGTCGGAATCACTATCCAGGTAATCTGGGATGGAATCGTTGTCGGTGTCCGGACAAACTTTCATAGAATGCACCGAAGGCGGCGATGCGGGAGCCACATCATCGCGTCCTGGAAGGATGCTCGCCAGAGATAAGGTTTCCGACCGTCGCTTGGGTCTGCCGATAGCAAGCAGGCTGCAGCGCCGTGTCCCCACGTCGTTGCACACGCACACACACTCGCCCTTCTTTCTGCTGTCCTTGATGATTCTCCTCGGCACAAAAGAGCCAGGGACCGTCGGCAACTGCTGCTCGTCCACGCACCTGCACACTCCGTTGGTGCACGCACAGTCCTTCATACAGGCACACGCCAGGGAGCCCTTGTCCGCAGAGCTGCCCCGGTAGGGAAAGGTCCCAGGCGTCCATCCTGTTTGGGCTTGGATGGAGGTGCCGAGTGGTGGCTGCCCCCAGCCAGCGCCGCCATCGTGGCAGTAGGCGGAGCTGCCGCCGTTGGCGCACCACGTCTGCGCCGAGCTGGCGGCATAGCAGAAGCCTTGTCCATCGAGGAAGCGACACCCGGGCATGCCCGAGCCCGACTTCAGCGACTGCGCGCAGTCCTGCGCCATGCACTTTTCGATGTTGTCCTTTTGCTCGGCGGCAGCCCAGGTGTTAGCATAATCGCGCCAGTTGGCACAGCGGCTGTTGAGCTGCTCGTCTGGCGGCGGGCCCTCGTGTGCCCTTGAATTCCCAGTGTCGCACTCGATTCTGTCTAAGATCCCGTCGCCGTCTGAATCCGCGTCTTCGAAATCGCGTAGGCCATCGCCGTCCGTATCAATGCTTTTTTCAACAGCGTCAGGTATACCTGTATGTGAATGAATCCAGTTTATGGTGAGTGAGAAGCAGGCAGACAGGAGCTCAGACACAGAAATCCACCTACAGATGCAAACTGAGAGACATATTTTCTGCAAAGAACAAGACATCCTTTGCTCACCGTCATTATCCGTGTCCGTGTCGACATTTAAGTCCATCGTTTGTCTGGCCGGATATGGGCATCGAGAGACACAGCGAGTTTGTGGATCGTCTGCGATATCATCAGCTTCCGTCGTCTCCTCGCGAGGATCGAGAAAGAGGGGCAGCCCCAACGCGGTAGTCTGCACGTAGCCTTCTTCGCTATCGGGCAGCCCATCATTATCACTGTCCGAGTCCCACCAATTCACGATCCCGTCGCCATCAGGATCGCTCAGCATGGCGCTCGTCATGTTGGCATAGACCATCTTTGTCACGGCATATTCTATGGCGTCAGGGATTCGATCACCTGGTGGCAACTGGGTGATTAGTAGGCGCGTATATAGATCACGCTCTCACATAATCAGGTTGCAACCAGAGAAGGGAATTTAGATTTTTGTGCGCAACGAACAGCGCAAACAACCAGTGAATCACTAGTACGGGTGCCAAACGCAACGCCCACGACGCTGGTTCTTGTAAAACAAAAAATGAAATTCGGCATGCTCGGGCTCACCATCAGAGTCTTTATCTACAAAATTTGGCAGGCCGTCGCCGTCGATATCCTGAATCCCCTCTTGAGAGTCCAATAGCCCATCACCTACACAAGAAGAGTAGACGTGCAAGTGCAGGTAGTGAGTTTGGAGTGCTATGGGAAAAGCAAGACAAACCGTGCTAGTCCCAAAGGGACATCAAAGAGAGGGCTGTTCGACCATCGCTGTCCAGATCCAAGAAATTGGCGATGCCGTCACCATCTTCATCCTGCCGGCCCTCCAAGACGTCGAGGATCCCATCGCCGTCACTGGTGGCAAAGGGGATGTGGGATACCAAGTTATGAGCTCGCAACCGCAAGTGCTGTTATGTACCTGACACAGCGTGCATGTGCCAAGGCATGCACACCTGATAGTGTGTGTGTGTGGGTGTGTGGGTGGGGGGGTTCATCTTCTGCTGCCATCTCACGCACTTGGGTATACACAACCTGTCCAAATCAAGGTAGTTGGGCACCCCATTGCCATTAGCATCGTCGACGCCTTCCGTCGCATCTGGAATTCCATCGCCTGAAAGGCCCAAGCATGTCCATCAGAATCACGTAAGAAAGCACACGAAGGAAAGGCACGATCCACACGCAAGCACACACACACAGAGGACACATGCACAGACGCACAGACGCGCGCGCGTGCGTGCGCCCGCACATATACACACGCATGACGAGAAGCTTGACAAACCAACCGTCTGAATCCAGATCCAAGTGCGAGGGGCGACCATCCCTATCTGGGTCATCCAGCCCCTCTACTGCATCCGGGATGCCGTCCCCATCGCTATCGTCGTCCAAAAAATTTGGGTAGCCATCCTTGTCTTCATCCGAGACGGCTGCAGCAACAAAGGGACGAAGCGATCACTCCATGTCAAAACATGTTGTGTAACTTCGTGCTCAATTAAGCCGCTCCATCATTGCACTCGAAGGATTTTGCTTTCAGGGTCAGTGATCCATGCATACCATGCTCATTGTCAAGTCAACATGGCAAGATTTCTGGAATGAAATTACCTTGCGCTGGGTGTCCTTCAACCGCGTCAGGGATTCCGTCATCATCGCTGCGGGTCAGACAGCGAGATGAGAGGCTTATAATCATGCGCATTCAACAGGTCGCACATACACATCTGCGACAAAACCCACACGCACAAACACACACACACACACACACACACACACACACACACACACACACACACACACACACACACACGCGACACAC
>Ga0115006_10002626_pt1 | contig 11883 bp, 18 predicted proteins | sample ArcOceMetagenome_3_FD_88943 | JGI IMG/M metagenome (GOLD analysis project Ga0115006, IMG submission 88943) | Marine eukaryotic phytoplankton communities from Arctic Ocean - Arctic Ocean- Svalbard ARC20M Metagenome | ecosystem: Environmental > Aquatic > Marine > Oceanic | place: Arctic Ocean...
CAGATCGCGATGTTTCAGGTAATTGTGTCGTAACAGGTACTACTTAAAAGTGCACTGTAAAAAATCAAGGAGAATAGTCTAGTTTAGGGCGATTCAAATGCGATTACTCGCATCTTGTGCGGATCCGTGACCTCGTCCTCTCCCCCCCTCTTTCAGCATTCACAAGTTTGGTCCCGTGCAGGGAACGTGCCGTGAACGTTTCTTCGGCGAGCGGGCCGGGCACCGGCATGGCGTTTGCACCCACGCGCGACCCCGCTAAGGCCTGGCGCCAGGCCGCGACGCGGGTCGCCGCCGTGAACCGCTTCGCGGCGAGCCGGCCCGCGTCGGCGCAGAGCGGGCGGCGGTCGGCAGCCTCCGGGGGCGGCGGGTCGCTGAAGAGCAGCGCAAAGGGCACGCGGGACCTGGCGACGTCGCCCCTCAAGGGCCCGAGCCCGCGGGCGCGCTACCTGTCGTGCGACGTGTCCACGAGCCCGCTGAGCCCTGGCAAGACTGCGGCAGCCAGCGGGCTGCGGTCGCCCTACCTCCGGGCCTCGCCGTCGGCCAAGTCGTCGCCGGGGTACGGGTCGACGCTGCGGGCCTCGCAGTTCGAGTCGCGGTCAGCAAAGTCCCCGGGCAGGCTGAGCGTCGTCTCGCCCGGCAGCCCGACCGGCAAGCTCGTGCGCACACGCCAGCAGAACGAAGCGCTGCAGGCCGAGCTGCGGCGCCTGCAGGACGCGTTCGAGGACATCGACGACAGAAACCAGGCGCTGGTTGAGGAAAAGGAGCAGGTGTCCCAGAGGCTGAGTGAGGTGCAGGAGAAACTGCACCAGGAGACCGAGGGCTACTTTGAGAAGTCGGCGTACGCAAAGTCTGTCGCGCAGCAGTTGCAAGAGGAGCAGCACAAGGTCCTCAAGCTGAGACGCGCCGTCGACAACATGGAGCTCGACGTATGCCAGCCTGCCCCGCACGTGTGTGCGCACGTGCAGGCGGCGCTGGTGTCCAGTGTCAACAGCAGCGCATTGCGTGCTGCACGCGCGCACACTGCAAATGGGATTCCGATTCTGCTGCGCATGGGAGATTGCCAAGGCATGCCAGCGCAAGCCAGTAGTAATCGTTATGTTCGCATGCGCAGGTGCAAGACCTGCTGTCGGAGAAGGACACGCAAATTTCAAACCTGGACGCAACCATTCGAGCACTAGAGCATGAGAAGTACATGGTGAAGACGCGGCTCGTCCAAGTCGAGGACGCTATTGTCGACGAGCGCCACCGTTATGCAGATCTCGAGCGCCACCATCGGGGGCTGGAACAGGTACTAGGATCTTGCCAATGCGCAGCGCATGCGCCCAACTATCTGCGACTGCTGACTGTTGCCTCGGGTGCGCGCTCTGCACACCTACTGACGACGCATCTGCTAGGAACTGGAGGCTGCGAATCAGGCCCAAGAAAAATGCAAGTTCCTGGAAACTAGCAAGATGGAAAGCGAGAGGTCGCTGGTAGAGCTGCGGCAGCGCAACGATGAGTTGACGCAGGACTTGCAGAATGCAAAAACGCAAATAGCATCCCTAGAGCAGCAAGTTTCACAGGATGCTGCACATGCAACTGCCATGCAGACAAAGATCTCGTCATTGGAACTTGGTTCGCAGCTGCAGGTCAAGCATCTCGAGAGCATCTCGGCGCAAGAGGCCTCACTCAGACAGGTGCGGTCATTGCTCGTCTACGCGAGATAATGTGTGAGATGTGGGAGACTGGAACATTCTAAATGATACAGGTGAGCTTGATCGTGGCGAGCACATTCCTTGAGCTTGACAAGGACGCTAAGCTGAGTTTGGCTGCAGGAGCTGAAAATTGCACAGGAGGAAAAGGCACGGGTAGAGGAAAAGATGCAAGTGTGGGAGGGACGGATGTCGCTGACGGAGAAGGAGACATCGGCCAAGGAATCGCTCATCCATGAGCTCAGCCAAAAGGTTCAGGGGCTGGAAAAGGAAAATCGAGCTCTGAGAGAAGAGGCTGCCAAGTCCGACGAGTTGGAGCGGGAAAAGGTTGCTCATCTTCAGCAGGCCCTTGACACTCTCAGCGCAAAGGTGATTTTAATCCTACCCCTGCCTCAAAGGCCACCATTTTCTTCGTGATGCTGTTGCGGCGACGCCTCATTACTCAAACCACACTGCACCGGTCACTTCACTGATGTCGCAAAGACTTTGCGGTGGCCATGCTCAGAATAGTGAAGCAACTCAAGCACACGACGAGCGCACCAAGGAGTTGAGTGAAATTAAGCTGCGTCTCGAGGTTGATGCTGTCTTTAGAGCAAGGCTTGATTTCTCTTCAGCGCACCGGCTTGCACGCATCAGAACACTGGCGCCTACTTTGCCTCCCTCTTCTTGCTGTTTTGCCGTTTGTACGTCCTCGCGTGAGCTCCCAATGATCTGTCCCTCGGTGGCAGGCGAGGGACAACAAGTACAAGAGCCAACGGGACTTGCTCGCTCGCCAGGTGCACCTCATGCGCGTGTGTGGGGCTTTCTAGCTTTTGCGGTTTAGTGGCATACAAAGTCTCTGATGGGTGCTTGGCAGAGCGAGGTAATGCGCACGCTGCAACAACGATGCTCAGACGCCGAAAGCGAATGTGAGTGCACACACAGTCACACACACAAGCACCAGCACTTTCTTTTTTTTCACCTTGCTCTGCTGAGTCTCCTACCCGCGCAACGGCACCAATGAAAAACTTTTTCCTGTGTGGTCTGTTCGATCACGTATGCATGCGCCCGCGCCTGTACCCACATGTTTGCGTCCACGGCATGCCGGCGGCAGTGCGAAGCGCCCGGGCAGACAAGTCTGCGATGTATGGCGACGTGGAGCAGCTGCGCCAGGAGAACAAACAGGTGAGGAGAGTGCCGTATCTTCAGGCGTGCCGCATGCCATGGACAATTGTGCTTGCCCGAGCCATCAATATTGTGCTCATAATTTCCCTCGGCTGATGTGCCACTGCTCACGTCGTTGCACCAAATATCTGTGCCCATCCCGTCCAAATACCCAACCACACACACACCCTCCCTCCCTCATTCCCCTGCGCCGTTCTGCCATCGCAGTACCGAGACCAAATAGAAGAGCTGAAGGCGCAGGTGAAAGCGTTCAGAACTAAGGCAGCCAAGGGCTCCGAGCTGAATGCCAAGCTTCTGGGACTCATGTCGCAGGTCTCGTCTGCCCAGCCATCAACCCCCGAGAGAGAGAGAGAGAGAGAGAGCTGTATTAGGAAACGATGTCCGTAACCGGGGTCTTGGCCCAGCGCCACTATCCCCTTCATATCTCCATACCCTCCCCGCTCCCCCTGTAGCACCTTGACCCACTTCCTCTGCAGCTATCCCCTCAGCTGAATAAACTCTCCTCCTCCTCCTCCTCCTCCTCCTCCTCCTCCTCCTCCCCCTCCAGCCGCTCCCAGCAGTCAGAGTCTGAGCAGTGTATCTGACACGCGAGCGCAGCTCTGCAGCTGACTTGTGTTGCGCGTCTTGCTTGTGCCGGGAATTGCAGGTAGTGGTGGCCGACGGGGAGGTGCCCTCGGACAGTTTACAACAGCAGCTGCAGGGGCTTAACTTCTCGCGCTCTGCGGCAGGCTCTTGACGGCCTTTTGCTCAGTCCGGAGACTATGTCACATGCGTTCTGCGATTCTCAGATTCCTTCCAGAGTCTGATGCCTCCGAGTCATCCTTGAGCGGTCTGTTGATGATTGAACTCTCCGCGAGCAGCGAGGCACTTCCCTCTGCGCCCTTCCTCCACGCTCTCCCTCCAGTGTTCCAAGGGGGTGCATGGCGAGGCCATCTCTCGGGAGTGCATGAGGAGGCAGCCAAACCAGGAGAGGAAAATGACAGCGACTGCAGACTAGGCACTGCTGCGAAGGCAGTGTCACAGGCAGCCGTTCGGCGGCCACGGCCCCCTTTTGCGGCCACAATCCGCAATAGTTGGACTCACACCGAACTTGGAGTGGGCCCCCGCCAAGGGGGGGATCAAGCGCGGCAGTGCGTGTTGCAAGTTCACTCACTGACAAACATTTTCTACAGCTCAACAGCCGCCGAAGTTGCAAGCAGGATCGATTGCTCTGAATCCCCGTGGGCCGTTGCGCCCCTGCGGTCCGGGCGGTCCCGGTAACCCCGGCGCTCCAATGTCGCCATTGCCCCCCGAATCGCCCCTGGGCCCAGGCGGGCCGGGCGGGCCTACCTTGCCCGTCTTGCCCGTCTTGCCCGGCATGCCCGCGGCACCCGGTCTTCCCGGGAATCCGGGCATGCCCGGGCGACCCCTGAAGCCCTGCGGCCCTGGAGGGCCTTCCTGCTCCTCCTTTTTCAGCATCTTGCCCTTGATGTCGGCTTTGAAAGAGGACAAGGCATCAGAAATGCGGTCCTTCGCAGTCTTCAGCGAGTCCTTTAGGTCCTTCAGCGCTACCTCCTGCTCCTCTATTGTCGCCTCCTGCTTGTCGATCTGCATCACCATCTTAGCCATCTTCTTCTCGTTCTGCTTCATCTCTGCTTGCACCTTGAGCTGGAACGCCTTATTGCCCGATTTACGCTCTACCTCGGCCGCCACTGACATCAGTGCCTTCGGGAACTTGTACGGCGGGCTTGCGCGGTAGCCGTTTTCGTCTGGCGGGCCCAGCGGCGGCGGCAAGTTCAATCTGCCCTCCATGGTGTACTTGGGGTACCCCTCGAGTCTGCATTCCCCCGTTTTCAAGTCCTTCCCGAAGAGGCAGCCGCCGCTGATCGGGTTGAGATGGTGCGCCCCGGTGCCCTGATGACGTCCGCGCGGTCAGTTGTAGCGGCAGCCACAACAGCACACGCACGCGTGCGAGCGTAAGCGCAGCTCGCCGCGAAAACAGCAGGCGTGCTCACCTCGATCGGGACGAGGTCCAGGTTCTGGCCTTTGGCCACCCGGAACACGCGCCCCCGCCCCCCCCGCACCATGCCTGTGGCCTTGTTGATCTTGCCCTCGAGCGAGTGCAGCTTGCCCAGCAGACGGTGCTCCTGCGCCGCGGTCGACTTGTGCAGCGTCACCGGCTCCTGCGCGTCCACTTCCACCACCTGCCCCAGCGCTGCCAAGCCGCACCACCAACAGAGCGAAGGAGGGGAGGGGGTGGTGTCAGGGAGAGGAGGGTAGGTGGGAAATTAGAGGAGAGGGTGAGTGAGCAGGAAGACTGAGTGTAAGAAAGAGAGGGGGAGAGAGAGAGAGCACGCCTTTCGCGCGCGCGCGAAAGCGAAAGAAGAAAGGACGAGAGACAGGTACGGGGACAGAACGACCAACACTGGGCAACGACACACTCATGCGCGCGTGCAATCCCGCGCGTCCGCAGCAGCACTGGGGAGAATGGGGTGCGCCCAGCCGGCACGGGGGGTGCAAGCTGACCTGTGCGCCAAGCGTCCCCCGAGGTTGCCAGCACAGTCAGTGCCGCGCACACCGCCAGCGCCGCTGCTGCCGCGGCCGCCGTCCGCCGCGCACCTGGCGCGCCACCAGGGAGCGGGCCTGCCGCCATGGCGAATGGCCGCGGCTGGGTACACCTCATATCGTTCGGAACACTAGGCCTAAATTTTTGGGTTTAGGTCCCTAAACCACACCTTGGCTCTTCGACGGCGAGTTCCATGGCCAGCTCGCCGCGGTACCGGTTGGCGGCGGCCGCCCTTGTGGCGGCGTCGGTGCTGGGCCTGGTGGCGATCCACCGCGCCACGACGGTGAGTGCGAGGACAGTGGGCGCATCGCCGCGGCCGCGGCGCCCTTTTCGCGGCCCAGCACTGCTAGCTCTCCGCTGCCCGCCGCTTACTCGGGCGGCGCAGCGAGACCGCTGGCCGCGTGGTCGAGGGTGCGGGCGTGCGACAGAGCGGGCGCGGCGCATATCTGGTGGGACCAGCCAGCGGCGGCGCTGCCGCCGCCCGGACGGAGTTTTGCGCGCCCGCTCTCGCGCCCAATCGTCAGCGTTGTGCACACTGCCACGCGGCGCGCAGCCGAAAAACGGCGTGCTCACGTGTGCGGTGCTGCGTAAACTGGCAGGCATCCGAGCTGGTGCAGTACGAGCAGTACCAGCCGGAACAGCAGGTGGAGTATGCCTCGCAGCAGCAGGGCGTCCCCGCCAACTGGCAGCAGCTCACCCCGGTCTCCGCGGGGCAGGCGCAGCAGCTCGCTGGTGTTGAGCCCTCCACTGCGTTCTCGGTAAGTTGCACCACCGAGCAAGCTTCGATGTAGTAAGCAGGAAAAGAGCTTGCCGCCCAAAACGGGGCGCGGAAAGGGGCCGTCTTGCGATCTGCTTTACGCAGGCGGGACACACGCGATGGCGCGCGCCTAAATGCCTCCAAACAACCCCACCCCCCCTCTCTTTGGAGGCTCCGGCATATCGCGTCGGACAGCTTGCCTAGCGCTGATGATTGCCCGCTTGCGCGCAGCTGGGAGGCTCGCTCAATCTGCCGCCCCCGGCGCCAGTGCCCATCAAGAACCTGCAGATCAAGGCGCTCCCGCCCCCTGCTCCGCAGCCGCCGACCGTGGTTCGCTTCACTGGTCCCATCTCCGTGCAGCGGCCCAGCCCCTGCCCGTCATGCTGCTTGAAGTGCCCTGGCGGCGTGTGCACCAAGGCGTGCAACAAAATGCTGCTCAAGGAGATCTTCAAGAAGATGTAATGCCTCCCTGCCCAAATGCAGAGAAATGTCTCAATAGCAGCAGAACCACAGGCAGCTCGCGAGGCGTGCACAGGATCCGGTTCCGAGAGAGCAGCAGCTGGGCCTTCCCTTTCTGGCGATTCCTGTTGCTTAGATCCTGCAGGCGCTGCAGTTTGCCGCCTGCTGATGGCATTTGGCAGCTGGCCAGTCCGGAGAGGGGAGGAGGCAAAACGAGTGCAGTGCATTGGGGGAAACCGTGCTTCAGGGGTTATAATTTCATTTCACAGCGTATGCCATCTGAAACATTGCGTGCAGACTTTGCGTGGCGAGGGCAAGCCGCGAGTCGTTCAGTGACACGGGAGGTTTTTTTGCGCTGTACAGGTACGACAGCAACAAGGTGCGCATTAAGAAGCTCGAGTTCTTCATGAAGGAGAACAAGAAGCGCATCGAGCGCTCTGAAGGCCGCATCGCTAAGTAAGTAACTGAGCCCTGTTCTGTTGTCTGATCTAAACTCTGTGAACCCGTGATTAGTGCAGAGCCTAGCCACACTACACAACTCGACGCGTCTAGAGTACGCAGTGCTTTTTTAGTGTCACACGCACACGCATCTACCATATCTCTGCCTTGCGCTGCGCTTTCCAGTTTTGTGTGAAATCGATCGCCGGGACAAGTGGACTGGAACAGGGTTGGTGGGGAGGGGGGCACAGAGAAATTTGCGGCTGAGCAGCGATCGAGTGCATCTGGAGGTGTGAGAGACGGGCAAAGGTTGAACAGTGCTGTGCAGTGACTTGTAAAAGTGACTCATAAGCGTGCGTGGAGGATCGTGCTTGATATGGTGGGAAACTTGCTGGGACCGCCGCTCCCACGCTTCCATACATCTGCACGACATTGGCTCTCGGGAAGGGGAAGGGGCGGGGGGGGGAGGGGGTGCACGTTTTGGCAACGTGCACGTGCCAAAGGGTGTACCTGCTGGAAAGTTTACCAGCGGTGGTGTCAATGCCATTCCTGCACAGGACAGGAGTTGCCGTGGAGGCGAGGGTATGGAGAGGAAATTCCATAGAGGGCGGTGGCGAGGGCAATTCGAGGGAGGGTATGGGTGCTGATGAGGTGACACGCTGCTGCAGGCTTAAGTCGATGGAGGACAATGCCTACGGCAAGATGAAGCAGCTGCTCAAGTGGAACGACGCCAACCTGCGCAAAAAGATCCTGGCCAAGGAGGATTCGCACGGCCCTCGCGGCGAGCCTGGCCTGCCGGGTGTGCCTGGCAAAGACGGCAAGGATGGTCTTCCCGGCAGGTCTCTCCGCTTTCCTCAGACTCTCTTCCTGTGTGGGAGTCTGCGGTAGTGGCTGAGGCTGCGCCGTGAAAGACTGTGCTTGACCCTCCTGTCAGACTCGCTCGGCACGCGCGCGTGCACGCCGCGCGTCGGTTTGCGTAACATGTTCCGGCTGTGCTCGCTGGAGGAATCAGCAGCGTCCAGTCCGCGTCGAAGTCTGTGCGCATTTTGACATGGGTGTGCGCGCAGGCCTGGAGATACGGGACCGGAGGGAGACCCCGGCCCCCAGGGCGTGCAGGGTCCGCAGGGTCTGTATGGCCCCCCGGGTCCGCAGGGTGTCAGGGGCCCCTTGGGTCCTCTTGGGCCTCAGGGTGACGAGGGCAAGCCCGGACCTGAGGGGCCTGTGGGTCCGATTGGAGCCGAGTCGCTGCAGGTGCGCTGCGACAGGGCGGGCGGCTGGCTGACGATGAACCCCAGCACGTGCCTCAAGATCATGACGGATCCCGCCGACTTCCAGACCGCGTCGGCCAAGTGCAAGCAATGGGGCGGCAACGTGTTCTCCCCCAAGGACCAGTCAGCGCTCAAGGCCGTGACTGAGCGCATGAGGAGGCAGGACTTCTGGGTTGGTCTTGTGCGGTCCAAGGACGGAGGCAACAAGTGGGGCAACTTGGACAAGAGCAGCCCTATGTTCTTGACTACCAAGTGCGTTCTCACCTCCCCGCCGCCATCTGTTGCCCAAAAACGTCCGTGTATCGCTGCCATGCATGACAAGCACAGCCTGCTGACGTGTTTTACTTTCTCATCAGGTGGGGATCTGGCATGCCGAACAATGCAGCGGGTGCCGAAAACTGCGTGCAGGTGTTCGGTGCCGGTAAGCAGGCAGGCAGGCTGGGCGACGTCGACTGCAATGCTAAGAGGCCCTATTACTGCACCAAGTACCTCTAAATTTAGGCGCGAGACAGACGTCGACTTCCATTTTTTTAATGTGGGAGCTGGGGGCGGGAAGTTCCTCTTACTTTTGAGTTGGTGAGGAATTATCTGGGTCCGTCGTCGTTTCCCAGCGATGGACAGCCATGGTTTAGCAGAAGCGACAGGAACGGGGAGGCCGCGCTGACGCTGGCTGAAAGGTAGCGGTGCTGCTGCGGCCCGGGTCGCACAGCGGCGATGTATTGGGGTTTGGCGAGGTGTTAGTTGTAGCGATGCATGTCCGGGTCCAGGCGGGACCTGGTTAAAACAGGTGCTGGAGATGGAGGCACCATAAGGGTTTAAGGTGTGCTTGAAACTGAGAATGAAGTAAGGGCTCACTTGGTTGGTGTTTGGACGTGCCACTTCGCTGGACTGGTGGGCGCATGTTGTAGTGAGTGTGAGCACAGCGCACACGCCTTTGTACGCACAACCGTATGCCCCGCACAGAAAAAATCCAGAAGTGATGTATTTATTCGGGAAATCCCAGTCAACCACGCTTGGCAAGTTTTCTGAGAGGTCGGTTCGTATGCGTCACAAGTTGCAGCATGCATACAATGGCGGAGGAGACCGTCGTCAGGCAAAGCGGCGGCCCGTCTTGGCCGGAGAAGCTCTCGAGGTGCTGCTGAGGTCTGCGGGCAAAATGACGGTGCCCGACCTCTCTGCAATGATGCCCGCCATGTGCAGCATGAGCTTGTAGGCGAGGTACAGCGCGCGAACCTGGCGCGTGTGGAGATGGGAGAGAGGGAGCGCGCGCACGCGAGAGAAAAAGGCCGCACATACAGACGTCAGTCTTTGCCGTGCCACGCGCCCTGTGTTCCAGCAGATGCCGCATGGCGCGGGCCCTTGCAGCCAAACTACTGTCGCGCTGACACCATTCCACAAGTGAACTGTATGTCGACATGGGGAGGCACGCCCACACTTCTCACCAGCCCCGCGATCACGACAATGCCCAAAACAATTGAGGCTGAGGGATCGCCCCGTCCTCCGCTCGCGCCCCGTAGGATGTTTGGATGATAGCCTGCGGGTGCATGGCGCGCGCGAACGACAAGTATGCACACATGCTTAGCACGCATGTTGGCATGCACACTTCGTGACACTCAACCGAAACAAACCAGGTTCGGCCTGAGGCAGACCATGCGCGCATGCGAGCGGGCACGTGCGCGTGCGCGCGTGCGAGAGGACGACAGCGCCTGGTCCTAAGCGTCTCTATGCATCTGTAGCAAGCGGGCGTGCAACATGGGTTCTCGGCGGGCGCCCTACCGACGAATCCCAGGCCGCGCATGGGCAAGAGGATGACGAGCGTTGAAAACCCGACAATGCCCACGCCTGTGCTCCCGAGCAAGAGGTGATGGCAGACGTTGAGCCAGAACCTATCGACGGCTGCTGTCGCTCTGGCGGTTCCGTTCGGCAGCTGCGTCCGACAGCGTGCAAGGCCGCACAAACGAGAGCGTCACCCACAGCACTTGCAAGGCCAATCTAGAGAGAGCAGGGTTCGTGGCGAGAAAACTATGCTCTTGCGCGCGCGCGCACACACACACACACACACACACACACACACACACAAGGCGGGAGACCAGAATGCGTTCGGCCTCGACAGCAGCAGCTTCGGCCTCCTCGCCAGCTTCCGCAAGGGCGCCGACAGAGAGAGGCAGATCGAGCGCAAGTCTGCCCCACTTGACGATGAATCCCGCCAGGACAATGGTCAGCAACAGTACTATGACAGCTGCCACCTCCAGCACCTGCCATGAAACCGGGAGGTGAGACGCCAAGTCCCGTTGGCTTTCATCACGCTTACTGCTTTAAGGTATGCGGCAACAGGTGGCGCATGCATCCACCTGTGCTGACAGCCCAGCGCGCGGCCGCCAGCGTGCGAAAGGGGGACGCGACAACTTACGCCTGTGACGCGCACGAACTTGGCCAGGCCTCGTCGCTCGACGCGGTAGACATACGAGCACTGGTCGCACTGGGTGTTGGACGAGGCGTTGGCCGACATTTTGCGCCACGTATGCAGACACCCGTGGTGAACGTACCGCATGGTTCCCCGGCACAGGCACGGCGAAAACAGCCTGCCGTTCTCGGGTGCCTCCTCCTCCGTGCACTGGCAGATCCGGCACACCCTCTCATCCTCCTCCGCCTCCCCTGCCCGCGCATGCCCGCCCTCTGAGTTCCCGTGCGCGTTGGCGCGTTCCACAGCGTCGCCATCCGAGGATCCCTCGCGAGATCCTTTCCGCAGGTCACTGATCCACTCGAAAAGACTAATATGGTCCTTGGACTCGTTCCGGACGGCCGCATTGGCAGACGGTTCGGTGGGATTCTCGGCGTCCTGTTCGTCGTCAAGCATTCCATTCCAGTTGCCACGTATCAAGTACACGTCTCGAGTCTGCCGCCGCCCGTCCCGCTTGCAGCGCAGGAATTTTAGGTGCACTCTGCTGCCGCGGCCACTTTGCGGCACAACGCGCATCCGCAGTAGCCTCCGGAGGGGATCCAACAATTTGCTCAGAGTCTGTGCCACGGTCAGCCGCGGACGCCCGCGAGCTTCGTGAATGAGCGTGCTCAGGTCCATCTCGCTGGCGTCGCGCCCATCGATGCACATGAGCTGGTCCCCTTCCGCCACGCGGTGCTTGCATGGGCCATCCGGCATTGCCTCCGTCACCACATACCTGTACATGCTCGACGGCCCACCAGCCTCGCTGCTCAGGACCTCTTGCCGCAGCGTGAAGCCAAGCAACCAGGAGCGGTGCCGCTGGAGTGGGCGCGTGTTTTCGCCGCCGCCGCCTTTCGCTGTAGCTGGCAAGGAGTTTGAAACATAGTGCGCGACGTACAGGTAGAGAAATATCCCTGGCAGCACAGCGAGCAGGAGCCCAACGAGCATAAACGCCACGGGATCATTGATCAGGAAATCTAGCGCTATGGACGCTGCCGAAGGCGACGGCAACTGTCGCCGCACGGAAGTAATGCGAGACAAGAGGTGCGCGACGTCGCGGCAGACCTCCATCACATCCATCACCGCGTGGACACCACCGAGCTGCACAAAGAAGCAGAAAG
>Ga0115006_10002628_pt1 | contig 11880 bp, 8 predicted proteins | sample ArcOceMetagenome_3_FD_88943 | JGI IMG/M metagenome (GOLD analysis project Ga0115006, IMG submission 88943) | Marine eukaryotic phytoplankton communities from Arctic Ocean - Arctic Ocean- Svalbard ARC20M Metagenome | ecosystem: Environmental > Aquatic > Marine > Oceanic | place: Arctic Ocean...
CCAACGCCGGAGCCGTCACCATTTCGGTGTACAGAAGCGTATGGCGCGACATCAAACGGTGCAAATAGCGACAGTGGCGATCTGTCCAATCCATCATAGGCGCACAACTTAATCGTGCATTTTCATTTAAATTATATCTATTAGGCTGCATAACGTAGCATCATTTAAACCAGGCTCATATCAGAAGACAAAAATACTGCAAAATCGGACCAACAACAATAGGCTGTAAAAAGCGTCGATGGACACATAATTTTAACTGATGGCACGCTGTGACGCCCTGCCAATTTTTTCCTGTGAACAGGCCGATTAAGATTATTCACATCTAACACTCCCAATATTTATAACAAAACTGAACCAACGGTCTATCACCCTGCCCGTTGTAAATCTCGCGCAAAGCCATAAAGGCAATAATATTAAAGGTTTAGTAGCCCTTTTTTTGACAAGACACTCCCCCTGACGGCTCATATTCACTTTCACAAAATCAATTGCAGGGAACTATTGTTCACAGAAAATTCTAAATACAGTCAACGATCGACATAAACTGCCATTTGTCAGATAGGTTTGATATCAACCTTTAGTAGAAAAATTTCTAGAAAACACACCGTGAACCTCCCGGTCAATCAATTCTATCGATTTGAGGTGCCCGTGGATTTGTGGACACTTTGCTTGGTAACTTTGGAACTAAAGGGAGAGGGATATGGCTCAGGGATTACGATTTAAAGATGAGTTCAAGCAGGACGCCGTGGCCCCAAATGGCCAACACTAACTGCAGCTACCAATGCCTTTTAGCAGGCTCTGCGTGCCCGCCCTTGGATGCCAGCCCCGCCAAAGGCCTTCGTTTCCGCTGAACTTAGGGCCGTGAAGCACGGTACACGCCTTCAACAGAAAAATTATACGCGCAATATAAAATCTTTTTATTGACATTTATTGTAATTATGTTTCATACACGATTTAAGGAAAATCGTATTTAGGGAAAGATCACTATGAACGCTATCATCAACAGCTCTTTCTTGAGCTTAGTGCAACAAAACATGTCGACACCGGCCGATGTGCAAAATGAAACAGATACTCGTGGGCCGTTGAAAGCGCGTATTATAACTTACAGGACGCCAAATTCTTTCGACGTACGCAGTACTGAAATGGTCGATTACCACGAATTTGAATAGGTTAGACAAAAGCCTCATCAAATACTTCCTTCCAGAGACGTTTAGTTTTGTCCAGTAAGCCTGCATTATAGTTCTTATAGAGTGCGTGTTGATATACCGTCCGTCTTTGTGAGCAAGCTGCGTGTTTCCTCCAGCAGTTTGCCTTTAAATGTGGTGGGCGACGTATTTGATAAAACGTGATACTTTAAATCAGCGCCGACTTTCCCAAAACTCTTCTCAACGTTGCCAAGTGGTTTATCAGCGTCAGCAAAGGCGCGTTACATAAACGCCGCAAGCTGTCTAATTGGCAGATAGAACCCTATGAAGGACTTGTGCTACTGAGGCATCAGCAGGGCGCTTGTGACACCAAAGCTGCGTTACACCTTTTAAAAAGTTACACCTCAAGCAAGAGGTCCACTAAATCACCAAGTTACAAAAATCACAAAATCACAAAATCGAAGCGTGCCCGACCGCAGCGCATTACCAGCACCCTTAACTTCGACATTACTTTAAATAAAACATAATTTTGCTTCAAAACTGCGAAACTAATAGGATTTATTTAGCGCAACGTTATCTTCCAGCTTACCTTCTCATGGAATGTCGCGCTGTAACTTGATCACACGCCCAAAGATATTGAGGCTGTCGGAATCTAATATGTCCACATCCTTGTGGTTCTCGTTGTCTGCTCCAACCGTGATAGCACCAGAAATCTTTGAAAAAACGATCCGACCCAAAGCCATGCCGTTTGGCGTTTTAAAAACAAACACACCGCCCTGGATAGCCGTATCAGACGAATTAAATATTACGGTATCGCCAGGAAAAATCGTCGGGGCCATCTCATCGCTCGACACATTGAGCGCCTTTAGATGGCGTGGATCGATCCCCATGAACTTACTTGGATCTATGACCAGCATACTCTCACCTATGGCATCACTTTGATTAGCAAAACAGCATATTTCTGTCACAGCCACGATACTGGGTCGGTCATAATAAATCTCATCAAGGCTGATTTTCAGAGCATCTGCCACCTTCTTTATTGTTTGAAGATTCGGTGACCTGCCACCTGTTTCAAGGCGAGATATGTTCGATGTATCGATCCCTGACAGATCCGCTAGTTCGGATTGTGACAGCCCTTTTTGAAGCCGGATTTGCTTTAATCTCATTTTCTTGTCTACTTTGAATAAGTATAAAATATTGCGATATATTTATACTGAAAAAGGGGGTGCGAGTACGGGGTTTACCAAAGATGACACAGGGATGTTACATCCGTCCAACACGCTTGCTGAACTCTGCTTTGCATCCATCCGTATAGTTCTGCGCGACGCCGAGCCACTAATACTGCACTTTAGAAAACCCCAAAGGTAAATCTTCCAGTTTTTTGTTAATTCAGATATCGTTGGCATTGCAAGAAAATTCCGCGATAGTAACCGTGTATTCTGGGTATTATGCGCTTGGCGCGTTGTAAAGAACTTTCAAATGTTGAGTGTTATTAAGCTGTACTGAGAGTCCTTGAATATCCGAAGAAATGGTTAACGTTTTGGTCGCGATGGATTCAGTTTTGTAGATGATCCACCCAAACTTTTTATCCGCCGCCAGTCGGCTTGAACTTGAGCGGTGTTTGCGTCACCACCGTGAAGAGTACGGAATAGCGCGTCGTGCGAACGCGATTTTGCTTTTAGACAAGGGCAAATCCTGCGCCAAGATTGGGTAATCCCCCCCGAAACTAAGGGGATGCGGAAGTAGAATTTTCTCGGCAAGATATCTGAGGAGATTTTGATGAAGATGACGAGATATAGCGACCTCCAAATTCTTGCAATTCTGCGCCAAGGCGAAGGCGGTGTGCCTGTCTGTGAGCTGTGCCACGAGCACGCAATGAGCAACGCGTCGTGCATGGCATATGCATCACTGCCGTGTTTGATCAAATAAGAGATTTGCAATACGCCTCCCATATGTCCCATCGAGCAAGCAAACCATTAACGACATTATTACTTTTCCCGCGTTTCTGATGGCAGCTTTGCTGTAGCAATTTTTCAATATATCAATGTCCTAATCGCGCAACCCTCAACACAATTTAAGCCCGCATTCGGGATAACAACAGGCCGTTAGTGAATCTGACCAGTATCGCACGCCGTGCACCCTTGGCGCAGCGAATGAAAGCGCGAAAATTGCCAAGCCTTGCGGCGAATTATTAGTCCCCTCGTGCAGCAAGAACAGACAACGGGCGCACAAGATGTACAGCATTTTCTGCTCTGTGCTTTTGGTTTAACAATCACCGTTCATGGCTTAATAAACAAGATGGTAACGAGCTTTAAACACTATGAGGCTCCGTGCAGCAGAGTGTTTAACCGGTCAATAGAGACAGCGGTTCTTTAGGGTCGCGCACCACCCGCCTAGCCGCTTGATGAGCGCTGTGAAAGACCAATAAAATATCTGTCAAAACACTTCTTAGATCGTACGCCTTAACGACAGTTTATGATAAAGCTGTATGTAATGCGGGTGCTGAGCCAAACAAATCCATACGCGGCATCAAATCCAAAAGATGCTTGGAATACGCATGCTGCGGCGTGTCGAACAAGGTTTCGGTCTGGGCAATCTCACAAATGGCGCCATGGCGCATCACAGCCACGCGGTCACACATCTGGCGGATCACCGGCAGGTCATGGGAAATGAATAGCATCGTTAGCCCCAACTCGGCCTGCAGATCTTTCAGCAGATTCAGAATATGCGCCTGCACTGACACATCGAGCGCCGACGTCGGCTCGTCACAGATCAGGATTTTTGGACGCGACGCCAAAGCCCGTGCAATCGAAATCCGTTGTCGTTGTCCACCAGAAAACTCATGCGGATATTTAAACGTCGCACCGCTGCCCAATCCAACGTGATCTAGAATATCGCGCACGATTTGGCGCACTTCTTTTTCAGAGCCGGCAGTTTTATAGAACCGAATGGGTTCAGCCACGATATCAAGAACACGCATGCGGGCATTCAACGATGAATAGGGGTCTTGAAAAATCATTTGTAAATTGCGCCGCGCGGCGGTGACGTCTTTTGACCGCTCTTGCTGAGCTACGTTTTGACCGAATATTTTAATATGACCACCATCACCTTGATGCAGCCCAGCCACCAGACGCGCAACGGTGCTTTTTCCCGAGCCAGATTCTCCAACCAATCCAAAGCTTTCACCGGCTTGGATGCTGAGACTAACATTATCCACTGCCTGCAAGGTCACGCGGTTCTTTTTAAACAAAGCCTTTTTCAACACAAAGCTTTTGTTCAACCCGTCTATGGTGATTGCTTCACCCGTAGGGTTGGCTTGGACAGTTTCGCCCAGCCAATGGCTGTCAAGATCAATCCGACGGTGGGTCTGCGCGCCACCCTCGATATAATCCACCGACGTAAACCGGTCGACTTTCAAATCGCCGCGCGGCACTGCGGCAATAAGGCTTTGGGTGTATTCATGAAGTGGCGCCGTGAGGATCTGGCGCACCTCGCCAGTTTCAACCACCGCGCCATTATACATCACCGCCACGCGATCAGCGATATTGGCAATGACCCCGATATCATGGGTCACAATAATCACGCCAAGCTGCCGCTCGCGGCACAGTGATTTTATCAACTCAAGTATTTGCGCCTGGATTGACACATCAAGTGCAGTGGTGGGTTCGTCTGCGATGATCAGATCAGGATCACCCGCCAGAGCCAAAGCGATAACAACGCGCTGGCGCATACCGCCCGAGAATTGGTGCGGATAGGCGTTTAGCCGTGTCTCGGTTTCGGTAATACCCACCGATTTGAGCAAATCCACGGCTTTATCGACCGCGGCAGATCCAGTCAGATTGGTTGCTTTGATGATGGTTTCAACAAGCTGCCCACCAATTGTTATCAACGGGTTTAGCGAGGTTTGCGGGTCTTGAAAGATCATACCAATCTTTTTACCCCGGACATCGCGCATCTGTTCGTCGTTCAAGTCGCGTAGATTGCGGCCCTGAAACAGAATTTCGCCACCCGTGACCCGCCCCGGGGGCTCAAGCAGGTTGATGATCGCATTGCCAATCGTCGATTTTCCGGCCCCGCTCTCGCCCACAAGGCCCAGCACCTCGCCCGCCTGCAGTTCGAGGTTTACATCCTGAACCGCATATGTGGTCCCGTGCCGCGTTGGAAATTGCACGTCCAACTTATTTATGGTCAGTAAATTTGTCATCGCAGTTTCGGATTGAGTGCGTCACGCATCCAATCTCCCAATAGATTTACAGCAAACACCAGCACCACCAGCGCAATCCCCGGAAAGAGCGTGATCCACCACAAGCCCGAGAACAGGTATTCGTTCCCCACTCGGATCAGCGTGCCCAACGAGGGTGTCGTCGGCGGGATCCCCTGCCCCAGAAAGCTCAGCGTCGCCTCGGCAATGACGGCCAAAGCCAAACCAATCGTGGCAATGACCAAAATCGGGCGCAGGGTGTTGGGCAGAATGTGGCGCAGCATAATCAACCACCCCGGCAGACCAATCACCCGCGCCGATTGCACATATTCCTTTTGGGCCTCAACCAACGTCGCCCCGCGCGCCACCCGGGCAAATTGCGGCCAATCGGTCAGGCCAATGGCAATAATGACAACATAGATCGCAAAATCGTCCCGCATCTCAATCGGCAGAATGGCGCGGCCGATACCATTGATCAAAATCGCCAGAAGAATACCCGGTATTGTCAGTTGCACATCAGCAAAGCGCATGATGATCGCATCCACCTTGCCCCCAAGATAGCCTGAGATCACCCCCAGCGTCACTCCCAGCAGCATCCCCAAAAACACGGCGACAAACCCCACAACGATGGACAAGCGCCCCCCGTAGAGGATGGTAGACAGCATATCACGCCCCTGATTGTCAGTGCCCAGCAAATAGGCCGACGAGCCGCCCTCGATCCATGCCGGCGGCAATTTGCCGTCCCATAGCGAGATTTGTGACGGATCGAAAGGATCATAGGGCGCAATCCAGGGCGCGGCCAGCGCCGCAGACACCGCGATCACAGTGACACAGGCGGCAACGATTGCGCCGGGCGTATGTAAAAAAGACCAAGTGACATCATTATCAAGAAAACGCTGCCAACGACTTTGAGATGTGGGCTCAGCCATCCTATGACCCTCCAAGCCGTATCCGCGGATCAACCACGAAATACAAAATATCGACAATCAAATTGATCACTACGAATAAAAGCGCCACAAAAATTAAATAGGCCGCCATAATCGGCACATCCACAAAATCAACGGCTTGGATGAACATCAAGCCGGTACCGGGCCACTGAAACACGGTCTCTGTGATGACTGAATACGCAATTAATCCCCCAATGTTCAATCCGATAACCGTAATCACCGGCACCAGCGTATTACGCAGAGCGTGCACAAAATAAATCGACCGTTCCGCCAGACCGCGGGCTCGGGCAAATTTTATGTAATCGGCGCGCATCACCTCGAGCATCTCGGCCCGCACCAACCTTAAAATCATCGTTAACTGAAACAGCGACAGGGTGATCGCTGGCAGAACAATCGCACGCCACCCATCGACAGACAGCAGCGAAGTTTTCCAAAACCCAAGATCAATCGCGCCCGAGCGCCCTGACGATGGCAACCAACGCAAATGCACCGCAAACAGATAAATCAACGCAATACCAATAATAAAGGTCGGCAAGCTGACCCCGACCAAACTCACCGACATAACGATGCGGCTTATCCACGTATCGCGTTTGATCCCTGTGTAAACTCCAAGCCCGATACCCACCACAAGTGCAATCAGTGCTGAGACAAACACCAGTTCAAGCGTCGCCGGCAGGCGCTCTAGGATCAGGGTGCTGACCGGGCGTTTGATACGGTAAGATAGACCGAAATCGCCTTGCAGAACATTGCCGATAAACCGCGTATATTGGGTCAAAACCGGATCGTCCAAGCCGAGTTGCTGACGAATTTCCACCCGCTGTTCCCGCGTGGCATCCTGACCAACCATGTTGTTGACCGGATCACCCACAAAATTAAACAGCGAAAAGCTGATGGCCGAAACCGCTGCCATCACAAGCAGCGCTTGAGACAATCTTTGAAATATAAAGAAAAACATTATTTTTGCACTTTCATGGGGCACCGCCTTGGCGGTACCCCAAATTTACATGCTTACTTCATCACGACAAAACGGGGCCGCAGCCGGTCATCAGAAGAAATTGGGATATCGATATTATCGCTCATACCCCAGGCCAGAACTTGGTGATGGATCGGCACATATGGCATCTCAGATTTAACAATGGTCCATGCCTCGTCTATCAGTGCTGTCCGCTTGGGAATATCGGTCTCAGACGCAATCATTTTTGTGATTTCATCCACCCGCGCATTGCTGTAGCCGGTTCCGTTCCAAGACCCTTTGCTTTCAATCAAATATGAAAACACATAGTGGCTATCGAGTGTCGATACGCCCCAACCCAACATGTAAAAATCCGTGACACGCTTCTGGATTTTTGGGAAGTGCTGCGCTTTTGGAATCGCATCAAGCTTAACTTTGACACCTATTTTTGCAAGCATGGCAACAGCGGCCTGACAAATTTTCTCGTCATTGTTATAGCGGTTGTTGGGGCAATCGAGCTGGATTTCAAACCCATCACCATAGCCAGCATCGGCCATCAGGCTTTTTGCGCGATCCAGATCAAAGCCATAACTTTCATCCAACTCAGGCGTATTGCCCAAAACACCGGGAGGGGTGATCATCGCCGTTGGGAAAGACAGGCCCTCCATCACGACGCGCTGAATTGCCTTTTTATCGACAGACAAGTTAAAGGCTTCCCGCACGCGGGCGTCTTTAAAGGGGTTTTTTCCCTTGATGTTCGAGCTTCGCAACTCGTCGACGCCTTGATCCATCCCGAAAAAGATCGACCGGATTTGTGCAACGGTTTTGACTTGCAAACCGTCTGCTGCCTCGATCCGCTTGAGATCCTGCAAAGGTGCGTCGAGAACAAAATCAACTTCGCCCGACAACAGTGCCGCAACACGGGTCGCCGCGTTAGAGATCGGGCGATATTCTATCTTATCGACATTGCCAGGGAACATATCATTGCCCCACCAGTTCGCATTGCGGGTCAGCACTGTCATCTCGTCAGGCGCGCGACTGCCCAGAACAAACGGCCCAGTTCCATTGGCATTTCGCACCGCAAAAGTTTCTTCTTTGCCTGCAAAATCCTGCGGGTTTTCTACATTATTGGCTTTGGCCCAGCCACTGTCCATAATGAACAAATCTGACAGCTGATTTGGCAAAATCGGGTTTGGCCCATCAGTCAACAGTTTGACGGTATAATCGTCAATGACCTCAACTGACACAACATTCTTGGCTTGCTCTTTATAATCAGACGCTTCGTGCTTGGCCCGATTGAAAGAAAACACCACGTCTTCTGCTGTGAAATCAGCGCCGTCGTGAAACTTCACGCCCTTGCGCAGTTTAAATGTCCAACCGTCTGCCGCCGATGTCCAGCTGCTAGCCAATTCGGGCTTCAACAGCATGGCTTCGTCCCGGGTCACCAAAGCCTCATAGAACTGGCCGTTCATGGCCATTGTCGGGCCTTCATTTTGCGAATGAGGGTCCATAGTCAAAGCATCGCCTTGGCTGGTCCATCGCAGGACATTCTCTGCCGACACCGCACCAGCGGTTAAAATAGCGATTAATGAGACTGTAAACAGTTTTCTCGTTTGCATGCGTTCCTCCTAAAGGTCATTTATTTTGGATTTTTTGCCCGTTATGGGCACAGTTTAATAGATACGGGGGATGCTGCAAGCCAATAGTTAGTCATCTCTCTTTGCGCTTACATCCAAGAGTTGTACACCTGCAATCTGGGCTATTTTTAACCTGAAAACGACAGGCGCCACTTTGCCCCGTTTGGGCCTAGATGCGTTCAAAACAATGTGATCGCGGACATCTTTTGGATGGACCCAATCATACCTTGAAAGCAAACCGCCTCAATTGGCGACGAAATTATATCAAGTCATGCGGCAGACCAGCCAGACTACAGACCGCTCTGGTCTGGCCCAAACACGCTTAGCCTACTTTTTATAACCACAGCAAGCAGGCGCAAGCCCGACAAGATACGCCTGACACCAAAAGGTGTAAAGGGTGACACCTGTCGAGCGTCGCACCGCAATCATCAAGTGGGGCTCCGGCGTCAATGGCCACCCCAAGGACCGTGATGTGCGCCGGTTGCGTCAAAACGCTCAAAGCTGTGCGCACCAAAAAAGTCGCGCTGTGCTTGGATCATATTTGCGGTAGACCGCGCAGTGCGCATGATATCAAAATACGACAAAGCCGATGCCAGCGCTGGCATCGGAAGCCCGTGGCGCATACCAGTGGATACCGAATGGCGCAGAGCGCTGTGGTTGGATTTCAGAAGATCCGTGAAAAACGGCGCAAACATTAAATTGCGATCCGGAGCATCCGACAGAGCACTGGCCATATCGTTCAACATTGAAGAGCGGATGATACAGCCCTCACGCCACACCCGAGCAACTTCGGGCAGCGGCAAGGACCAGCCAAACACAGGGTTTGCGGCCGACAAAAGCGCAAACCCCTGAGTATAGCACAAGATCTTGCCCGCAATCAGCGCCTGTTCAAGATCGTCAAGGCTAAGCGCATCCGCCGCCAATGGGTGAGGCGCGGCGCCAAACAGCGCCTCGCCTTCAGCGCGGGTCGTTAATTGCGCCGACAGGTTCCGCGCCGTCACCGCCGCCTCAATTACCGGAATCGGCGCCGCGAGATGTTGCGCCTCGATTGCGGTCCAGCGCCCGGTCCCCTTTTGGCCCGCACGGTCCAAGATCACGTCCAGCATAGCCTGCCCGGTCTTGGGATCAATTGCCGCCGATACCTCTGCTGAGATTTCGGTCAAATACGATTGCAGCGGCCCTTTGTTCCAACGGGCGAATGTCTCGGCGCACTGCCCGGCATCCATGCCCATACCATCGCGCATCACGCCATAGGCCTCTGCGATCATCTGCATATCAGCGTATTCGATCCCGTTGTGCACAGTTTTAACAAAATGTCCGGCACCACCCGCACCCATCCAAGTCGCACAGGCGTTGCCTTCATATTTTGCGGAGATCGCGGTCAAAATATGCGCAACGCGGTTCCACGACTCTTCGGGACCGCCCCCCATGATCGAAGGTCCGTAGCGCGCGCCCTCTTCGCCGCCAGAGACACCTATGCCTAGGAACGGCACACCAGCCGCCGCAGCCTCGCTCGCGCGGCGGTTGGTATCATTGAAGTTGGCGTTTCCGGCGTCGACAATCATGTCATCGGCGTCCAGCAAAGGTCGTAGAGTCGCAATTTGTTCATCAACCGCCGTGCCCGCCGGTACCATCAAAATGATGGTACGGGGTTTTTCGATCGTCTCGATCAGGGCCTCTAAGGTTTCGCATGGAGTGATTTTATCCGCCAGTTCTCCGGCGTTATCAAAAAAGGTTTTCATCGTCGATGTGGTCCGGTTGAAAACAGAAATCCCAAAGCCATTTTCAGCAATGTTCAACGCCAGCATAGCCCCCATAGTACCCAGCCCAATCAGGCCAATATTCGATTTGGTCACGTTCATCCACTCCTCGCGCTTTGACATACCACGCTACGTACAATCCAGCAGTCCTCGGCGCCACTGTTTTCTTGCCACTGTTAAAAGAATAATCCGGGAGGCATATGTGCAGTTTTAATATATTTTTTGGACCCAAGTGATTGTCGTCCCACCCGAACAAGAAAGCGCGATGAACCTCGGGACAGTTTGTTTTCAAGTCAGAGGGCGCGCGGCTGGCGCTTTGTGTTTGCCGTGACACACAGCCATATTTGTTGTCCACAAGCGATCATCAAATGCGTATGACAAATCCTGATCATTTGCCCAAAATCAGCCATTGGCATCAGACAAAAACTGCTCAATCCTTTCAGAAAAGCCTTACACAGACAAACAATATGATATGTCTGTCCTGTTTTCATCTGGTATCATGTCAGATTTCCCCTGCAAGTCGGCGCCACCCCACAGCCTTACAGATGCAAAATTGAAGCTGCCGTTCGCGTCGTTCGTCTATGCGTAATTTTTGCCCCCTCAAACCCGCATCACTGGCCGCCAATGTCTGAAGCAAAGCCTCACGAGCCACGCGGTTGGTCTACATATTAGCCTCAAGATGCAGCGCAGATGCCCTGTTATAGCGATAAATGCGGCATTGGTTTCTGGCGTGGCTTGTAACGGGGCCAACGCTCTGTCCGGTATGCTTGCATTCATTTTTGCCGGAACAACACTAAATTCCGAGATTGACAGATTTACCCACATGACCTGTTGGATAATATTTGTGAACCAAGCATTCACTTCCGCCATCTCTTAACCGATTTTCAAAACATTCGATGTCAGAGAGGATCAATGTCCTAGAAAATCCAGACGGACTTTATTCCTTTGGCCTGACTATAGTTGTATTTTAAATCGCTATCACAATTAAGCTCGTCCAAAATGCCAGCCCCGTTTTTAAAAATCTCACCCGTGTAGGCATTTACTGCCTCCCTATTTCCGGCAAAGGCTGCCGAATAATTACCAAAAATCATTATTTGTCTTTGTTTCCTCATCGCGCGCGAATGATAGCCCAGTGCTTTATGCGCGATCACATCGGTTTAAATATTGAAAACTGTCTTTTGGCTTTTCTCAATATGCAGTTTGGTCGCGCGCCCTTGTGACATTGAGCCGTTCCTTAATAA
>Ga0115006_10002629_pt1 | contig 11880 bp, 12 predicted proteins | sample ArcOceMetagenome_3_FD_88943 | JGI IMG/M metagenome (GOLD analysis project Ga0115006, IMG submission 88943) | Marine eukaryotic phytoplankton communities from Arctic Ocean - Arctic Ocean- Svalbard ARC20M Metagenome | ecosystem: Environmental > Aquatic > Marine > Oceanic | place: Arctic Ocean...
ACAACAATGCACGAAATAATGATATCACTGCCCGTGGTAGGTTTTTGATCTTCGAAGCGCGGTTTAAACCGCCGCAGCTATCGGCTAACTATCGGCTAACTATCTGCTACTTTTCTCCTATGGCTTGTTCAGTCACTTCTAGCTCACAATGGCTCTGCAGGTTCACCCAGCTGTGAGCGTGCGTGTTAAAATGTCCAGCCATCCCTAAAAATGTCCGTGGATTTTAGCCGGTAGACCAGAGATAGTGATGAAATGATGATTACCGGCACCGATCCGTTGACCTCAAATGAGCACTGGCACCGTATGGAGAGTGGTCAGATTGCGATCTGAAAAAAATGACGTAGACAATCTTTTTAAGCCGCGCGGGCAATTTCCACTCAATGGGATTGGCCGCGCGTTATATCGCAGGCCTATAGTCAATATTGCCCGCTATAATGACAGGCAGGTGTTGGTTTATGATAACGCGCAATTCACAGAGGAAGCCGAGAAGCAATGAAATTTACTGGTACTGATAACTACGTCGCTACAGAAGAGTTACAAATGGCTGTCAATGCTGCTGTTACGCTGCAAAGACCCCTGCTAATCAAGGGCGAACCCGGCACCGGCAAGACGTTGTTGGCGGAAGAGGTGGCCAAGTCACTCGGCAAGCGCCTGCTATCTTGGCATATCAAGTCGACCACCAAAGCGCAGCAGGGACTCTACGAATACGACGCGGTGTCGCGGCTTCGGGATTCTCAATTGGGCAACGAAAAGGTTCAAGATATCGGCAATTATATCAGCAAGGGTAAGCTCTGGGAGGCGTTTACTGCGGACGAGCAAGTGGTGCTCCTGATCGATGAAATCGATAAAGCCGATATTGAATTTCCCAACGATTTGCTACTCGAACTCGACCGTATGGAGTTTCACGTTTACGAGACAGGAGAGACCATTAAGGCGATTCAGCGGCCAATCGTTATCATCACGAGCAACAACGAAAAAGAACTGCCAGACGCATTTTTGAGGCGCTGTTTCTTTCACTTTATTAGTTTCCCCGACCGCGTGACGATGCAGCGAATTGTCGATGTGCACTTTCCAAAAATCAAAAAACAACTGGTGGATACTGCGCTTGACATATTTTTTGACGTTAGAAAAATACCCGGTCTAAAAAAGAAACCCTCGACGTCGGAACTGGTGGATTGGCTAAAGCTGGTGATGTCCGATGATATTCCCGAGGATATTCTCACAAATCGAGATCCGACCAAGGCCATCCCGCCGCTCTATGGGGCATTGTTAAAAAATGAGCAAGACGTTCATTTGCTCGAGCGATTGGCATTTATGACTCGTAGAGAGGCTCGGTAGCCGCCAAAATGTTAATCAATTTCTTTTATATGCTGAAACGCGCCAATCTACCGGTTTCGATTAAGGAATTGTTGGATTTGCTGTCGGCGCTGGAGGCCAATCTAGCCTTTGCATCGGTGGAAGATTTTTACTTACTCGCTCGCACTTGTATGGTTAAAGATGAGAAATACTACGATCGTTTCGACCGAGCGTTCGGTGCCTATTTCAAGAATCTTGAAAATATCGACGATATCATCGAGGCGCTGATTCCAGAGGACTGGTTGCGGCAGGAATTTGAAAGGCATTTTAGCGAGGAAGAAAAGGCTCAGATAGAGAGCCTGGGTGGGCTGGAAAAGCTAATAGAAGAATTTAAAAAACGCCTTGAAGAGCAAAAAGAGCGTCACGAGGGTGGCAATAAGTGGGTTGGCACAGGCGGTACGTCGCCATTTGGTCACGGTGGCTTCAACCCAGAGGGAATCCGTATCGGCGGTCCAGGTGGTAAGGGCAGTGCGGTTAAAGTCTGGGACGAACGCCAATACAGAGACCTCGACGATTCGGTGGAGATCGGCACGAGAAATATTAAGGTTGCGCTGAGACGCCTGCGTAAATTTGCCCGCCAGGGGTCGGCTGATCATCTCGATTTGGATGATACGATTCGCTGTACCGCGCGCAATGCCGGTCTTTTGGATATCAAGATGGTTCCGGAACGTCGCAATGCGGTCAAGGTTTTAATCTTTTTTGATATTGGCGGTTCAATGGACCCCTATGTCAGGCTGTGTGAAGAGCTATTCTCCGCAGCCAAGACTGAATTTAAGCACCTCGAGTACTTTTATTTCCACAATTGTCTGTACGATTACGTCTGGAAGGACAACCGGCGCCGCAAGGAACAGCAAATCAAGACCTATGATTTACTCAACAAGTACTCGGCTGATTACAAAGTAATTTTTGTCGGTGATGCGTCTATGGCACCCTATGAGATCACCAGTCCCGGGGGCAGTGTCGAGTATCACAATGAAGAACCAGGCAGCGCTTGGATGCGCAGGATGAGTAACACTTACGATAAGTTAGTCTGGATTAATCCGGTACAAGAAAAGCACTGGCAGTACACGCCGTCGATTTTGATGCTCAGGGATTTGATCGACGACAAAATGTTCCCGCTGACCTTGAGTGGCTTAGAAAAGAGTATGTCGACGCTCTCGCGGTAACCCTGGGTTAGTTACCCACCACCGCAACAATGTCCCGAAAAGCTAACAAGGCCCCTAAAAGCTTAAAAGGCCGCTAAACAGCACAAAGAGAGGCGATTCAATCGCGTCTAGCTACGCCCTCGCTTTGCATCATTGCGGCCGTTTAACACTGGTACCTTTGATTATTACTGCCGTGTCATCATTATGACCGTGGTCCATTCTGCCTGCATTACTACTGCCTTCATCACTACTGCCGTGCATGGCTACTATGTTTCATTACTGAGTCGACTAACTCATGCAGCGCGCGCGGATCGTCCCAACGACGATCATTATCAGCCGTTGCAATGCGGTGTTGGCTGTTAACAGCCAAAAGTCTAATTCTTCTGGCCAATCAAGTAACGCCTATAGAGGCGTTTGAACTACCCGGCTATCGGCGTATCGGCGTATCGGCATCGACGTCGTTATGGTTCATCGCTGACGCGTGATGCCTTGGGTCACTTGGTCTATCAGATCATGTAGACCACACCCCACAGGCCAACGGCGGTCACGACGATGGTGTAGGGCAGGGCCATTAATACCATGCGCATGTACGACAGGCCAATCAGTGGGGCCAGCGCGGAGGTCAGTAAAAACAGAAAAGCAGCCTGACCGTTTGGTGTTGCGACGCTGGGTAGGTTAGTTCCGGTGTTAATTGCTACGGCTAGCTTGTCGAACTGGCCGCGGCTTATCTCTCCAGCATCCAGCACCGCTCTAATTTCGTTGATATAAACCGTAGCGACAAAAACATTGTCGCTGATCATCGACAAGATGCCATTGGCCAAGAAAAACATTCCCGGTTGTACTTGCTCGTCCATGGCGAGCACATAACCTATGACCGGAGAAAACAGATGTTGCTCGTGAATAACTGCAACAATGGCGAAAAATACCACCAGAAGCGCGGTGAAAGGCAATGCTTCCTCGAAGGCATGGCCAATTCTATGCTCTTCAATAACGCCGTTAAAGGCGGTTAATAAGACGATTATCATCAGCCCAATGAGTCCGACTGGCGCCCAGTGGAAAGCCAGCGCAAATACCAGTATTACCGCGACAATCCCCTGCACGATCAGCGCGGCGACGTCGTTGTTGGTGCGATGGGATTGTTCGTATTCGCTGTATTCGACCAAAACGTTACGCACATTGCTCGGCAACTGCACGCCATAGCCGACGATTGCAGTTTTTTCGATGACCAGACAGGTGATTAAACCGCAAACCAGTACCGGCATGGTGACCGGGGCCATGGTCCAGAAAAAGGTCATAAAGTCCCACCCGGCTTTTTCGGCAATCAACAAGTTTTGTGGTTCGCCAACTAGGGTGCAGACCCCGCCCAGAGCCGTGCCGACGGCGCCATGCATAATTAAATTACGTAAAAACGCCCTGAACTGCTCGAGATCACCGCGGTGCTCGTCGGTCACTTCTGTGTCTACAGTGTGGTCATGTCCTGTGGATGTAATATCCTTTCCTGATGCGACCTTGTGGTAGACACTGAAAAATCCCACCGCGATGGTGATCAACACGGCGGTCACCGTCAGCGCATCTAGAAAGGCAGAGAGCACTGCGCCAGCGAAGCAAAATAGCAGCGACAGCAATGTTTTTGACTGTACGCCAAGAAGAATTTTTGTGAACACAAACAATAACATGTCGCGCATGAAGTAGATGCCAGCGACCATGAACATCAACAGTAAGATGACTTGAAAATTTGATACCGCCTCGAGATAGACGCTCTCAGGGGAAGCTAAGCCAAGCAGGATCGCCTCGATCGCTAGCAGGCCCCCGGGTTGCAATGGATAGCACTTGAGCGCCATGGCGAGAGTAAAGATAAACTCACCAATCAGTAACCATCCCGTGGCAAACGGGCCCATGATGTAGAGTGCCAGAGGGTTGATAACCAGAAATGCGACGATGGTCGCCTGGTACCAGTCCGGTGATGCGCCGAGAAAGTTCTGTTTAAAAGCTTGCGTGAGAGTAGGGTTCATGAGGCGCCTTTGATTACGATTGAGGTCGAATTGGTATGCTAAAAAGTGTTGAGAGCCGTGATACTATAGCCTATTGGCCGCTAACTTTAGCTAGAGGCATTTGCATTTGCAAGCGTTTATCGGCGCTTTTAAATTTAGGAATAGCTCTTTGGAACTAGGAATTTTTAATCAGTGTTTTTATCCCACATCAGTACCCAGTGGAAATCCCAATAAAATTGTCATTGGGGTGATAGGGCGCACCATCGTGGTACGCGATGGCAGCTTTTTAATGCCGTTTTCTGAGATCGAGGGATTGCACTACTACCGTCTAAGGAAGATGCTAATCGGCCATTGGCAGGGGCTCGATTGCGAGGTCTGGGAGCTGATGCCAGAAGCCGCCAGTTTGGCGGGTATTCATTGCAGCGATTTACGCAGTTTATTAATAGCCAGTGATGACGCTCACTTTGCCATGGCGTGTCGTGCTGTTCAGTTACTCGACTGGCAAAATAACCACCGTTATTGCGGCCGCTGTGGACAACCTACGGCGCCGAGCGAAAGTGAAAATGCGCTAGTCTGTAAAGCCTGTGAAATAAATAATTACCCAAGAATTTCGCCGTGCGTGATCGTGGTTGTAACCCGCGGAGACTCCTGCCTATTAGCGCGCCAAGCGAGTTGGCCAGAGGGTCTATTCAGCGCAGTTGCTGGTTTTTTGGAAGCCGGCGAAAGCGCCGAAGATGCACTGACCCGAGAGGTATTCGAGGAGGTCGGTGTCAGCGTTGGTAATCCGGAATATATTGGCAGCCAATCCTGGCCTTTTCCGGGTCAGTTAATGTTGGGGTTTCTCGCCGAGGCGACATCTGAGGAGATCACGGTTGACGGCGTAGAAATTTCTCAGGCACAGTGGTGGCAATATGATAACTTACCGCCTAGCATACCTCCGCCCACAGTCATGTCGGGCTTGTTAATTCAACGCTTTGTAGACCGAGTTCGCGGTTGAGACCAATCGTATAGCTTAGGCGCTAGGCAGTCGGCGTTCGCCGTGTAACTTTAGTTCAGTCATTGGGAGTGTATTGTGGAGTTTCTTTACGAATATGGGTTGTTTGCCATTAAGTTAATCACCGTGGCAGTGTCGATTGTCGCTGTGATCGCGATGCTGGCCGCCGCGAGGGATAAGCAATCGGGCGCTGGCGCCAAGGGTTTTTTAGAAATAATTCGTCTAAACGAGCAATACGATGATATGCGCGAGTCGGTGATGCTGGCGACGCTCAACGAAGCTGAGCAAAGAGTTCAAGCTAAAGCGCTCGATGAGGCGAGAAAAGAAAAACACAAAGCCGACAAAAAAGCCGCTAAGCGAAATGCCACCGACGATATCGCGCGGCGGCGTGTCTACGTCCTCAATTTTGACGGCAATGTCAGCGCCTCCGCCGTCGAGCATTTGCGCGAGGAGATAACCGCTGTGTTATCTCAGGCGACCGAGTCCGACGAAGTGGTACTGAAGTTGGAAAGTGCTGGAGGGATGGTACATAGCTATGGTCTCGCCGCCAGCCAACTGGATCGGCTGCGTAAGAAAAAAATCCCTCTCACGGTTTGTGTCGATAAAGTTGCTGCCAGTGGTGGTTACATGATGGCCTGCGTAGCCGATCGTATATTGGCGGCGCCCTTTGCGGTGTTGGGCTCCATCGGCGTGATCGCGCAGTTACCTAATTTCAACCGGGTGTTAAAGAAAAACCAGATCGACTTTGAATTATTGACCGCTGGTGAGTATAAACGCACTCTGACGGTGTTTGGCGAAAACACCGCGGCGGGGAGAGAAAAATTTGTTCAGGAACTGGAGGAAACCCACCAGTTATTCAAAGATTACGTCACCGAGCGCAGGCCTGCCGTGGACGTAGTTCAGGTCGCTACTGGAGAGGTTTGGTACGGCAGTCGGGCATTAGAGGTGTCATTGGTAGATGACCTACAGACCAGCGATGAGTATTTAGTCGAGTGTGTGGGCAGTGCCGACGTATTCGAAATTAACTATGTTTTAAAGAAATCGTTAGCTGAACGCTTCGGTATTGCGGCTGAAACTAGCGTCGATAGACTATTGTTAAAATGGTGGCAGCGGTTGACGCGCGCTAGCCACAAATTACTCTGATCACGAGCCGCCAGCGATACGCGCATTAATCGCGGCGGAGCTTGTCGTTGGTGGCAATCGGAGTGGGGAAGTTGAACACCACCAGGTAGCTAGAAACCAGAAAGGTCAGTATCGCCGCCCCTTGTATAAGGTGGGATGCAATGTTGCCGATCATGGAGGCATTGAAGGCAACGTAGGCGATCAGTAATGAAAACTCGCTGTTTTGCCCAAGTCGAAAGCCAATATCCCACGCCAAACTGTCGGTTTCACTGTGTGATCGCAGTAAATAGTGGTAGGTAATGGGTTTGACCGCTAACACCAGTGCAGCAAGTAACACCGCCCCAGCGGCAATCTCGGGGATCAGCGAGATGTCAAAGCTGCTGCCGAGCGAGAAAAAGAACAGTATGAGAAAGAAGTCTCGCAGCGGCTTTAAGTTCAGCGCGATATATTGAGAAAAGGGGCAGGTGGCAATCGAGATACCACCGACAAATGCACCTATCTCTCTCGATAGACCGAGGCTGGCTGCGGCCTCGGAAATTCCCAAACACCAACCAATAGCGAGCAGAAAAACGTATTCTCCGATCCGGTCAAAGCGTGCAAATAATGGTAGTAAGACGATGCGAACCATCAATACAGAAAATCCCACCAACACCGGTAGTGCCAAGAAACTGCGACCTAGTTGCAGTAGGTCGGGACTTCCGGACTCACCGGCGCTCAAGAACATCAATACAAAGATGGCTATAAAATCTTGCATTAAGAGCATGCCGACCATTAAATCACCCGAATGTTTATGATGCAGTGCGGTGGTTGGCAGTAACTTGATACCGATAATAGTGCTCGAAAAGATCGTGGCAATACCGATAATCAGGCTTTCAGTAGGGGTGTATCCAAAAACCTTACCCACAGCAAACCCGATGCAGCCAAACAATAGCGAGCTTATCAACGTCACGTGGGTAACCTGACGCAGCACCTTAAATAGGGTTTGCGGTTGCATGTCGAGGCCGAGCAAAAAAAGCAAAAATATAATACCAATTTCAGCTATTTGCGAGATGGTCGTGACATCGCTAACCCAGCCAATCCCATGCGGCCCTATCACCGCGCCAAGCGCTATGTATGCCACTAATAGAGGTTGTCGCCCGAACAGTGCGAGCGACGCGAACACTGCTGCGCCGCTAAAGATAAGAAAAAAAAGTTGGATCAGGTGGTCGTGCATAAATTGGTATCGCAGGCAGTTAAAAGTGACCTAGTTTCTAGGCCCGACAGATGGTATGGCAAAACGAGTGCCTGCGCCAGTCGTCATTTATACGATTGTCGACTAGTTCGAGTCACGCCGTCGAAACAGTGGTAAGGGTTGGTCGACGGCGACTTGATAGGCGTTGCTAAAATCACTCAATGCGCTGCTCGCGGATTGCAGGTTGTCCTGCTCCGCTAGCGTGAATGCATCGAAGCCGCAGCGCTGTAGCATAAATAATTGGTCGCGAATGATATGACCAAAGGCGCGGAGTTCGCCCTGATAGTGGTAGCGTTCTCGCAGCAGTCGTGCGGTTGAAAAGCCTCTGCCATCGGTGAAGTTGGAAAATTTTATGGCAATAAGAGACTCCGCCTCCAAAGCCTTGGAACACTGGATCGCGGAACAGTTCGAGATATCTTCATCGGAGTTTATCCAAAACCCATGGGTTCCGTCAGAGGGGCCATGAGTCTCGAATTGGTGTTGCCACATGGCCAGAGGTAAAACATAAAAATCGTTTGGCACAGGCTCGTCGCAAGTATCGATAAAGTGCCAATTATCCTCGACCGCAATGCCGTTTTTAAGCACCAGAGCCATATACCCGCTCCTTAAATTTTTCGATGCCTATGCGCCTATAAGTGGCTAAAAACGATTCGTCCATCAGGCGGTTTTCCACGTACACATCGAGCAGGCTTTCAATGCCACCGGTGACCGCTCCACGTGCGAGGGATGGGCCGAGAACTTTACCCAAAGAGGCGCTCTTACTGGCGCTTCCACCCAGTTGAATTTGGTACCACTCCTCGCCTTTTTTATCCACGCCCAATATGCCGATGTGACCGACATGGTGATGACCACAGGCGTTCATGCAACCCGATATATTAAGCTCTATGTCGCCGAGGTCATGGACGTAATCGAGATCATCAAATTTACGCTGGATAGCTTCCGCTACGGGGATCGATTTAGCATTCGCTAACGAGCAATAGTCGCCGCCGGGGCAACAAATAATATCCGTGAGCGTGCCGATATTAGGTGTCGCCATGCCATATTTTTTAAGCGCTTGCCAGAGGTCAAATAGATCCGTTTTCAGCACATCGGTGATGACTACGTTCTGGTTGTGTGTCGATCTGATTTCCGACTTACCAAATTGATCAGCCAAGTCGGCAATGGCCTCCAGTTGACTATCGGTAACATCGCCAGGCGGAACCCCCATCGGTTTCAAAGACAGTGTTACTGCCGCATACCCGAGTTGTTTTTGGTCGATTACGTTGCGATCCAGCCAGCGAGAAAAGCTCCGCTGTTGCGCGCGCAAACGATCGAGTTCACGGTTGGCAGCGTCGTCGTCGACGACGCTGTATCCGGGATCGGAGAAAAACGTTTTAACCCGCTCTATCTCACGCTCAGTCAAGGTGGCTGGGCCCTCCTTGAGATGCTGCCACTCGTCTTCTACGCGCTGTGCAAAGACTTCAGGCGTCCATGCTTTAACCAAAATTTTAATTCGCGCCTTGTATTTATTCTGTCGGTTTCCGTAGCGGTTGTAGATTCGCAATATGCTATCTAGATAGGTTAAGAGGTGCTGCTGGGGTAAAAACTCTTTAATCGAAGCGCCAATCATCGGTGTACGACCTAGACCGCCGCCGACGAAAATTTCAAAACCCAATTCACCGCTGTCATTGGTTTTTAATTGCACGCCAATATCGTGAAGCAAAAATGCTGCTCTATCCTCGGTGGAACCACAGACGGCTATCTCGAATTTGCGCGGCAAAAATGCGAACTCAGGATGCAGCGTCGACCACTGTCGAATAATTTCACACCATGGCCGAGGATCTTCAATTTCGTCGCGCGAGACACCAGAATATTGATCGGTGGTGGTGTTGCGAATGCAGTTGCCGCTGGTCTGAATCGCATGCATTTCTACCGACGCAAGGTGCTCTAATATGTCCGGAGTGTCCTCTAGACGGGGCCAGTTTAATTGAATATTTTGACGCGTGGTAAAGTGCACATAACCCTTGTCATAAAGTCGTGAAACTTCGGCGAGCTTGCGCAATTGCCGCGATGATAGCAGTCCGTAGGGCACCGCGATTCTCAACATCGGCGCCAAGCGTTGAATGTAGAGTCCATTTTGCAGGCGGATTGGCAAAAACTCTTCTTCTGAGAGTTGCCCGTCAAGATACCGCGTCACTTGACTTCGGTACTGGGCGACCCGTTCGCGGATCAAACTGTGGTCGTAATGATCGTAAATATACATTTTGTAGGTTTCGCCAAGGACGGTTGATGTGCTGGGGACAATTTTCCTGCCGAGTTGCCAAGCCTAGCACTCTCGGCGTGGATAATAGCGGTTATGAGGATATGGTTGAATTATTTTTTATCTATATGGTAATGCCGAAATGGAATATTTGGTAAGTTCTAAGTGATCCACCGCGCGATCGTCGCGGTACACATGGGGGTAGCTTGGGGGTTGTTAAAAGAGGCGACAGCAGTTTTAAGTATTGGTACTATGCCGCTTTGCAATGATAGGAGATATACGGTGGCACAAGACAGCAAACCGAACAGTGGGGCGTCTGGCTCGCAAGCCGATGACGACGGGCGCGTCGATGCAATAGCCGCGGTTGCCGTACTCTTGATCGCGGTAGGTGCCTTTGTCTACATCTTGTCGACACTCTAATCACGCCAATTGTGATCCGTGTAACATCTTATGATCCGTGTATCATCTTATGATCCCTGTAACATCAAAGCACTTAGGAGGATGAAAAGGCAGTGAGTGCGCAGCGGGACAATTCTTCGTCTATCCGTGACCCCCGCGCGCTAGTGCAGGCGCATCTCAACCGCGTGCCAGTCATTCCAACAGCGGCAAATCGCGACCAGAATGACATCAAAGAACAAATCAAAGCTCGCTTAAGCGAGCAAAATGCCACAATTATTGCTCACTACTACACTGACCCCAGTATTCAGGAATTAGCCGAAGAGTCCGGTGGCGTGGTGTCAGATTCGTTGGAAATGGCGCGATTCGGCAAGAATAGCGATGCGCAGACGCTGATCGTGGCGGGCGTTGCCTTCATGGGTGAGACAGCGAAGATATTAACCCCAGAGAAACGGGTATTAATGCCGTCGCTCGAAGCGACCTGTTCACTCGACATCGGTTGCCAAATAGATGAGTTCAACGATTTTTGTGACCAACATCCAGATAGGACGGTGGTGGTTTATGCGAACACATCGGCTGCGGTAAAAGCGCGGGCAGATTGGGTCGTCACTTCGAGTATCGCTGTGGAAGTGGTTGAGTATTTGGATTCATTGGGTGAAAAGATTCTTTGGGCACCGGATAAGTATCTCGGTGGCTATGTTCAACAGCGTACCGGCGCAGACATGTTGCTGTGGGATGGCAGCTGTATCGTGCACGAAGAATTCAAGGCTCAGGGTATTCTCGATTTACTGCAGGTTTATCCAGACGCAGCGGTTTTGGTGCATCCTGAATCGCCGCGAGCGGTAGTGGATGTGGCCACCACCGTCGGTTCGACATCGCAGTTGATTGCGGCGGCGCGCGCGCTGCCCAATCGGCAGATGATCGTCGCAACCGATCAGGGAATCTTTTATAAAATGCGTCAAGCGGTGCCTGACAAAGAGCTTTTCATAGCACCGACAGGCGGCAGTGGAGCGACCTGTCGCAGTTGTGCCAACTGTCCTTGGATGGCTATGAATCGATTGGAGACGCTACTCGACTGCTTAGAACAGTCGAGCAATGAGGTTTTTGTCGACCCAATAATCGCCCGCAAGGCGATGGTAGCGCTCGATCGAATGATGCAATTTAAACGCGACTCAATTTAAACGCGGCTCAATTTAAACGCGACTAGCGACTTAAATGCCCACGCCCTTTGCTCAGCCACTACTCGCTAGAAAATTGCTTGCTTGAGAGCTTCTTGCTTGAGAGCTTTTTGCTGGAGTGTTTCTTGCTAGAGAGCTTCTTGACCGTTAATTCCGGTAATTCCGGTAATTCCGGTTATCGGCAGCATATTCTGATCGCTCTTTTGTGTGACTTTTTCGTCGCGTCCG
>Ga0115006_10002630_pt1 | contig 11878 bp, 10 predicted proteins | sample ArcOceMetagenome_3_FD_88943 | JGI IMG/M metagenome (GOLD analysis project Ga0115006, IMG submission 88943) | Marine eukaryotic phytoplankton communities from Arctic Ocean - Arctic Ocean- Svalbard ARC20M Metagenome | ecosystem: Environmental > Aquatic > Marine > Oceanic | place: Arctic Ocean...
ACCCCCCAACTGACAATTCCGCCAGAACCTGAATTCGTAGGACCAACAATAAATCTGGAATTATTTACTGACAATGTCCCTGCAACTGTTAAATTCCCACCAGTAGGAACCTCTACATCCCCAGTGCCTTTTAGAATAAAATTACCGCCTACAGAAACCGTACCCGATGTCCAAGATAAGTTTGCATTTTGAACGGTCATGTTGCCAGATGTTTGAATACTGAGTGAATCAAAATTTAAGTTTACCGATTGTGCACCTAGTAATAATGTTCCGCCACTATTAATCGTAGGGGAGCCTGTAAAGTGTCCATCAATTTCCATGTTGCTAGTAGAGGTTATTGTGCCATCTATGGTTTTATTGCTCGACGTATTTAATTGGATAATGTCGGCAGTTAGTTGGCTACCCGTAGCCATAATAAGCTTACCAGAACCAACATAAAAGGTGTCTTCAACAGTTAAGGAACCACCTGTATTAATTGTGATTCTGGTGGAGTTACCGTTCATTGTAAGGCTGTTAATTTTGTCAACGTCATGTGCAATAGTTACTTTGTCGTTAGGCCAATTATCAATATCAGGAATCTCATTTCTATCCCAAGTTGACGCATCGCCCCAATTACCATTTTTCACACTTATAAAGTTTTTGGCGGCATGCACATCAAAACTGGTAATAACAATACAACAACAGCACAGGATTAGTAATTTGCTCAAACGTATTTGTTTTTGAGCTTCGTCAAACAAATTATCAAACATAAAGATAAGAATAGAACAAAATATTTTCATAATGAATCTCTAGGTAGTGGTATGATTACAATAAATTTGCATCTTATGTGCCAAAAATTAAGTTGTTGATATTTATAAACTATAATTTATTTTAAATTAGGGTTAACCTAGGTTTTTTAAAATGACATTGCAATTTGCAATTATAAAAAATTAAATTGCTTTTTGCATAAGCTTACCGTTATGGGTTTTCTTAGGATTTGCTTGGAGATATAAAATTAAAATCAATAGCTTTATAATCTTAGACACTAAAGCCTCATTGTAAGATATTGATTTATATATTTATTGTAGGCTATAGTGGTCATGTTGTATCACTTACTTAACCAAATATAAAACTTAACACTAGAAAAGTGACTATTTACTATTTCATGCTCACTAATAAGTTATGAACGAAGCTAAAAGTTGTATTCCTCGAGATAAAGATTACCTTATAAAAAATTTAGACAAAGATAGCGATGGGGTCACTGTGGTTAAACTTTTCTGATTGAACTGTAATTAAAGTATTATTTTACTTATAGATTTTTACTTTAATTTTTTAGTTAACATAGGATATTAATAAAAGAGTCTAAATACTTAACTTTTAGTGGCAAAGTCGCATGAAAATTTTTATGACATTTATGTTATGAAAAGCAATATTCCTAGATTTTACCACAATATAAAAAACTATTGCTGACAGTAGAGTATTTTTAAAGAAACTATCTTTGAAGGAACCATCTTAGCCTTTAATTTGCAATAACTAGCTAAAATTCAATAAATCTTTGTATTAAATGTACTTATTATTTTGGTCGTTATAACTTGAAGTTTATGGCCAACGCTCTTGTTGGTAATGCTATAATATGCCACACGATTATAAAATTATACGTTAGGACTTGTTATGCGTTTTCTTTCTCGGCGTTTGGTAATGCCTAATGACTTAAATTATGCTAATTCTTTATTTGGCGGCAGGGCACTTGAATGGATCGACGAGGAAGCGGCTATTTATGCTATTTGTCAGTTAGAAACTAATTGCCTAGTCACTAAGCATATTGGTGAAATAAGCTTTGAATCAGCAGCAATGCAAGGTGATGTGGTCGAGTTTGGTTTAGCCACTAAAAAAGTGGGGCGAACATCAATTACTGTTACCTGCTTAATGCGAAATAAAGCCACTAAAAAAACTATTTGTTTAGCAGACGATATTGTTTTTGTTAAAGTTGATGCTACTTCTCGTTTACCTGTTCCTCATGGTAAAACACTTGCGGTGTTAAAGGTACAAACCAAAATAGAGATCGATACCTTAATTACATAGTTAATACTACCTATTGCTAAGCATTACGCATCGCAATACACTAAGCGTACTGTTTTATTTATTACCCAGAAATATTATGTCCTCTGATCGTTTTGGCACTAGTGCTAATTATAAACAACAAGAAAAAGGTTACCGTGAACGTGCACTAAAACTGTATCCATGGGTATGTGGAAGGTGTGCACGTGCTTTTGAATATTCTAATTTAAGAGAGCTGACGGTACATCACATTGACCATGATCACACCAACAATCCAAACGACGGAACTAACTGGGAGTTGCTGTGTATTTATTGTCATGACAATGAGCATGCCAAGTATACTGACCATGCTAATTACCAAACAGAAATTAAAGCGGGTGACACTAATCAAGATACCGCGACTTACAACCCGTTTGCCGATCTAAAGTCAATGCTAAAAAAATAACTTAACATTTGATTAAAAATTAGTTAGCGCTACGTGAGTCTAACTAATTTTAGTTAATCATTTGTTGGGCTATCTTCGCGTAAATAGTGTTGATAACCAGTAACACCAAAAAAACGAACAGACTTATTTTTTTGTACTTTTTTAGCAATCAGTAAGTCACCACAATAGATTTTAACCACATGCTTATCGCCATTATGGTCATTTTCATAGCTGTGTTGGTCATTCAACCTTAGGTTGTCAAACTCTGTTTTCATAATAAGCTTCACGTAATACTCTATCAGTTTATAAAAAAGTCGGTATTCATATTATTTGTATCACTACTTATATAAACAATAGTATGACTAAAAATACGATTGAATATATTAGCAAACAATATACTGTTACTTAGGAAATAGCATAGTAAAGGTTAACCTAAATCCTAATCCTTCTGGGCCATTATCAGTACTTTTTAGCCAATATTTAACACCAGCACCTACACTAAAAAGTTGCTCACCAAGTTTTATCATTTGTGAAACATTAGCATTTATGGGAACCGCCCATTGTTTGGATTTCCAATCATAAGTTGATTCAGTATTTACACTAAAGGTTGTTGCTGTTTTGGTATTGTATGATAAAAAAGGTTGTAAAAAAGTAGCATTTATATCAGCTTTATTACTCGGTCCTCCAACAGAAATCATGTGGTTAGCTAGGCCACCGTAGGTCCATGCGCCGTCTTGTTTTAGGGCAACAGCGGTTGGCCCCAACCCTAATTTATCAGCACTTAATTTAGCATTAGAGCCAGTAGGTAACAGTAATACTGGGCCTGCCCCCCAAATCCAACCACTATTGGTTGGCGCTTTGGGTGAAAAAAATATACTTTGTACTACATCGCCAATCCCTTTTTGGCTCTGTCCTGGACTAAAAATATCTTGCTGGTTAATCACAGGGAGTATGGTACGTGATATGAGATTCCAGTCATCACTAATAGAAAAAGGAATAACGGGTTGAATATTTAAGGTTGAGCGACTGCCGCGATCGACCGGACCAATATCACTGTCATAGTTGTATTGTATTGGTAAACTTATTAAGGCAGCTATAGGGTTACTAAGCTTTTTGGCTAAAGTAGCTTTTTGTTCAGCTTCTGTTGGCTCTGCAAAAACCAGTTGTGAGCAAGCTAATGAAGTCAGTAACATGAAGGTACTAATGCCCTTGACCAAGTTTTTATTCGTAGGCTGTGTTTTATTTGAATGACCAAATAATAAAAATAAGTTTCTCATAGTTATCTCCTTAAACTATCGATTAAAATTAATAAAAATTATTTCACTATTAAACTTCGGTATTTATTAAGTATAGACATAGTCGCTTGTGTTAATTGATTTTTATCCCTATTTTTTATAATAAAGAATAAATATCAAATAAAGAATAACAATGAATGGCATACTTGTAACCACCACCCAATACCATCCTGCTGTAAATAAAACCCAACCAGCTAGCAATGAAGCGACAGCTTGAAATCCAAATAGAATAAAATCGTTAGTGGCTTGTACTTTATGGCGCTCAGTGGTTTTATAACTTTGTGGCAACAGCGAAGTGCCGGTTAAAAATAAAAAGTTCCAACCAATACCTAATAAAATAAGAGCCCACCAATAGTGCATAACTTCATGGCCTGAAAGGGCTATTAACGTGACTACCGTATAGATTAATATACCAATTAGCATTAAACCTTTAAGGGTTAATTTTTTAACTAACCAGGGCGTAAATAACGACGGTAAATACATCGCGGCGATATGGCTTTGAATAACCCATTTTGTCTCGTTCAGGCTATGTCCTTGCATATGATGCATACTAATTGGCGTTGCTGTCATTAAGTAACTCATCAAAGCAAAACCTATGGTGGCTGTTAAAATAGCAACAATAAATATAGGTTGCTTAGCAATTTCTCTTATCGATCGAGTTTCTCCTTCTAACTTGTTATTGACAATGGTTGGATTTTTAAATGCCAACATAATAAGCATAGCTTGCACGATGAGTAACGTTAATAGCAAAAAAGAGCCCGCATAACCAAAAGGTGAAGTTAACCAATCTTTTCCAGCTACAGCGACTTCAGGGCCTAAAAAAGCCGCAAAAACACCACTTAGCATTAAAATAGAAAGAATTTTGGGCGTATCATCGCTATGTAAACTGCTCTCGATTGCTGCAAACCGCAATTGTTGGGTAAAAGCACCACCAATACCAAATAACAAACTAGCTAGGCAAAACAGAGAAAAAAGTGCAGTTTTAGCGGCTATAATAGCAAAAATGGCGGCAATTAAAGAACAACATAATCCATTGAATACAGCAACTTTTCGGCCTTTGTTTTTTGCTAACATTGCTGCAGGAATAGAACCAGCCGCTACCCCTAAAATCATTAATGTTAACGGCAGGGTCGCTAATGAGGGATCACCAGCCATTTTACTGGATAAGATACCCCCAATAAAAACGATAATAGGTGAAGCAGACATAACCAATGGTTGAGCAACAAACAACAACCAAATATTTTTTGGCAAACTAAAAAAACGTGCTAATACAAAGGCAGTAAGCAATAGCAGTAAGAGTGTAATGAAAATATTTATTAGCATAATTAGTGATATTTTATTCCTTGTATTAAATAACTAAAAAGTCGAATAATAACCGCTACATTCATTTAAAAAATTATCATTAGTAGTAAACTAATGAGCCCTATCAATACCCATAAGTTGCTTAGTTTAATTAGCCAGATGGCATTGCTAAAATAGCTTTGATATCAATACTTTCATTATAACGAACCATGGTTTCTTGTTTACTTTGCCTAGCAAGAACGGCCATTCTGTCAGACAATTCATTGCCTTCTATATTGGCATGACCTTTAACATGGCGAATATTGATTTTTCGTTGAATTTTTTGATAATGAGCATAACATTGTTGTACTAATGCCAAGTTTTTTATGGCCTCACCCTTACCACGTGTCCAGCCCTTTGCTTGCCAGCCTTTCGCCCATTTAGTGATACAATCAATAGAATACTTAGAGTCAGACAAAATACATAAAGTGGTATTATCATCTTTAGTAATAAAATGCTCCGCAAGTTGAAAAGCTGATAATAAACCATTCAACTCTGCGGTATTATTAGTACCATTGGCTTGATAAAGCCCATAATATAACGAAGTAACTTTACCGTATTCATAAACAGCAACACCCGTGCCAGATTTCCCTGGGTTTGGTGAACAAGCACCATCACAATAAATTTCAATGTCAGCCTGTATTGGCGTGTTACTAAGAGCTTTACTCGACGATTTAAGTGAACGTACAGCGTTATTTTTATTCGGTGCGACATTATTAATTGTTGAGTTACTACCTTTTTTTAGTAAAGCGCGTTGTGTTAATGCTTTGGTATAGGTTGAAGCAAAGGCTTGTTCGGCTTGGGTTTTTGATTCAAAGCCCATGTATTGTGCATCAGAACGCCCTGCGGTATGTTGTTGTACTTCTGGCCAGGTGGTAAAAATACCTGTTTTGGCACCTTTCCAAATGACATAAGTTTTTTTACTCATAAATACATCGCTAAGTGGTTAGTGGTTTATGTCACAGTTGCCTATAACGTTAATATTTAGCATTATCATCAATAAGTTAATACTAGGCTAGTAAAAAAATATATTATTTATCAATAAGGCTTTATTTGGAGATTAAATCATTGAACTAAGTAATCTTCTTAAAATAAGCTAGAAGTTATTAACGTAATGACTGTTAATCAACTGTACTAATATACAAATGCCTAGCCACATAAGCTAAAAGCTTGTTAAAATTACATTATTATAAAATCAAGTATTGTAGAGTCGATATGGCAATTAACTGGTTCCCAGGCCACATGCACAAAGCACAAAAAGAAATTAAAGAGATTTTACCGCAAATTGATGTGGTGATTGAAGTGTGTGACGCACGTTTACCTTTTAGTAGTGAAAACCCGATGATAACTGAAATCAGAGGCGATAAACCACTCATAAAAATACTCAATAAAAGTGATTTAGCCGATCCCGCTATAACTAAACTTTGGTTAGCTTACCTCGAATCTCAGCACAATGTAAAAGCCATAGCACTAACTACCGATAACCCGTCGGTTGCCAAAACAATACCACAACTTATTCGTAAGTTAGTACCTAATAAAAATGAAGAAGGTAAGCAACTTAACGCGGTAATTATGGGTATTCCTAACGTGGGTAAGTCAACACTGATCAATACCTTAGTGGGTAAAGCCAAAGCAAAAGTGGGTAACGAGCCAGCAGTAACTAAAGGTCAGCAACGTATTCGTCTTGAAGAGGGGCTATACCTTTTTGATACCCCTGGTATGTTATGGCCAAAAATTGCTAATGAAAATTCAGGGTATCGATTAGCTGTATCAGGGGCAGTTAAAGATACCGCCTTTGATCATGATGATATTGCCTATTTTGCTGCTGAATATTTACTTAACACCTACCCAGAACGTGTGATGGAACGTTATAAATTAACTGAACTACCGCAACACGAAGAGGAGTTAATTGAAGCCATTGGCCGTAAACGTAGCTGTGTTAAAAGTGGCGGGCGAGTTGATCTTCACAAAGCGTCGGTTATTTTAATTAATGAAATTCGTGATAAAACATTGGGTGCTATTTCTTTTGAAATACCTGACATAATCGCTACAGAAAATGCTCATTTTGAGGCATTAGAAGAAAAGCGTATTGCTGCTCGAGAGGCTAAAAAAACAGCCCGAGGTCGTGGTAGAAAAAATAAGCGTTAATGTCAAACTCTATACTATGATTATTTATTTTAATATGTTTTTAATTTAAGGCACTAATTATGAATGAAACATCGTTTTTTTTACATCCGCAACTGGCTCAAGATACTATTGAGTTAGCTGATTTTCCACTATGTAAATTATTATTGTGTAACGACAGCGCGTACCCTTGGTTTATTTTGGTACCTAAAGTGGCTAATATCAGCGAAATATACCAACTAGACTGGCAACAGCAGCAGCAACTTCTTAATGAATCAAGCCTGCTAAGTGAATTACTTATGCAAGTATTCGCTGGCGATAAAATGAATGTAGCCGCTTTAGGTAATATAGTAGAGCAACTTCACGTGCACCACGTAATACGTTTTAAAACAGACGCACAATGGCCTAAACCTATTTGGGGACAACAAGCAGCCACGGCATATTCAAAGGTAGAAATAACTGCGCTAAAAGAAAAGCTGCTGCCACAGCTTGCGATTATTTTTTCTGATTAATGTATTTCATAATATAGTCTTAAGCGGCAGTTGAGCTAGGGTTAACATTGACATGTTTAGGTGCGATTTCTGTGATTACTTTAGGCGTTGTTCTTTGAGTAATGTAAGTTAACGCCTGTTTTAAATCAGCCAGTATATCGTCAACATTTTCGAGCCCTACTGAAATACGTATTAAACTATCGCTAATACCAGCATCGTTTCGCTCTTCTGGGGTATAGGGGGAATGTGTCATTGAGGCTGGATGTTGAATCAGTGATTCAGCGTCGCCGAGACTAACCGCAATTGAAAAAAGCTGCATAGCATTAATAAACTCAGTACCTCCCGCGAGATCGGTATTAAGCTCAAAGGCAATTATACCGCCAGCTGCTTTCATTTGTTTCCCAATAAAAGTATACCCTGGATGGTTTTCTAAACCCGGATAATACACTTCTGCAATCATAGGGTGCTCTGCTAAAAACTTGGCAACGGTTAACGCATTTTGGCAATGACGTTCCATTCTTATTGGTAATGTTTTAAGGCCGCGTATAATTAGCCACGCATCATGTGGACTTATCGTTGCACCAATATCTTTTAAGGTAGTCATTTTAATATCATTTATCATTGCAAAACTACCACAAACAATACCTGCAACTACATCACCATGACCATTAAGATACTTAGTGGCGCTGTGCACAACGATGTCGGCACCAAATTTAGCGGGTTTTTGCAACACAGGCGTTAAAAAAGTGTTATCAACAATTGATAATAGGTTATTAGCTTTGGCAATAGTGCAGATTTTTTTTAAATCTAAAACTACGAGGTTAGGGTTGATAGGAGTTTCTAAAAAAATTAACTTGGTATTTTCTTTAATCGCTGCTTTTATATTGTCAGGCTCAGTCATATCAACAAAGGTGACTTCAATAGCGAATTTTTTTAATACGTGGCTAATTAATGCAAAGGAGCAACCATAAACAGCCTTTGATGAAATTAAATGATCGCCTGCTTGTAAATTAGTCAACAGCGCTGCAGAAACTGCTGCCATACCGGTTGCTGTTGCGGCTGCATCATCCATTTGCTCCATGGCTGCAACACGTTGTTCTAATTGACGGGTTGTTGGGTTACCCAAACGCGTATAAATATAACCATCACTGTCACCAGTAAATCGGTCACCCCCTTGCTGAGCATTATCGAATACGAAGGTTGAGGTTTGGTATAAAGGTGTAACCAGCGAGCCAAATTGTTTATCGTCTATCTTGCCGGCATGAATAGCATTGGTTTCTATATTTTTACTTTTAAACTGAGTCATGATTACTTTTCCAAATAAAGTTGAATTATTATTAATATTGAGTGTTGTCCAATCAGGTTGTTATGCATATACCGCAGGCGTAACAGCTTTGGAGATATTTAATAAAGAGTAAACTTTACGTAGCAAAAACATTGCCATAAAATAAAATTCTTACATAACAACGGCTTAATTATTTACCTGAAGGTAAGTTATATTAATTGTAATAATAATATTACAATTAAAGTTTTAATATAATTTTATTTTGAAAAATCAGATGTAAACTCAGTAAAAATAAAACTTTATGTCTTAATTATATATTTTTATTGTTGTACTAAAAAAATTACTATGTCATATTTTTAGTACGTAAAACTATTTAAGTAATAACTTAATGCGTATTGTTATTGAGTCAACCGATAGAATTGGTATTTCACAGGAGATTTTAGCTGTATTTGCTCAACAAGCTTGGGATTTAAAAGCTGTGGAAATTATCAGCTGTTTTACCTATGTCAATGTAGAATATGAAGCGCTGACTTTATCACTGATAAAAAAGTGTCTCGCTAAAGTAGCCGGTGTTATAACTGTTTATACTATTAATTCGCTTCCTAGCGAGCAAAGAGAGAACCACTTACAGGCATTACTAGATAAAATACCTGATCCCATAATAGATCTCGATAAAGAGGGGAAGGTTTTGGCAATGAATCAAGCAAGTCTTAGCTTGATAAATTCAGATGAAGACAGCAAAACCTTAACCAATATAGATGATTATATTGGCGAGCCTATTTCACAGCTTATCAAAAAAATTCAATGTAGTATGCTAGGCGACAACCCAAGTAGTCATGCTATAACTTTGGCCAGTAAAGCTTATATTCTAGATGTTAGTCCGGTATTTACAGAGACAAAGTCTTTAAAAAATGAAAAATTAAAACAGTACACTGGCTCAGTCTTACTGTTTCGCTCCATGCACACCTTAGGGCGACAAATATCTTTATTACAAAGTCATCAACAACACAGTTTTGATAACATTGTAGGTGAATCAAAAAGTATTCGCTTAATCAAAGAGCAAGGGCGACGTTTTGCTATATTGGACTTACCTGTGCTGATTAGCGGAGAAACAGGTACGGGGAAAGAACTTATCGCAAGAGCTTTACATGAGTCTAGCGCTCGATCTAACGCCCCTTTTTTAGCCATTAATTGCTCTGCCTTACCTGAGCATTTATTAGAGAGTGAACTGTTTGGATATGCCAGTGGTGCCTTTACAGGGGCGCAAAAAGGCGGTAAGCCGGGGTTAATTGAATTAGCTGAGGACGGATGTTTATTTTTAGATGAAATTGCTGAAATGTCACCTTATTTACAAGCTAAGTTGTTACGCTTTTTACAAGACCTACGCTATCGTCGCGTAGGAGGGACTAAAGAACTGCAAGCAAATGTCCGTATTATCAGTGCCAGTCATCAAAATTTAGCGAAACTAATCAGTGTGAAAGGCTTTAGAGAAGATCTGTACTATCGCCTTAATGTCCTGAGTATTGAATTACCACCACTTAGGGAGCGTGATAAAGACATAAGCCTACTGGCTCAATTATTTGTTGAAAATGCGACAAAACAAGTAAATACCCATCAACGGATAAAAACGGCTAAACCTAAATTAACCACCAGTGCTCTTAATCTATTGCAGGAATTTTCATGGCCTGGCAACATCAGACAGCTACAGAGTGTACTTTTTAGTGTAGTTGCTTTAAATAATGATCATGTAATTAACGACGAAGCACTAAAGCATGTACTGAAAAAGTACGGTAGTAGTGAACACAGCCAAGATACCCACAATAATTATCAAAGCAGTGGAAATACACAAGATAAAAGTCTACTTGAACCTAATAACCGTCAGACGATATTCATTTCACAAGCGCAAGATTGGGCAAGTGCGCAAGCAGACTTTGAACAACGGCTTCTACAACATTTTTATCCACAATACCCAACAACACGCAAATTAGCTGAGCGATTAAAGGTATCACATAATAAAATTGCTATGAAATTACGGCAACACCAGTTCAAGTAATATATTACTACTAGAGATAAAAAGACATTATGCATTCAAGATAATACGACTATTTTTTTATCACCTATAAATGACCGATGTAAATTAAAAAATATTATCTACTTCGTAAATAAAAAAATCTAGTTGTTAAATCTATGTTGCTAATTGTTAAATCTATATTGCTAATTGTTATTTCGTTATTATGAAAAGTTCTTTGAAAAAAACTGTGTTCTAGCATAATATAAAATGTAAGCGCTTACATTCTATATTATGCTCCTTGTTTTAGACCTTATTCTAATCGACAGTTAGCATTTAACGTATTGTTCTTACAATAATTTTATGACAAAAATAAATCTTTAAATAAGAAATAAATATTTTTTAAATACTGTTTAAATATCAAACAAAGGAAGGTTTTTTATGATGCCAGGTTATCAATCATTCCATAGAAAAGAAACTATCAGTCAACGGGGCTTTACCCTAATAGAGCTCATGATTGTTGTGGCTATTATCGGTATTTTATACACAATAGCATTACCTTCTTATCAAGCGTTTATGCAAGATGGGCGTCGTGTAGATGCACAACATTTTGCTCTGCAACAAATTGCGGTCATAGAACGTCAATATACCCGCGAAGGTGCTTATCGTGATGCAGGTGTAGATGCTGCTGAATTCACTATTACTGCGACAAATTATTACTCATTTACCTACGCCCCAGCTAATAGTGCTGCTGATGCGGCTGCTGCGTCTGGGGCTGATGCAGATGCTGCAGCTTTAGCTGCGGGTGGCTTTAATGATAACTTTACAATTACCATCACCCCAAAAGTAGGTAGTCAATCCTCAGACAAATGC